>ENA-OURS01000571-OURS01000571.1-human-gut-metagenome-genome-assembly--contig:-NODE-571-length-42700-cov-6.048329_pt1 | contig 42700 bp, 40 predicted proteins | sample MGYA00242109_ERZ509010 | MGnify/ENA primary metagenome ERZ509010 (study PRJEB26280, sample SAMEA2338774) | human gut metagenome | biome: human gut; feature: human-associated habitat; material: faeces... | reverse complement strand
AATTTTGATGCCGGTAAGGTTGGTCAGAATGTTACTAGGAATAACTTTGCTCCAAGCGTAACACTTAATCTAAATTGCCCTAATGTAAGCAGTGTAAGTGATGCAAAGGCTATTACAAATGTAGTTGATAAACAGCTTAATAAGTTTGTTAATGATTTTTATCAAGCTTCATTACATTATATAAACAGAAAATGATAAATATTTAAGAGAGTGGTAGTAGATATCTACTACTCTCTTCTATTTGTTAGAAAGGAAGGAAATGGATACTCAAAATTTATTTGTCAAAGGACTCGAAAACATATTTCAAAATAGAAATAATAATGTAAATGACAAAACATATGTGGGTGTCATTATAGATATAATTGATACAAAAAAATATATTATTCGATATAATGATGCAGACAGACCATTTACCACAAAATACAACGATTCACTGAAAGTAGGTGATACGGTTCATGTTATGTTACCTTTGGGAAGTGAAGCAAATAAATTTTTGTTGGAAGATATTAGGAAATATTAATACTAATCTTCCATTATAATAGATAAGGACTTAGCTTTGCTAGGTTCTTTTTTCATATAGAAGTTTTAAGAAGGAGGAATAAAAAGAAATGGCTAAGTCCTTAAAAGACTCTATGAAAGAATTAGAGGAAATGAATAATGCAAAAATAATGTCCGATGATATAACTGCATATTCATTAGAAGCAGCTTCTTTTTCATCGCCAGTTGTGGATAATGAAGCCACAGTATCAACCTATACTAATACTACTCTTCCGTATAGTGAAAAATATATCATTTATAATGAATATGTAGACGAAAAAATAAGCACAATTGATGAGAATAAAAACATCGAACTTGATGAGTCGCAGGTGAATTTAACACAGGAAGAAAATTCTCAATATGTTAGATTCAAAATGTTCAGACGCTATGACGGTGTTGACCAGTTAAATATGACACTTTTGATGCACGCTGTAACGCCTGATAAAAACGATGTATATATTAACCCTGTAAATGTCCAGTACGATGATAATTATCTCTATTTTGGTGTTATTTTGCCCAAAAGTGTTTGCGCTGTAAAAGGTACTGTACAGTTTGAAATACAAGCTATTGGTGTGAATGAAAAGGGAGATGCATATACGTTAAAAACAAGAAAAGCCGAATTTAATGTAGAAGAATCCTTATCAGGTAATGGAACAGTAGAACCAGGTGAAGACACTGGATGGATTACAACCTTTTTACAGCAGGTAACTGAAAAGGTTGGAGAAGCACAAACCGCTGCAAACGAAGCAAAAGCTTCCGCTAATTCCGCTGAAAGCTCTGCTACTATGGCTCAGAAAACAGTAAACACGGCAAAGACAGAATTGGCAAATACTGTTAATTCTACAATCAAAACCGCTCTCACAAATTACTATAATAAAAAGGAAATTGACGACCAATTTGCAAATATTGATCTGTCTGATGTATACGATAAGATAAATAGTATTGATGGGTTGGCAAAATTTAACGTCACATACACTTCAGATACTTATACTCTCTCATTTTACAATGGTGACAAGAAGATTAAGGACGTTGTATTGAATTCAGATCCGTCTGCTACGTGGGTTGCTGCTTATGGTAAAGTTGTCGATAAAAAAATAACAGATGCAATAACTCCTGTTTCTAAATCATTAAATGATTATAAAACAAAAACAGATGCTGATTTGAGTGCGATACATAAAAATATAGACAATCTCCCTGATACGTTAAAAACAAAATACTATGATAAAGAGGCAATGAATGACTTATTAGGTAAAAAAGCATCTAATTCGGATGTAGAGTCATTAACAACAAAAGTTGGGGCTGTTGAACAGGTTACAAATTCAAATAAAACAAGCATTTCTACTATGGGGAATAAGATTGCTTCTCTTGAAGATGCTATTGGAAAAATTGATGTCGAGCCAGGAAAAACTTATGAAGCAACTTATGATACAGAATCTGGTAATTACACCTTATGGGAAATTACAAATGAAGGTGAAACTAATGAAGAACGAACTATTAAGAGCCAGTTTAAGATTGTTGGCGGCAGCGGAGGTGGATCAACATCTACAACTTTAAAGATTGAATATGTTACAAAGTCTCCTGTTATCGTTACAACAAATGATAAGGCAATTATCAAGTATAACTTCTCTGGTCAGGATTCTTCTGGTGATATCGTTTCAGAAGGAAATTATACATGGAAAATTGGCAACAAAGTCATTGCTACTGGTATTGCAATCAGTGGCGAAAATAGCTTTGATTGTACAGATTATATCAGTCTTGGTTCTCAGAAACTTGTGCTTACAATTTCTGATGATGCTGGAAGTGTTGTTGTAAAATCATGGACTGTACAGAAGGTAGATATTCATATTGAGTCAACCTTCAATGATACTCTCAAGTATCCGATGGGCGAAGTCTCATTTGATTACACACCATACGGTGCTATTTCAAAGGATATTCATTTCAAGATTGACGGAAATGAATTATACAAAGTAACTACTACTGCCACTGGCATCCCGATGGCATACAATATCAAATCACAGACTCATGGAGCACACCTTGTTGAAGTTTATATCACAGCAGAAATCAACGGATTAACAGTTGAATCAAATCATATTTATAAGGATGTTATCTGGTTTAATCCAGATTCTAACGTTCCTGTAATCGGATGTATTGCGAACAATCTTACTGTAAAACAGTATGATACAGAGAATATTACTTACACTGTATATGATCCTAAGACAGAAAACCCGACTGTTACTCTTGCTGTGGATGGGAAGAAAGTTTCAACTTTACAGTTGGATTCTAATACGAATATTTGGCAGTATAAACCAACAGATATTGGTTCACATGTATTAACAATCACTTGTGGTGACACTGTGAAAACAATTAACGTAACTGTTGAAAAATTAGATATTGATGTAGAACCTGTTACAGCTGGACTTCAATTTGATTTTAATCCTGTTGGAAGATCAAATAATGATGCAAACAGATTATGGTCTGACGCAGATCATCCAGAAGTTAAAATGACTGTTTCATCAAACTTCGACTGGTCAAATGGTGGATACCAGATTGACGAAAACGGTGATCAGTATTTTGGAATTAAAGCAGGAACGACTGCCACTATCTCATACAATCTTTTCGCTGATGACGCAAGGAAAAATGGTAAAGAATTTAAGTTCATCTTTATGACTAAAAATGTTGCAAATGCAAGTGCCACATTTTTATCTTGTGAATCTAATAACATTGGTTTACAGATGAACGTACACGAAGCATATATCAAGTCAAGTGTGAAATCGCTGTATGTTCCATATAGTGAGGAAGATATTATCGAGTGGGAGTTCGACATTGATAATAGTGATATCACACCTATTGTCATGTCTTACGAGGATGGTACTCCGTGTAGACCAATGAGCTATACAAAAGATTATTCATTCACACAGGAGACTCCTGTTCCAATTACTATTGGTTCAGAAGATTGTGATGTTCGAATCTACAGAATGAAAGCATATAATAAGAGTCTTGATTCTAAAGCAATTCTAAACAACTTCATTGCAGATGCAAGAACTGCTACAGAGATGATTGACAGATACAAGCGAAATCAGATTTATGATGAGGATGGTAATTTAACACCTGAATCTGTTGCAAAAGCTTGTCCAGATATGAGAATTATCATGATTGAAGCACCACATTTTACAAATAACAAAAAGGATTTTGTGAAAAATACTACTGTTAAATGTTTATATAAGAACGGTGATCCAACATTAGACAACTGGACATTTGAAAATGCATACCACTCAGGACAGGGAACGACCTCAAACGAGTATGGTGCGTCCGGTAGAAATATAGATATTATTTGTTGCTTTGATGGAAAGAATCAGGTAACAAGTAAGATTCCATTAGACACAGATTATAAAACAATATTGACACTCGGAGATGGAACTAAGACCGAAGATGGAACTGGTAGAGTTTCTTTAACAAGAAATTCTATTCCAAACGGCTGGTTCAACATAAAGGTAAAATATTTGCCCCTATATACAGTGATGTATATAGCGTAGCGCAGTAGAAAACGGGAAGCCTGAAATGGTAATCCGAATGGAAGGCTGTGTATAAAAACATAGTCACATGCAACGCATAGGAAGTGAACCTATTATTTTTAGAGAATAATAGAATATAATCTTCCCACGAGACTGCGCCAACTTGTTTTGCAAGTTGAAAAGATATGCTGAACTAATACGAAAGCATAAAATATATTATTTAAAAAAATAAAAAAAGAAAGGAGGAATACTATGGAAATGTGGAAACCGATTTGTGGTTATGAAAATTATATTGTAAGTAAAAGTGGAAAGGTTAAAAACATTACAACAGGAACTGTGCTAAAACAGCATTGCAATGGAAAAGGATATCTTCATGTATGCCTATATGATTCAAATCATAAAGCTAAAACAATTATGGTACACAGGATTGTTGCAAAAACATTTATTCCAAATCCAAATAACCTACCACAAGTCAACCATATAGATGAAGACAAAACAAATAATCATGTGAACAATTTAGAATGGGTAACTTCTGAACAAAACATAAATCATGGAACTCATAATTATAGGACTGGTTATAACAATCCAAATAGAAAACCAATTTATTCCGTTGATATTGATGGAAATATTACATATTATGATTCCGCAAGAGATGCTGCTAGAGTTTTAGAAAGTCGTGGAATAAAAGCGACACCACATGGAATCTGCCATGTATTAAAAAGAAAACAATTTACATATAAAAATTTGGCATGGTTTTATCAGTCTGATAAAGATGGTACTGTAAAATACAAAGAATATTTTGAAAATCATAATAGGACGAATAGACAAAAAATAATGTCTGTTTCTGATGATGGAAAAGAAATACATTTTGATAGTATTTTATCCGCAATTAAATATTATAACTTAACTGATAATTGTAGACAATTAATTCGTGCGGCAATTGAAAATAAACAAATATTTAACGAGTTAAAATGGTTTTATGAATAATATATTTTATATAAGTATTAGAACTATGGGATAAAAAGCCTATAGGGTAACAAAATTGAAATATAGCTTCCTCTGAAATGGTTAATAATGCTTATTTACAAGCTAGATACAACACATATCTTCCATACAAGTCACCTGCTCAGAAAAGAGATCCTAGAATAAAGAACGACATGGAATTTGTAAACTGTGTTGTATTTATTAAGGAAAGTGATCCTGATGTTAGTACACATAGAGAGTTCCAAGATACAGAATGGCACTACTATGCACTTGGTAATATAGGTGACTCCAAGAAAACAGATTTGACAAGAGCCTACGATCCAGACGATATGAATGAGTTCTGCATTGAAATTAGTGATAATACTCTTGCAAACTCTACATTTCAAACTGGCGTTACAAACTCGGATGGAACAATGAAATATCCTATCTCAAAAGAAGAATGGAAATCTGGAAATGAAGCATATGATGCTTTGTATAACGATTGGGAGGGAACGTATGAGTTCAGATATGATTGTTGTGGAGATTCTAAAGATGGAGATCCAATATCAACAGATGAAGCAAAAACAGAAATAAGAAAGAAAAACAAACAAATTTGGAGAGATTTCTATGAGTTTGTAATCACATCATCTAATAAAGATTTCGTAGATAAACTTAAAGATTGGTTTATTGTAGATTCTGCATTGTATTTCTATCTTTTTACATTAAGATATACGATGATCGACAATCGTGCAAAAAATGTATTTCTACATTGGGCAAAATATTATATTACTACAGAAGAAGCAAGTACGTTAGGAGATAAAGCACAATATTATACTATTGATGATGAAGCTGCTAAGATTAATAAAGGATACCGTTTCGACTTCTGGGACTATGATAACGATTAAAAAACTGGTCGTTGTAAAACCTTTTCTTATATACGGCGAAAATCCGGTAGGACGGACAACGCCAAGGAAGATTATTAATTATAAAAAAGAATATTGATTATATTAAAACTCCTAAAAAGGAGTTTTTATTTTTGAAAAAAAGGAGGATCTATGTCAAATATTAGAAATTATGATAAATATAAACATCTAATAGGAACAAAAATTAACGAATGGACTATTTTAGATGTTTTATGTTATCCAGACAAACCACAAACTTTTTTGTTGGTACAATGTAGTTGTGGAAAAATTGTTGAGTTACCTCTTACAGATATAACAAAAAATTATAAAACCGATTGTGGTTGTATGCATAGAAAACGTTTAGATCAAAAAGTTATTGAACAATATAAATATCTTATTGGAACTAAAATAAATAATTGGACAGTTCTAAAAATAATTCCTCCAAATGAAAATTGTAGAAAAACAATGGCATTATGTCGATGTCAATGTGGGACAATAAAAAAAGTTCGTATTCAATATCTACTAGATGGTAGATCAAGAGATTGCGGATGTGGTCGCAAGAAAACGTTGAGAGAAACACGAACAAAAAATTTGGTTGGACAAAGATTTGGGAAACTTGTTGTAAAAGAACTCCTTGAAGAGAGTGACGATTTTAATAGAAGAAGATATTTATGCAATTGTGATTGCGGAGGTAAGACAATTACGTCTTCTATATGTTTAACAAGTGGACATACAAAATCATGTGGATGTTTAACTTCTTATTATAATATGTACATTGATCAATTTCTAAATGAAATACATATTAATCACGAAACAGAATTTCCTGTAGTAATAGATGGTGTTAGATACCGTTTTGATTTTTATTTACCCGACTATAATCTTTTTATTGAATATGATGGAGAACAACATTTCAAACCGACTGAATATCATGGCAATGATTTTGAAGCAAATATGAATGATTTATTAAAAAGACAAAAATATGATCAAATTAAAAATAAATATTGTGAAGAAAATAACATTAATCTATTACGAATACCTTATTGGGAAAAAGAAAACGTAGAATCAATAATTAATAATCACCTTCAACGACTGAGCGAAAAGGGCTTTGCTGCTTAACGAAGCAAGGTATGCAACAGTCTGATCTCACGCAATAATCCTACATAAAAGAAACGTGAGAGAAATGGTCGCTGGTAATCAGACCAGCTAAAGAAGAACCATTTCCGCTTGCAAAAATGCAAGTCATAATATAGAAATCCCAATCTATATAGTAACAGAATGAGTGCTTTGGGAATAAATAACAGCGGTGAACTTACAATGACATATGGAAAAGAAGATACTGATTATCGTACAGATGGTGACAAATCTTCTGGATACATATTCAATGCAGCTGATTCAGTATTTTTCTGCCGTATTCGTGATTTGATGCAATCACAACTTCGTTCTATGTATAATACTTGCGAATCAAAAAACTGTTGGAGTGCAACATCTTTAATTAATCAGTTTGATGAAAAACAGAATGAATGGTGTGAAGCTTTATGGCGTGAAGATTATGTTCGAAAATATCTTCGTACCTATCAAAATGGTAATACACGATTCCTCGAACAAATGATGAATGGTAAAAAGAAATATCAGCGTAGACAGTTCGAACGTGACCAGGAAATGTACATGGCAACAAAATTTATCGGTACTACTGCCACCTCTGACCAGATTATGTTCAGATGCAACACACCTGTTGATGCAATAGTCAAGCCTGATTATACACTTCATCTTACACCGTTCTCTGATATGTATTTATCTGTAATGTTCGGTAATTCATCCCCAACACAGATTAGAGCAAAAGCTGGACAACAGTATGATATACCATGCCCTTACAATCAAATGGATGATACGGCTGTACTCGTTTATGGTGCATCTAGGATTCAGTCAATGGGTGATGTATCTACTTGTTATATCCACGATAATGATTTTTCAAAAGCAACAAGACTCAAAAAGTTAATTATCGGTAATGAAACAGAAGGATATTCAAACAACTTCCTTACTAATTTAGTAATTGGAAACAATAAATTATTAGAATTATTAGATGTAAGAAATACACCAAATCTTGTAACGAGCTTAGATTTATCAAAATGCGGAAGTCTTAAAAAACTTTATGCAAGTGGTTCTGGTCTTACAGGTGTTACATTCGCAAATGGTGGAAAGATTGATACTGCCATTTTACCAGAAACACTTACATCTATTATTATGAGGAATTTAAAATATCTTACAAATTTACAGATTCTTGCATATGATAAGTTCACGAGTATGGTAATTGAATACTGTGATACGGTTGATTCCGCTAGTATGGTTGAAAAAGCAACAAAACTGAATCGTATCAGATTACTTGGTATCAAATGGAATCTTGACACGGCAGATTTGTTGGCTAAGTTATATAAACTTGGTGGTATTGACAAGAATGGCTATAATGCTGATCGATCAGTCGTAACTGGTTCTGTACATACACCAGTCATGAAGGAGAAGTTGCTTGCACAATACAATGAAACTTGGTCTGACTTGGATATTACCTACAATACATTGATTCAGCAGTTTACTGTAACATTCGTAAATGATAATGGAGATGTATTAGATACTCAGTATGTTGATAAAGGTGAAAAGCCAATTAATCCAATAACAAGAGCAGATAATCCAATTCCAGTTCCAACAAAGGAAAGTACTATTAGTACAGATTTTACATTTAATGGATGGGATGCAAACTTTGTTGCAGTCTTTGGTAATCAAACTTATAAGGCAACTTATTCCGAAAAAGTAAGACAATATACTGTAAAGTATATGTCAATGTCTACAGTTATTGAAACACATACAGCGGATTATGATAGCTATGTTGCTCCACCAGAAGAAATCCCAACTTATACTGCTGAGGAATCAGCTTATAAGTATTATTTGTTTAAAGGCTGGGATAAATCTGGACGTGTAGATGGAGATAAGGAAATCCATGCTGTATATGATGTGTTTGAATATACACAAGATTATTTTAAAGATAAAGAACTCTCTGAACTTAAACCAGTGGAAATTTATGCCCTCACAAAACTTGGTCTGCAAAGTTCGATGATAACACTCAAGGATCAAATCGTATTATCTCTTGGTTCTGATTGTAAATATACTGATATTGAACAGAATGAACTTATCTCCGAAAAAACTGTATTTAGTGGAACAAATTACATTGATACAGGAATAAAGCTATTTGATAAAGATAGAAGTTTTGTATTTGCTATTGACTATAGACTTGATAATAAATCAGCCTCTCCATCTGTTCTGGCTCAGTGTTTTAAATCTGATGGTTCTAGTGGATTTAAGCTTTGGACAAATAGTGGCGCAAAATTAGCATGGGGTACATCATCGACCAATGTTGCCATAGGTACAAGGAATATCATTGTCATCAGACATATAAAAGGGGAAACTGGATTACATGTATATAACGGCAATTTGACTGCAAATGCTCCGAGTTATGTAGAACTTTCCAGAAATAGAGAGACTGTTGTTGATTCTACTCTCGTATTTGGTTGCAGTAAGGCTGATGATGGTATGTATGAAAATTATGCAATAGGAGAAATCTATTGGGCAAAAGTGTGGTTTAGTGATCTTGGTGAAAAGACATGTATGGAACTTGCATCATGGACACATGATACCTTATCTGCAAGTATGTATGGATTCAATAGATATTACTTATCAGATGGATCTGGTAAAAGAACGTCTATGTCTTTTATTGCTGATAACGTATTATCTCAAACAAGAATGCTTGGGGCAGGATCATCCAATTCAGGTGGATATGCAAATATGACAATTAGATCTTGGCTTAATACACGTTTGTATAATGCATTATCTGTTGAATGGAAACAGCTAATTAAACTGGCTAAAATAGCATCTTCTGTAGGAAATCAGTCAACAGAAGTAACAACCTCTGATAACTATTTCTATCTTCCGTCAGTATATGAACTGAGTCCTGAAGGTGATATGGAACAAGAACCATATACAAACGAGGGTACACATATTGAGTTCTTTACAAATGCTTCAAGTAGAATCAGAAAAAGTTCCGATGGCAAAGCACAGTCATATTGGACACGTTCACCAAATGCTTCTTACAACGGATATTTCTTCCGTGTTGAAGAAAATGGTGCATTATCTGGATATGATTATCCTTATACTGCTTACGGAATTGTAGTGGAATTTTCATTTTAAATAATTAAGGGTAGGATACTCTCCTACCCTTTTTATCATGGAGGAAAACATGTTTTACAAAGTAATAAAAGACGGAAAAATAATTGACCTCCTAAACCATCCTATATGGATTAAATATCAAGCAAAGCATGATGTTATGCTTACATGTCCAATAAATGAAGCCGAAGGAGTTATGTCTTCTGACGGTGAATATTTTTGGCATGTTGATGTTTTTCCGTCTATAAAAAAACAAGATGTTGATACAGTGTCATTGGTTGAGATTGATGTGTATGAATACAACAAATTAAGAACTTTAAATATGAAAACACCTCAAGAAATCATTGATGCTTATACTCTTGATTTAATAACGGGAGGAGTTTTATGACAACTGAATTTGTAGAGAGTTTACAAAGGCTATTTTCCAGTGGGAAGATAGCTCTTTTTAAATTAGATGAATTAAAAAATAAAGGCGTGATTTCTCAGAAAGACTACGAGTATATTACAGCCAAAGAGAAAGTAGGTGAACAGTAATGTATACGATTCTTGTTAAAGATACAAACGAGCTTATAGTGTCTGTCAGAGAAAGAATTGTTCAGAGAAATAAATTAGTAGATTCATTGCACTTCCTTGTTAGTCAGACATATAAAGGTGAAGATATGTCTTCTTATAGTGTTTTACTTGAGTATAAATTACCTGTAAGTAAAGCATATAAAACTGCAATGTTAGAACTGACAGACGAATTATATAAGGACATGCTTGAATATAAACTTCCATTCGATACAGAGTTCACAAAAGAGCCTGGTGATGTAGAAGTACAGCTTACATTTTTTAAAAATGAAATGGGTGAAGATGGTGTTATTACGCAACGTGTAAGACACACAACATCAACATATATCCATATTGTTCCGCTTACAGCATGGAGCGATTTAATTCCAGATGATGCGTTAAGTGCTATTGATCAAAGATTGCTGAAGGCTGACGCACAAGCAAAACAGTTGGCAGATTTGATTCAGGCAGTTGACGATAATCATATTGACAATCTTATTTATAAGGATGGCTATTTACAACTGTCAAAAGGTGGTGTCGCTATTGGTGATAAAGTTTATATCGCAGATGGTGATGATTCATCAGGTCAGGGTAAGACCATTAAGGTTGTCGAATTCTAATTTAATGAAAGGAGGCAAAAAGCATGGCTGATATGAAGTTTGGTTACGGTAATGCGAATAACGTTGATACTGCTGTTGAAAGTGGTACATTAGACGAACGTGACCTTGTACTGACCAAAGATACTTCCGAGCTGATTTATATCAAAGATGATAAAACTCAGCAGAAAATCAGACCAAGGGTTCGTACATTTACGAGCACAGAAGATGCAATTACTGAATTAAATAAAAGTTCTGACACTTATGCAGGACAACCTATTTCAATCAAAAATTCTGCTGATGGTAAGTATTACCCTTACACAGTACAGCAGGGCGCATCTTCATTCGTTGTAGAACCTGTAATTTCAAATATAGGTTCTGGATTCACTTGGACTGAATTTTAAAAACTGAATAACACAAAAACAAAATTAAAGGAGATTTTATCTATGAATAACATTGTAAATTTTAAATTTGGTACACTTGCAAATTATCAGGCATTACAGGCAAAAGATAATGATACTTTGTATTTTGCCGATGGACAGATTTTTAAAGGCGATAAAGTATATAGCCAGAAGTTCGAGAAAGTTACTTCTTTACCTACTGCTCCGTCTCAGGGTGTTGTATATGTACTTCCTGATTTTTCTGCAAAATTATACACAGGAGTAGATTATGTAGATATTGCTGTTGGTACAGTTGGCGAGATTGGGGATGACACGGCTAATGATGCAAAAGTAGCTACTCAGGCAGCTATCAAAGCATATCTTGCAAAGAAGTTGGAAGGTATGGGAACAGCTGACCAGGTACAGACAAAAATTGATAAGGCTAAAGATGAGGCTATTAAGTCTGCAACGGAGACAGCTGCAACAGATGCAACTAATAAGGTAAACGAAGCAAAGACCGAATTACAGAAGCAGATTGATGCAAAAGTTGCTTCTGTATTTAAGTTTAAAGGTTCTCTTGATAACAAAGCTGCTTTAGATGCTATCGAAGGTATGATTGTCGGTGATGTTTATCATACTTCTGATGACGGCAAAGAGTACGTTTACACTGGCGAGGGATGGGAGCTGTTAGGCTTTACAATTGATTTATCTGCATATGCAACAACAGAATCTGTTACAAAGGCAATCAATAATAAGTTTAGTGAAATTACGAAGTCTCTTGAGAATTACTACAATAAAGATCAGATTGATGGAAAAGTTACTGAATTAACAGGAGCTATTGCAACAGCAAAGCAGGAGGCAATTACAGCGGCAGCTACCGATGCTCAGTCAAAAGCAGACAAAGCATTATCCGATGCAAAGGCTTATGCCGATGGTTTAAACGGAGCAATGGATACAAGAGTAAAGGTTGTAGAAGGTGCTGTTACTTGGGCTGAAATTGCCTAAGTTATCCGTATCGGCTAATGGGATATCTAGGAGGTTATAATGGCATTTTTATCTTTAACAGAGGTATCTGAATCCAAACTAAAAGATGTCCCCATTACAGATGGTCAATTAATTTTCTGTAGAGATACGGGGAACTTTTATAAGGATTCAGCGACTTCGCGAAATCCTATATCTTCAGATTTTTTGGTGGTAAATGATCTTCCTCTCGCACCTTTAGCAAATAAATTGTATTTGTTATTGCCAAATACTCTTTGTTTTTATAATAACGGAGTATGGGAAGAACTAAATGAATCACCAGTTGTAACGAAGGATACGAAATATGCATTTCCGAATATTGGTAGTGCATCAAAAATTTATGTTGCTACGGCAGAGAATAAAACTTATCGTTGGAGCGATGACGATTTGAAATATTTCTGCATAGGTAGTGACTACAATGATATTAATATTATAAATGGAGGAGGGGCTGCATAGCTTCTTCTCCTTATTTAATTAAAGGAGAATACTAATATGGCAAACAATGTTTTAAAAACAAGAATCGTTCTTTGTAATGACACGAGTGTTGCATGGGCATCGTCAGAAAAGGTATTACTTAAAGGAGAAATGGCAATCGAGCTTTCTGATTCTAGCACACCAAAAATTAAAATTGGTGATGGTACAAACAAATTTTCAGCTTTACCATATGCTATTTTAACACCGGAAGAGGTTGCAAGCAAAATCAAAGCTGCTGTTGATACAGCTAGTCATACACATAGCAACAAAGCTATTTTGGACGCTATTACTGCTTCTTTTACAACAGAATTAAAAGCAAACTATGACGCAGCTTATAAGCATTCTACATCTGCACATGCGCCAAGTAATGCACAAGCAAACGTAATTGAAGGTGTTTCTGTGAATGGTACTAAACTTACACCGAATTCTAAGGTTGTCGATGTAACTGTACCAACAAAAGTAAGTCAGCTCCAAAATGATACTGGCTTTATCACATCATACAAAGATACAAAATATACATTAGGTGCTCCATCTGGTGCTGTAAATGGAAATGCAACTATTGATATTACAGATAGCAATAAGAATAAACAGTCACTTAAGATCAGTGGTGCAGGTGCAACTAAAGTAACAACAGATTCAAGTGGCAATATCGTTATCACATCAACAGACAATAACACTGTATATACTCACCCGACTTCTGGTGTAACAGCTGGTACATATAAGTCTGTAACAGTTGATAATAAGGGACATGTAACAGCTGGTACAAATCCTACAACTCTTTCTGGATACGGAATTACTGATACTTATACAGGCGCACAGATTGATTCAAAAATTTCTAGTGCTGTAGCAAATGCAGACCATTTAAAGAGAACTATTGTAAATGCACTTCCAAGTGTTGATGCTGCTGATGAACATACAATTTATATGGTACCGAAAGCTTCTGGTGCTGTAGGTTCTGGTACTAATAATGGTTACGATGAGTATATGCTTATTGTAAGCGGAAGTACAAAGAAATTTGAGAAAATCGGTGATTCTGCTGTTGATCTTACTAACTATGCGACAAAAGCTTATGCAGACCAATCAGAAGCAGATGCTTTATCTGCTGCTAAAACTTACGCAAATGGACTTGCCACAAATTATGCTACAGCAGCACAGGGCATAAAAGCCGACTCAGCAGTTCAGTCTGTAAAGATTGGTACGAAAGAGTATAAGTCTGGCACTACTGTCACTCTCCCATCTTATCCTACAACACTTCCTGCAAGTGATGTTTATGCTTGGGCAAAAGCAAGTACAAAACCTACATATACAAAGTCTGAAGTAGGTCTTGGAAACGTAGATAATACAGCTGATGCAAATAAATCTGTTAAATATGCAACAAGTGCAGGTTCAGCAAACTCTGCGACAACTGCAACGACTGCAAGCAAATTAGATACAAATGCAGGTTCTACAACACATCCTGTATACTTTGCGAACGGTGTTCCCGTTGCGGCAAATGTATCCTCTGACTTCTTAGTTCAGGGTTCTAACACAATTGTTTTTGATTGTGGAAATGCATCAGCATAATAAAATATAGATTTAAATAAATGGATACCTCTATGTGTATCCATTTTTCTATGCATAGAGGTATATCAATACCTTCATATATTTATAAATTAAGGAGGTTGAAAATGTAATGGCAGAAAATACCATTAATGTAAAAGTAAAACAAAGAACTGATACGGAAAGTAACTGGGCTTCTAAAAATCCTGTTCTTCTCAAGGGTGAAATGGCTATAAGTTCAGATAAGAATAATAAATATAAAATTGGTGATGGTACAAGTGTATGGAGTGCTCTCAGTTATGCCAAGGCAGACTTATCTAAATCTGATGTAACTACAGCCCTTGGTTATACACCACCTACAACCAATACTACTTACAATGATGTAACTCAGTCTGCTCACGGACTGATGACAGCAGCTGACAAGAAGAAACTAGATGGAATTGCAGCTGGGGCAACAAAAGTAACCGATTCCACTGTTGCAGGGTGGGGATATAAGAAAACTGACACTTGGCGTGGAGTACAAAATAATCTTACCTCAACTGCAACCGATCAGTCATTATCAGCTTACCAAGGAAAAGTACTAAAAGATTTAGTAGATAAAAAAACAACTTTTACTTATTCATCAACACAGCCAACTTCGCCTGCTAGTAATGCTGTTTGGATAGGTTAATTTGAAAGGAGAAAATTATGAAGCCTGCTATCAGTAAAATTATACCGTTTGATGCTACGGCTGGTTACGTTTTCTCCTTTTCTTATATAGGAAATCAACCATATAAGAATAGAATTGTAATCAGGAATGCATTAACTAATGATGTTATAAAAGATGAAACGATCTCAGAAATGAGATTTAGACATCCGATTAGTGGGAATATATTAACTAATGGGACATCATATACAATACAAATATCTGTTTTTGATGAGAATAATAATGAATCAAGTCTATCTGACAAAATATTATTTACTTGTTATTCTACCCCTACTTTTAATTTTAGCGGATTAAATAATGGAACAAATTATGTAAAGTCATCATCATATAATGCTACAATTAATTATTCTCAGAATGAAAATAGGAAATTACAATCATACATTTTTTATTTGTATGATGCCACATATAATGAATTATCTAATAGTGGAACTGCATATAATCAAACTCCTACTTATATATATAGTAGCTTAGATAATGAACAGATTTATTATTTAAGATGTGTTGGTATTACTGTAGATTCGGTAGAAATAGATACTGGTTTTGTAAAAATATATACTCAGTATAATTCTTCTAATTTTTCAGGCATTTTCGAGGTAAAAAATAATTATAAGGGTGGATATGTACAATGCGCCTCTAATATTGTTTCAATTGATGGTGTCGCTACAGATTCATATACAATATCGAATGGTGTGTTACAGTTTAATAATTCAAATACCTTTGTAGAATACAATGAGGGATTACTTATAGAATCAGGTCATAAGGTTGGAATTAAAGCCAAAAACTTTAAAACTGGACTTATTTGGTCTGAAACAAATAAAGTAGATAAAATTTTACTGTATCACTATATATATGAAGGTTTGGATTATTTTAAATTGGATGTTTCCAACGGATTAAGTCATTATATTTTATATAGCCCAAGACAAAAATTAACTGCAAATCAATTTTATACAATTTACATTACAAGACAAGACAGCTTATTTAAAATAACAATACAGTAGAAAGGAGGAGATGTGCAATGATAATTTTAGGTTCAACTTTTTTAGGGGCAGACTATTCGTACTCTCCTACCCCTACTAATGTAGATGATATAGGACAAACAAAAATTGGTAATGCTGATTTTGATACGTTTGTAATTAGTACTGATAGTAATATGGAAGAATCAAAAGAAATTGATACCACATGGAATAATAATTCTATACTATCAGCTAATTATGAACATAGCTTATCAGCAGGAAATATTGAATATGTACTTAATAATACTTCTGACATCATCATTCAAAAACGTTTAAAAGGTGATTTTACGTGGACAACTATATATAGAAAAGCAATACAAAAAATTGAAGATTTTGATATTACTTATATTGATAATATTGTTCAAAACAAAAAAACATATGAATATGCTTGTGTTAGTCTCTTAAATGGCGTAGAGAATGGACGAGATATAAAGGAAATCATGGTTTCATTTGATGGTATTTTTATCTCAGATTTGACTCATAATTACGGAACTATATTAGATATAGGAAGTATTGACACGACACGAAATAATTATAAACTGACAAAGCAGGAAATTCCTATGTATAGATACCCATTTGCTCATACATTTGGCAATCTAAATTATGATTCTGGCGAAGTAAGTGGATATTTTGTACCTATGAATGATAATTGTGATTTTGAACTTGAAAAGTCTTTTGATTATCAAAAAAATATTATGGATTGGCTTACAAATGGTATGCCTAAAATATTAAAATCATTTGATGGGCGTATGTGGATGATTAATGTTGACGGAAGCCCAACAGATTCAATGGACGGACATTGGCAGCATAGAATTATTGATTTTCAGTGGTATGAATCAGGCGATTATACTAACGAAGAAGATTTATATGAATCAGGACTTAGTAATGTTTCTTCTGAATTTTGGGGCAAAAATGGTAATTATGCTCAAATTCCTTCTGATGAGAAATATAGTAATTATGATAAAGATATCATCATTGATGATAATGAACCATTCATGCCAAAGAATAATCTTGTATGGATTGAATATTAAAGAAAGTGAGGATTTTGTATGTCAAATATAAGTACATTAGATAAAAAACTTGCTTTTTCAAAATGGGTAGAATATTTATACAAGATTTTAGTATTTGATAATAACAATTGCGTTGTGGATGAAATAAAATTTACAATAGATTATGGTTCAGTCTCAATCGACTCAAGTTCAAATACAAGGCGTACATATTCTTTTACCATGTTCCCAATTACCATGTTCCCAATAGGCGATAAAATGACACCTTCAGAACGAGCAAGAATGTGGATGAATAAAAAGACCATGCTTCAAATTGGACTTAAAACTCCACGAATGTCAGAATATAAATGGTATAACGAAGGATGTTTTATTGTAACTGATACTAATTCTTCTATTTCTGTGGATAGTAATAGTTTAACTATTAATTGTGGTGATTTGTGGAACAGATTAGATGGCACTCAAAATGGGCAATTAAGTGCGTTGACTACTACTATCCCAGCTTATGAAGAAACTGATGATGGTACTCCATTAGTATATAATACAATCAGAGACTCATTAGTATCTACGATAACACAATTAGGCGGTATAAAAGATTATATTGTTGATGATATTGGAGAATCTAAAGGATTAGAAGAATTTAATAAAGATTATATGTCTTATAGAGCTTCACACCCTTATTGGAATTGTGTGCCATATGATCTTGAATTTTCTGTTGGAGATAATGTATCAAGTATGATAACAGATATAACAGAATTGTATCCAAATTTTGATTCGGCTTTTGATGAGAATGGTATTTTTATAACCAGATTAACGCCTTCTTGTAAAGAAGATAATATTATTATAACTAATGATGATATTAAAAATTGTCTAGTTTCTGAATCAATCTCAACCGATTATTCTAATGTACGAAATGTTGTACATGTATGGGGTGAGACATTTGATGTAGATTTCTATTCAGAAGATGTTACTAATTCAAATTCTATTTATACTGTAAATATGAAAGCATATCACAAAGACTATTCTAATGGAGATTTAATTGCAATTAAAATTCCAGATACAAATTCTTCAACACAATATATCAATGTAAATAATTTAGGGGATATCCAGATTTATGATGAAAATACTGATAAACCTTTAGATGCAAATTATTTACCTGCTGGGAAAGTATATGTTTTTAAATTTAGAAAAACATATCAAAATAAAACATGGATAAAGCGTTTTTATGCACAAGGCGCATGGCAAGCTCACGCCCTCTCAGCTTTAGTAGATGGTTCTGTAAGTTCTGATCAATATACTTGTGCAGATGGTACAGTTACAACTAAATATACAAAAAAATATTTTCAAGATAAATACAATGTTGATACTGTATCATTAAAAATAATAAAAGATTCTCCTTTTACTGTACAGAGACTTGGCGAAGAACGTTTAGATGTAAAATCAGGTGATGTATATGAAAACATTTCATCTGATAGTCTTGCTCTTGAAAGAGCTGAGTATGAATTATTTGTTGACGCAAGATTAACTGATAATATAAGTATTGAAATTGGACGACTTATACCCTGGTTGAAAGAATATATGAAAGTATCTTACGCTAAAATAGGAGAATCAGAAATAAAACAATATATTACGGATAAAATAACATTAAATTTAACAGATGGAACAACATCTATCACAATGCATACATTTTATCCATTATATGAAGAATAAAGGAGAAACGTATGGCAGATTATACACATGAGTATTCTAATTTTCCATCTGCTGTAATGGATAAGAAGACTTATAGAAATGTGACTAATTCAGATGCAGTATTGATTGAAAAAATAAAAGAATACCAAAAGGACAAAGACTATATTTCTGCTGCAAAATTAATCAATGCAAATCCAAGTATAAAACAATGTATGCCTGATTGTGCAGATTTTAATGCCTTAAATGAAGAAATAAGAAATGCAGAAATATATGCAAAAACAATTAAACAGTCTGTATTTTATATGGAAGACCAACCTTCTGCTCCTAATAACTCAGATGTTTGGATAGGGGGTATGTGAAATGACTTATAAAGTAGAATCAGTTTTTCCAGATAGTATAGACGATTTACCATTTATATCAGATGTAGATATACCAAATAAAGATATTATGATTAATATTCAAAATTATATTGATCAAGGTGATTATGATAATGCATCGAAATTATGTAATACAAGTAACATTACTACAATTAATTCTGATTATTTTAATATGGTTCAAAATAGAATTTATTCGTTACAAGAATATCTAAGTACTTTAGAAAAATGCGACAGAATAAATTCTAGTATAGAAGAACCTTCTTCCCCTACAGATGGTATGGCATGGATAAATGATTAATTAAATATGAATACAGATTTTGAGACACTAAATGTGTCTCTTTTTTATTATAAAGGAGGAATTTAAATGGCTGTTAGTGAAAAAAAAGTAACAGGAAAATTTTATAGAATTTGGAGCGCTGCTGATAAATTGTGGCATAGAATATCGTTTTGGACTCACGCAAACGATGTTGAATTCAACGATGGGAAGACTGCCCAGACAAAAGTGGGCGCAATAAAAGGAATAACTACAAGTACAAATACGCACGAGACTGGATATGCTGCTGATGCTACTACTATAACTACATTAAACCAGAGTGTAACTGAATTAAACCAGAGTTTAAGTGTTTTAAAAAATAATATTGATGATTTAGGCATTGATTATTATACTTCAACCACTCCAATTAATTATGTATCTTTTACAGGTTCAATTACTTTGGAAAGCAGCAATGCTTTTCATCTGGAAGTTTATAAGATAGGAAAACTTGTTTATTTTGTAATGCAAGTAAGAATAGCAAATTCTAATGATGGAGCATGGAGAGTTAAAATTAATAAATATCCTATAAAAACCGCTACCCATGCTTTCACAGCATTTAAAGGTACTGGTAGTTATATCCCATGCTATAGCGATTCAAATGGTTATATTGTAAATCAAGGTGGAACAGGTAAGTATTCAATTGTTATGAGTGGTGAATATGTTACTACATAATTATTATTCCCAATAAAATATTACATATTGAACTCTACAACTCATATCCCCTTGTAGTATATCTTTAAAAACTACATACCAACTATTATTTAACATATTTACACCTTCTAAGTGAGAAGGAAAAGCCCTTCCGTCACCATTACTTATTAATATAGCAATATTATTAACAGAGAGACTGTCTAACCCAAACATGTTTTTGACTTGTTCTAAGCTGAATAACACAAATGAATTGTCACCCTTTGTCGCCATTCTTACTGCCGTGCCAGTTTTAATTTTTACACCATTTAAATTTATTTTAAGATCTGTCTTTAGATTACCTAAACTCTGGTTTAGTAAAAATACAGCTTCTTGTGAACATCTGTTCGTTTTTACCAATTATTTCTAATTTAAAAGGAGAATATAACATCAGAACATATATTCTATTTATAGAGGAGGTATTTTTAATATGGTAAGTGCAAAAGACGAAATGTTAATGAAGTGTATGAAAGTATGGATGACTAGATTTAATACAGAGGATTTGAAGTTTTTAGAAGACACATTTTGGATGGTCAGTTTTAATTTTTCAGTTGACACCATATCTTCTACTGAAGTTACAACGGTTAATGGCGAGACTACGGATAGATTAATGGAGTATTTTAAGATTGGCAAATTAAGCAGTGGTAAAACAGAAAGCACGATTAACCAATATATCAGAGTTGTTCATCAGTTATGTGATTTTTGTCATAAAGAAATTAATATGATAACAACTGATGATGTATTGTCATTTATGGTCAAATATAGGATTCAAAATAATGTAAAAGGTTCAACAATGGATATTAAGCGAAAATATCTGTCTTCTGTGTTTAGTTATTTATATAAGCACAAAAAGATAGCTGATAATCCTATGTCTATTGTTGAACCTGTAAAATATAAAAAATGTATCAAAGTTCCTCTCAAAGACGAGGAAATTGAGTTACTAAAAATAAATACTACAAATTCAAGAGATTTAGCGATTATTCACTTCTTTCTTGATACTGGTGTTAGAGTTAGTGAATTATGTGGAATTAATTTGGAAGATGTAGATTTTAAAAACTATACTTGTAAAGTATTAGGTAAGGGAAATAAAGAACGAACAGTGGCGTTTTCTGGTAAAACAGCAATGAGATTAAATGAATATTTAAAGCAACGAAAAGATATAAATATGAATGGTACATATTGTACATATGCGTCTAATACGCCATTGTTTGCTTCTAGGAAGGGATGTCCTACAAGATTATGTAAAACTGCAATAGAAAGTATGGTAAGAAAATTAGGCATAATTAGTGGAGTCACCAGAGTTCATCCACATTTATTTAGAGCAACTTTTGCAACCAGATTAGCAGAACGTGATACAGATATAGGTGTGATTGCAAAATTATTAGGACATGCAGATTTGGAAAGTGTTAATAGATATGTTCTTATTGATCAAACAAAGATAGAGGCTACTATAAGACAAAAAGGATTCTGTTCGTAAAGGATATATTGCCAAAGTTACAAAATGAATATAAATTATCTTTTCGTTGCGGAAAGGATTTATAATGGATAAATTAAAATTTAATAAAAATGAAACTATTTCAATTGGAAAATTATCATATATCTCTAATGATATATATAAATTGGAAGTTGAAAACATTACTGAAGATATAGCTCTTTCAGGATTTTATCTTTTAAATGAAAATAATGATGAAATCATGGGAGACTATTCAAAATTTACAACAAAATATAAGTCTACCGATGAAGGTAACACATATTATATATCAACAGGTGTTGTCTATACTGAACCAGAAAAAGAACCAGAAAAAGAACCAGAAAAGGTATTGACCGAAGAAGAAATTGCTGAGCAAAAAAAACTTGTTTTAGGATTCACAAAAAATAATAAAATTTTTGAAATGTCTAATGCTTGTGAAGCTGCTATTGAGAATGGTGTGGAGGTTAATGGAAAACATTATTCATATACAGTTCAGGATCAGAGTAATATGCTCAATGCAATGAATCTTGCAAAAGAAACTGGAATGGAAGTTCCTTATCATGCTGATGGTGAATCATGTGGTTTATATAATTATGATGCTATTTCTGCAATTTATATTCAAGAGACAATGAATTTAACAACTAATCAGACATATTTTAATCAGCTTAAGTTATATATTTTATCAATTTCTGATGTTGACAAAACTGATGATATAGCTGCGATTAAGTATGGTGATAAGTTGACTGGCGAATATCTTGATAAATATAATGAGATAATGAACCAGAGTAAAAAGATAGTTGAGAAAGTTGTAACATTAAATGCATAATATGAGGTAGAATTATGAAAAGAATTATAAAATATTCTACATTATTTATTGTATATGGTTTAATATATTTTATCATTGAATGTCTATATAAAGGTAAACTATCTGATTGGAGAATGTTTATATTGGCAGGTTTTATAGGAATAATGATTGGCTTGATCAACAATTTATTTGACATCAAAACCGATTTTATTCTTCAATGTATAATTGGCATGTTAATTACAACATTGTCAGAAGCAATTGGTGGTTTTTATTGGAACTTACAATGTGGATTGCATATTTGGGACTACTCTTCTCTTCCATTTAGTTTTATTGGAGGTCAAATAAATTTATTTTTTAGCTTGATTTGGATGTTTTTATCAGGTATTGTTATAATTCTTGATGATGTTCTTCGATGGAAATTATATAAAGAAGAAAGACCTAAATATTATGTTCATGGTAAATTGATATTGAAAATATAAATGTATAGGGTTGGTTAATTCCAACCCTATTTTTTACGTTATATAATTGTAAGTTATATCTATTTAGAATATTTTTGTCTTGTATAACCAGAGTTTAAGTAGCTTAACAAATGGCAAAATAACTATTAAAAATGATATTATGGGAACAATGATTGGTAAGATATGTTTTATATATTACAAACATATTATCAGTGGTGTTGTAAAAAATAAGGAATATTTCCTAGAAAATGTAACTAATCTCGGATTACCATTGCCATTAATGAAGCCTGATTTCCCGACTTTAACATCTCCAATGTTTATGGTGGCTGGTGATTGGAGTACCCCTACTGCCGCAATAGCCGCATTACAATTAAAAGCTGATGGTACATTATCATGGGTATCATCACATGGACATACAGAACCTCTTACTTACATGGGATTCATTGCATATATTGCAAAATAATTATTAGTCATGATAAAATAGTATATAATTTACTCTAATATTACAACTAGCGGTTACTTTATCTTTCCATACGACATAGATACCATTTTTTGTGATTGTTGGCGATTCAAGATGCTCTGAAAATGCTGCACCATCACCGTTTGTAATTGATACACAAAGATTATCGAAATTGAATGTTGATGAAGATAATCCTAGTGCAGAAATAACATCATTTTTTGACAATAGTAAACATGAGTTATTTCCCGGTAAAATTTCAAGTATTTTGGTACCCATCTTCATGATGGAAATATTCCCTAAACTATTTAATTTATTAAGATCTGTCTTTAGATTACCTAAACTCTGGTATATATTATAATTATATAAATTTTAAGGGTATGTAGATTAATTTCTACATACCCTATTTTTTTACGATTTTTCCTCTTCTATTATTTGATATTCAGATTCATTAATGATAACCTTGTATCCATCTAATACTCTTTGAATCTGTTCTTGGGATGCAATACTATGCAAACAATTCCAGAAATGTCTCTCATGTTGTCGAATATCATTAATCAAATATATCATACATTCTCCTTGCTAAAAGCATTATTTAAAACTATGTTACCATTTTTATTTATTGTATCTGTATAATGATTTGTATATATCTCAATTGTTGTCTGTAGATTTTTATGTCCTAACCTCTCCTTAATATACATAAAACTAGCTCCATTTTCGTACAATATTGTTCCATGAGTATGTCTTAAACTATGCGTATCATACTGAGGAAAGTGCAACTGTTTATGAATTATAGAAGAAGTATGTTGTGTTGTTCTTGCACTAATATATGAACCGTCTTCTCGTCTACAGATAAAATCAACTTCATAAGGTGACTTTTCTTGAGATACTTTATTCATTGGTAATATGTTATCAGTTTTTGCATATGTCATTTCGTTTTCACAATAATAATGATTATAGTATTTATCAAAATATGCTCTTGCTTTTAGTTGTTTATCATGTTCTTTTTTCAGAGCTTCTAGTATTACATCGTCAAGTTCTATCGTTCTAAAAGAATTATATTTAGGCTTGGAGAAGTACCAATATCCATTAGATTTAGATGTGCCATTAGTTTTCTTCTTCTCTTCTTCTGATCTTGCTTCGCCAGCTTCCCATTGAACTTGTCTATTAACTGAGAGTGTTTTATTCTCAAAATCAATATCTTCCCATACAAGTCCATATATCTCTCCCAAGCGTAATCCTGTATGATAACCAATCATAATAGGGATATAAGCTGACGTACCTTCGGGAAATCTTTCAAATATTTTTTGCATAACATCTTGAGGAATATATACATGTTTCTTACTTCTTGTTGCTTTCTTTGGTTGTTTCTTTGTCGGAACTACTAAATTTATTGCAGGTGTTGATATGATATAATGTCTGTCTAAAGCATAAGTAAATGATTTTGTTAATAATCCTTTAACTGAGTTTACTGTATTGATTGAGTAACCTTCATCATACATTTTGGTAATGAAGTCTTGCAGAGTATCTTTGGTGATAGTTTTTAGCTTATATGAGCCGATTTCAGGTTTGATATATAATCTAATCTTTTTTTCATATCCTACAAGCGTGGAAGGTTTACAAGTGAGCTTACAGTCTTTCTCTAACCACATATCTAGGAAATCGGCATATGACATATCTGAAGGTTCTACAACTTGTCCCATATGTTCATATGCTTGCTGTGCTATCTTGCCAGCTTCTTTAGCTTCTCTCTTTGTAGCAAAGCCAGATTTAGACTTCCATTGACGTTTGCCATCTACAGAAGCAACTTCAAACCGATATTCATATACTACTTTACCACTGTTACGAGTTCTTGCTTTAATTAATACATCGCCCATAGTCATACTCCTTTCAAGAACAGATGTTCCTTTTATTAGGAGTATAACATACCTCGTCCACATTTTCAATATTATTTTCTCGTCCACATTTTCAATTTACGTGGACGAGATGTGGACATTTCAATATTATTCTCGTCCACATGCACTTTTATAAAAAATAAGAGAGCCTTCGGATTTCTCCAAAGACTCTCCAAAAAGCCTATAAAATCAAGCTTTCTATTTAGAATTTGCCCTCATCAGCAGCCTGCTGTACAGAAACGGCAACTGCTACTGTAGCACCAACCATTGGGTTATTACCCATTCCGATAAGTCCCATCATCTCAACGTGAGCTGGAACTGATGAAGATCCTGCGAACTGTGCATCTGAATGCATACGTCCCATTGTATCTGTCATACCGTATGAAGCTGGTCCTGCTGCCATGTTGTCTGGGTGAAGTGTACGTCCTGTACCACCGCCTGATGCTACTGAGAAGTACTTCTTGCCCTGCTCGATACACTCTTTCTTGTATGTACCTGCTACCGGATGCTGGAAACGAGTTGGGTTTGTAGAGTTTCCTGTGATAGAAACACCAACGTTCTCGTGATGCATGATTGCAACACCTTCCTGAACATCATCTGCACCGTAACACTTAACTGTTGCACGGAGTCCATCTGAGTATGCATGCTCAGAAACGATGTTGAGCTTAGCTGCCTTGTAGTCATACTGTGTCTCTACGAATGTGAATCCGTTGATACGTGAGATGATCTGTGCAGCGTCTTTTCCAAGTCCGTTAAGGATAACACGCAGTGGTTTCTGACGAACCTTGTTTGCCTTCTCAGCGATTCCGATAGCACCCTCAGCGGCTGCGAATGACTCGTGACCTGCTAAGAAACAGAAGCACTCTGTCTCCTCCTCGAGGAGCATCTTTCCAAGGTTACCATGTCCTAAACCTACCTTACGGTGATCAGCAACTGATCCAGGGATACAGAATGCCTGAAGTCCCTCTCCGATTGCTGCTGCAGCGTCTGCTGCTCTTCTACATCCTTTTTTGATTGCGATTGCTGCACCAACTGTGTATGCCCAGCAAGCGTTCTCGAAACAGATTGGCTGGATTTTCTTTACCTGATCGTAAACATCAAGTCCAGCGTCCTTTGTAATCTTTTCAGCTTCTTCGATTGAGCTGATACCATAGCTGTTAAGTACAGCATTGATCTGGTCTATTCTTCTTTCATATGATTCAAATAATGCCATTGTCGTTCTCCTTTCCTCTTATTCCTGTCTTGGATCGATGATCCTAACAGCACCCTGCTCTGGAGTTACACGACCGTATGATCCTGAAGCTTTCTCCCAAGCTGTGTTAGCGTCATCACCCTTTTTGATAAAATCTGTCATTTTTCCAAGAGAAACGAACTGGTATCCAATTACTTCATCGTTCTTGTCAAGAGCGATTCCTGTTACATAGCCCTCAGCCATCTCAAGGTAACGAACTCCCTTTGCCTTTGTTGCGTACATTGTACCAACCTGTGAGCGAAGTCCCTTTCCTAAATCCTCAAGTCCTGCTCCAACAGCAAGTCCATCATCAGAGAATGCAGACTGTGTACGACCGTAAACGATCTGTAAGAATAACTCTCTCATAGCTGTATTGATGGCATCACAAACTAAGTCTGTGTTTAATGCCTCAAGAATTGTCTTACCCTGTAAGATTTCTGCTGCCATAGCTGCAGAGTGTGTCATTCCTGAGCATCCGATAGTCTCAACTAATGCCTCTTCAATTACTCCATTCTTTACATTGAGTGAGAGCTTGCAGGCACCCTGCTGTGGTGCACACCAGCCTACACCGTGTGTAAATCCTGAAATGTCCTCAATTTTCTTAGAATGAACCCATTTTCCTTCTTCTGGGATAGGAGCTGGCTCATGTTTTGCGCCCTTAGCTACAGGACACATGTTTTCAACTTCCTTAGTGTAAATCATCTTAAGACTCCTTTCGTTATGGTTTTAACATACCCGATTTATTCTCTCATATTTTTTGTAATAAGTCTAGAGTATCATCGACAAAAAACAACAAAAATACAATATTTTTTCAAACAACATTACTATTTTTTAAGAACTACGTTGTCCTTGTCCTTAAAAATGTGGTTTGCAGGAATGACTCCGCGTACTCTTGAAAGCGGATAAATGTTTGAATTTCTTCCTATTACTGTTCCCGGATTGAGCACTGAGTTGCAGCCCACCTCCACATGGTCACCGAGCATAGCGCCGAATTTCTTGCGGCCGGTTTCAATCTCCTCTTTTGTATCGTAAACATCCTTTACGACTACAAGAGTCTTGTCACTCTTTACATTTGATGTAATAGAGCCTGCGCCCATATGTGATTTGTATCCCAGGATTGAATCTCCTACATAGTTGTAGTGTGGCACCTGTACTGAGTTGAAGATGATGACATTTTTGAGCTCTGTGGAGTTTCCCACTACTGAGCCCTTTCCTACGATTGCGCTGCCACGGATAAAGGCGCACTGTCTGATTTCTGCATCCTCGCAGATGATGAGCGGACCGTGCAGATATGCGCTGTCAAATACTGTTGCGCTCTTTGCTACCCAGATATCTTCTCCTCTTTTCTCATAGATTTCAGGGTCGAGTGTTGGTCCGAGCTCCTTGATGAAATCACTTATTCCGGCAAGTGCCTCCCATGGATAAGTGAACTGCGATAAATACTCCTTTGCGATTGTTTCATCCAGATTATAGAGATTTGTTATTTTAGCGTTTTCCATTTTCTATGTCCTTTCTTTTATTTATTATGTGAAAATTATTGACTATTTTTTTAACTGTCATTTTAATCTTAAATATAAGCATTAAACATAAATATAAAAATTCATATTAATTATAGATTTAATAATTAATTATAGGCAGAGCTACTCACCGAACAGCTCATGCGCCGCCGCAAGTGCCGCCTCCGACACATCATCTGCCTGTGCACTATCAGCTGCCATATCAAATCCTGCCAGAAATTCCTCTGGGATTCCCATCTCATCCATGGTTGTATTATTCAGGGTTGTCTCATCCGGCGCATCATCTGCCGTGCTCTGTACTTCAGCATTGTTATGTGCATCAGTATTGCTCTGTGTATCAGCATTGTTATGTAATTCAGCCGCGCTCTGCACTTCTTCCTCACCTGGGTTATCGAAATCAAATGATATCTGGTCATTTTCAAACTTAAGACATGTATCAAATACATTTCCCGCCTTGGAGGTGAAGCCTGTGACCTTCTTTTTGGTCTTTCCTGTGGTAAACAGCTCCGTGAGAATTTCCTCTGAAAGCTCCACCTTTGCCACAGTATGCCAAACATTGAAGCCGCACTCACACTCATATTTCCACTGTGTCTTTTTGAGAGGTCTGCCACACTTTGGACAGAGTACATTGGTCTCGATTGGCTTTGGTTTTTCGGGGAAATCAAAGGCTATATCTCCGTCTTCGGTGAGCTTTAGCGGTGCGTCAAACTTCATGCCTGTCTTTGAGACAAATCCTGATATAACTTCTGTCTTTTTCTTTGTCAGAAGCTCCTTAAGGACTGATTCCTTTATCTTGACGCTTGCGACCTTGCCCACCATAAAGCGGCAGCTCTCAGGATCATCACGTCTGTTGTTCTCGCATACAAAGCCAAACGGCGCCACCTGGATTTTGCCTCCGCACTTCGGACATACTACATCCTTCACTGTCTTTGGCTCTACATGGTCAAAATCAAACTGGACAGAAAGCTTCTTATTTTCATCCTCCTTAAGCACCAGGCACGCATCGAAGCGTTTCCCGCTTTTGGATTTAAATCCTCGTATGGTCTCGGTCTTTTTATCATTAAGAAGCTGCTTTAGGTTTGCGGCTGTGATTGTCTTTCCCGCAATCTGTCCCACCGAAAAGCGGCAGCTTCCCGGCTCGTCACCCTTGTAGTTCACACAGCCATAGCCAAACGATGTCTTTTTTATCTGACCACCACAAAGCGGACAGACAACATCCTTTATGATTTCGTCCTCCACATTGTCAAAGTCAAATGCCACAACTGTGTGCATTTTCTCACTTTCCTCTGTGACCGGCTCTTTCTTTAAGACGAGGCATGCGTTGAAGCGCTTTCCCGATTTTGATTTAAAGCCCTTTATCGTCTCTGTTCTGCCGTTTGCCATGAGCTCTAAAAACTGTACCTGTGACAGCTGCTTGTCTGCTATCCTTCCAACGAAGAAATGGCAGCCATCCTCTGTCTGTCTGTTATAGTTTGCACATCGGTAGCCGTATGGCGATACATATATATCGCCTCCGCAATCCGGACATACAATACCCTCGACCTTTTGTGGCTTTACGTTTTCAAAATCAAAGGTGGCTGATACCTTGTTCGTCTGTTCATCCTTGTTAAGCTTTAGACATGCATCAAAGCGCTTGCCGCTCTTCGACTTAAAACCACGGATTGTGTCGGTGATTCCTTCTTCAATCAGTTTTTTGACCTGTTCCTCCGGAATATCAAGTCCTGCCACCTGTCCGATATTAAAATTACATCCTGATTTATCATTTTTGTAATTGGCACAGCCGTAGCCAAACGGTGTGGTCACTATCTCACCGCCGCAGACCGGGCACTTGACACCTATCTTTCGTCTGGCCGCCGCACCTCTGGCATTTTTGCCTGCAAAGCTGCTGATGCGGTCTGCAATCTCAGGGCGCAGATTCTGCTCAATCATCTTTTCTGTCTCTTTGCGGATAAAGCTCTCAAGCTTTCCCCTGTATTCCCAGAAATCCACCGTGCCCCTTGTAATTCCGTCCAGTCCCTTTTCCCAGTTGGCTGTCATCTTTGGATTAAGAAGTGCCGGAACTGTCATGTATACGACCTCAAACACCATCTCGCCAAGGCTTTCAGGTGTGAGTATCTGTGTCTTTTTGTTCAGATTCAGATATCCTATACGGACAAGCTTCTGGATTATCTCCGCTCTCGTTGCTGAGGTGCCTATTCCTGAGCCCTTTATCTGCTCACGAAGCTCCTCGTCCTCGATAAGCTGTCCTGCATTTTCCATGGCAAGCACCATAGAGCCTGATGTATAGCGCTTTGGCGGAGATGTCTTACCAAACTTGATATTATAGCCTTGGCATGCTATCTCATCACCCGCCTTTAGCTTATCGGCAAGCTCAAGCATCACCTTGGGATTTACGACTATCTCATCATTGCTGCCGTTTGCTGTGCTGTTTTCATCTGTACTATCTGCAGTTTCACTGTTTTTACCAAGTATTCGTGCGTTTGATTCCTCAAACGACTTCTTTTTCGGCGGATTCGCCACTTGTAAATAACCCTCGCTCTTTAGTACCTTTGATGATGCAAAAAAACTTTCCTTATCCACATCTACGACAAGCTTCACATTCTCATACTCTGCCGGTGGATAAAAAATACTAAGGAAACGCCTGACAATCAGCTCAAATACTGCTCTTTGAAGCGATGTAAGCCCCGAAAGCTCTGTAAGCTGACCTGTCGGAATGATAGCATAGTGGTCTGTTACCTTGCTGTCATCCGTGTACTGCGTATCAACTATGTTGGCATATAGCCTCTTTTGCATAATATGCTCCACAAAGTCTGCTGTCTGTTCAAAACCTTTAAGCCTGCTTATATTTTTTCCAATCTCCTTTGCCACAGCGCTTGAGAGCACCCTGGCATCTGTTCTAGGATAGGTGGTGAGCTTTTTTTCATACAGATCCTGAGCCACCTGTAATGTCTCATCAGGGCTGATTTTAAACTTCTTTGAGCACTCTGCCTGCAGCTCCGCCAGGTTGAAAAGAAGCGGCGCTCTTTTTTTAGCAATATTCTTAACTATAGATTTAACTTTCGCCTGTTTGCCGTTTAATTCTTCAATTAAAGCGAGTGCATCTTTTTCCTCTTTGAAGCCGTTTTCCTTGTATAAAAGCGGTGATTCAAAGTACCTTGAGCCTTCTACAGCCTTCCACTCTGCCTCTACACCGGCATCCGTAAACCTGCCGATTACCCTGTAAAACGGAGTTTCCTTAAAGTTTCTGATTTCGCGCTCACGGATTACTACCATTCCAAGCACACAGGTCATCACTCGTCCGACCGCGATTGCCGTGTACGAGCGTGTACCCGCTGCATCGTTTAGCAGATTGCCGTATTTGACCGACATGACACGCGAAAAGTTAATGCCCATCGCATAGTCCTCGATGGTACGCATGATGCCGCTCTTTCCGAGGTTTGCATACGCACTCATCGGCTTTGCCTCTTTTATGCCTCTTAGGATTTCCTCCTCGGTCTGCGAATCTATCCAGACTCGAAGCTCCTCCATGCCTTCCCTGACACCACCAAAGTTTCTGATATTCTCCTCGATGGTCTGTCCTTCTTTTCCGGCATCACCTGCCCAGTAAACTCTGTCAATGTCCTCTCTCTGCAAAAGAGCGTGCACAATATTGTACTGCTTGCGCACGCTGTCTATCACATCATATTTGTATTCCTTTGGCAGAAACGGCAGATCCTCAAGACGCCATTTCTTGTATTTCATGTCGTAAGACTCAGGGTAGACCAGCCCGACAAGATGTCCCACGCACCATGAAATCACATATTCTCCATTTTCTATATAACCGTCATTGCGTCCGCTCACCCGCAGCACCTTCGCAAATTCCTGTGCCACGGATGGCTTCTCTGTTATTATCAGTGATTTTCCCATAAGCTCCTCTATAATTCATCCATGGTCATCATTGGCTTGTCCCAGTTGCAGAAGCCGATGATACTCCTTCTATCCTCGCTCTGAGCCACGATGTCTATGCGGCCTGTCTTTCCAATCCATGTACCCACACGCTTTATGGTAAACGGAAGCTGTCCCATCTGATTTAATATAAGCAGATACTCTGTGCAGACCTCCCTGAAATATCTCTCAAGATACGCATCAAGCTCTTTTTCTATATATGTATCATAAAACTCTTCCGGTGAAAGCAGATACAGATCAGACATATTCGGATAGACAAACTTAAACCAGAAATTAACAAATGTGTCTTTTATCTGATATACGCCCTTCTTTGCATTTTCCCATCCGCCGGTCTCAAATGAAACTACCTTTTCCACTATATTGAAGGTGGCAAGATTTTTCAAATATACGCTGATTTTGGCACGCGAAAATCCTGTCGCATGGAAAATATCATTGAGCTTGTTCTCACCTCTTGCGATTGCTGCAAGTATTGTGCTATATGCAGAAAGCTCTCGAAGCTCTGCAGATATAACAGCATCCGCCTCACCATACAGTGCTCCCGATGGTGTCAATACGAGCCTGCATATATTATCCTTAAAGGATTTAGCTGCATCCCACTTATCCAGATATGCCGGAACTCCACCGATTGCTCCGTAAATCCTCACGATTTCCGCGACCGGAAGACTTTCAAAATGTCTTACAACCTCAAGGAAATTGAGCGATTCAATCTTCATTTCGGCTCCCTTAAACTGCTCTGCTGCCTCTTGTGTGGCCCAGACTGTAGATGATGTGGCAAGTATTATAAGTACAGGTCCCGGATACAGCTTGTGCTTTTTAAGCTTTGCAACTGCTTCCATAAATGATGCATCCCTCTTTGCCACAAACTGTGCCTCATCGATTATCACGACAAGCTTGGAAGGGTCTCCTGATTTGATTCTCGCGAAGTACTCCTCATATGTCTGTCTGCTCAGGCTCAGCTTGTACTGACGGCTTATCTCCTCCCCCATCATCTCAAGCTGATGCTCTGGCGATGCCTGTCTGCATCTGTAGTAAAAGAATTTCTTTCCGTCACAAAATTCCTTTATGAGCTCCTCCTTTTGACAGCCTCTCCTTCCGTAGAGCACTACGAGCTGGTTACCCGACTCTTTATAGAGCTGCTCAAGTTTCTCTAAATCTGTGTGTTTTGCTTTCATAAATATTCCTCCAAAATAATCAACTGGAAATATTATATCACAATTTAACACATATACAAATAGATTTTAATTATAATTTCCGAGCTCCTATTGTAGCTTTCACTTTATTTCTGACAAACATATAGCAGATAGCCTGCATGATGATTGTCGCTATCCATGAACCGGGATATGATATAAACAGGAAAAACAGCGACCTGTGGCTTGGAAACAGACCATATATCCAGATGATTCTGACTCCGACTGTTCCTATTATAGAAAGTATCATAGGTACAGTTGAGTATCCCATTCCTCTTAGTGCTCCCGGAAAAAGGTCCATGATTCCACACAGGAAATATGGGATTGTTGTAATCGAAATAATCTCAAGTCCTGATTTAATTACCTCGCTATTACTTGTATATATGCCAAGTATCTGTGTTCCAAATATGTATGAAGCACTTCCCATCACAAGTGCTACCGCTGTCGTGAGAAACAGACAGTCTATCAGTACCCTGTCCATTCTCTTTTGTTTTCCTACCGCATAGTTCTGGCTCGTGAAGCTCATGCAGGCCTGTGTAATTGAGTTGACAGATACATACAAAAAGCCAAGTATATTGTTTGCCGCCGTATATCCAGCCATGGCTATTGAGCCAAAGGAATTGACTGATGACTGAAGCATGGCATTTGAGATATTTATGACCGTGCTCTGTATGCCGGCCGGTATTCCCACCTGAAATATCTGAAGCATATATTCCTTATCAATCGCAAGCTTATTAAAGCAGAGCTTATAGCTGGTATCTGCTTTGCTCAAACAATATAATACAAGTACGCTGGAAACAAACTGCGAAACAATTGTACCGATTGCAACACCTGCAACATCCAGTTTACACACTATTACAAAAAACAGATTGAGCAGTGCATTGATACAGCCTGAAATAATCAAAAAGATAAGAGGTCTCTTTGTATCGCCGACAGCACGCAAAATTGCCGCACCATAGTTATAAAGCATAAAAAACGGCATACCACAAAAATAAATCCTCATATAAATAGTGGAAAGACCTATGACATCATCCGGTGTACCCATGATTTCCAGCGCACCCCTTGCAAAAATAACACCGACCACACCCATCACAATACCACTTATGAGTGCAATCATAATAGCGGTGTGCACCGTCTTAGACATCTCCTTATCCTTGCCTGCCGCATAAAATCGGGCAGCGAGCACATTCGCACCAAGCGATATACCCATAAACAGATTGACAAACACATTGATAAGTGCCGTAGTCGAGCCAACAGCCGCAAGTGATTTGCTGCCACTAAACTGTCCCACGACAATAATATCCACCGCATTAAACGCTAACTGTAAAATACCCGAAATCATAAGCGGCAACGCAAATGAAATAAGCTTATCCATTATTGAACCATTCACCATATCAATTTCATACTTATTATTCTTCACTTATCTCTACCTCTTAAAAAATATTCTCCTCAGCCTATCTATTTTACCACGATAAAATATAAATTCAAGCGTAACTATTTAAAACAACTGAGAATAAAAAAGCCCAAAAAAGAGAGCCTCTTTTAAGAGGCTCGACTTTTGCATAATAATTAATTCACAGAGTGAGGATTTTCCGTTCAATACACTACCTTCACCGGAGAGTACACAGTATGTTCCGAAGAAAAAATATGAACTGCCACGGGTTTCCAACAGGTCAAATGACAGTTTAGACTTGCAAACTGCCATAACCTATCCGTAAATAATCCCGTGGCTGACTTCATATTTTTTCTGAGGAATACTACTGTGTGCTACACCGGTGCCCACAGCCCACAAACGGAAAATCCGCCCTCCTTAATAAATTTTCCAATAAATTGCCAACTCTATTTCTTTGTGATGTAACCCTGTGCCTTAAGAAGCTCTGCACAAAGCACTGCTCCACCTGCTGCACCACGTACTGTGTTGTGTGAGAGTCCGACGAACTTCCAGTCATAGACTGTATCCTCTCTGAGACGTCCGACATTGATTCCCATACCATGCTCATAATCCACATCAAGTGCAACCTGAGGACGATTATCCTCTTCACAGTATCTGATAAACTGCTTTGGTGCGCTTGGAAGCCCAAGCTCCTGTGGTACTCCGCTGAACTTCTCGAGTGCCTCGATGAGCTGCTCCTTTGTAGGGTTCTTTTTGAACTTAACAAATACAGCTGCTGTATGTCCGTTTAATACAGGAACACGGATACACTGGCATGTGATAACCGGTGACTCTGCAGGAACAATCTGTTTCTTCTCATCATCCACATATCCCCAGAGACGAAGTGGCTCTTTCTCAGATTTCTCTTCCTCTCCACCGATGAATGGAATGATGTTTCCAACCATCTCAGGCCAGTCCTTGAATGTCTTTCCGGCACCTGAGATTGCCTGATATGTTGTAGCAACAACCTCATATGGCTCAAACTCTTTCCATGCTGTAAGAACCGGAGCATATGACTGGATTGAGCAGTTTGGCTTTACTGCTACGAAGCCTCTCTTTGTACCGAGACGCTCCTTCTGATATTTGATAACCTCCATGTGCTGTGGGTTGATTTCAGGTACAACCATTGGCACATCAGGTGTCCATCTGTGGGCACTATTGTTTGAAACTACAGGAGTCTCTGTCTTTGCGTAGTCCTCCTCGATCTTCTTGATCTCGTCCTTTGACATATCAACGGCTGAGAATACGAAGTCAACCTGTGAAGCAACCTCTTCTACCTCATTGACGTTCTTTACGATAATTTTCTTAACTGCCTCAGGCATTGGTGTGTCCATTTTCCATCTATCACCAACGGCGTCCTCGTATGTCTTGCCTGCACTTCTTGGGCTGGCTGCAATTGTTGTTACCTCAAACCATGGATGATTCTCTAAAAGAGAAATAAATCTCTGTCCTACCATTCCTGTTCCACCGAGGATACCTACTTTAAGCTTTTCACTCATTACTCTAATCTCCCTATCTTCTAGATTTTCTTCGACCATGTCATACACTATACTTTGACATTAAAATCAGGTTTTGTCCGTCTGTCGCGTACAACTGTCTTTATAGGAAATATATTACTTGAAACTCTAATGAAAAACAAGGAAAAAACTATATTAAATTAATAATTTTTCCCCCTGTTTTTTATAAAATATGCACAAAAACTATACTTCATTCTGCCAATTTGACTTCATATACTCGTCGTAAACGGCAATTACCTTGTCCATTGATGTCTTTGATGGTGCTCCAACTGTACACCTTGTGCTGACACAGGTCTCCATTGAAATGGCATCAAATACATCCTCCTCAAATACCGGAGAGATAGCCTTGAGCTCGTCGATGCTCATATCGTCGATTGCAATACCCTTGTCGATGCAGTAAAGCACTATTCTTCCTACAATACCGTGTGCATCTCTAAACGGTACACCCTTTTTAACGAGATAATCAGCTGCATCTGTGGCATTTGTAAAGCCATTGTTTGCACTCTTTCTCATCACGTCCTTGTTAAACTTCATTGTATCAATCATTCCTGTAAAAAGTGCGATGCATCCCTTTGCAGTGTCGAATGCATCAAATGCCAGCTCCTTATCCTCCTGCATATCCTTGTTGTACGCAAGCGGAATACCCTTCATGGTGGTGAGAAGCGACATGAGCGCACCGTATACACGGCCTGTCTTTCCTCTGACAAGCTCTGCTATATCAGGATTTTTCTTCTGTGGCATGATTGAGCTTCCTGTGCTGTACGCATCGTCAATCTCAACAAACTGGTACTCGTTTGAATTCCATATGATAATTTCCTCAGAAAAACGTGACAGATGCATCATGATAGTTGAAAGAGCCGATAAAAACTCAATCAGATAATCTCTGTCTGACACACCATCCATACTGTTAAGTGTCGGTCCGTAAAAATCCAGAAGCTGTGCTGTATAGTCCCTATCAAGCGGATATGTAGTGCCTGCGAGTGCTCCTGAGCCAAGCGGACAATAGTTCATTCTCTTATATATATCGCACAGTCTTGATCTGTCTCTCTTAAACATCTCAAAATATGCGCCCATATGGTGAGCCAGAGTGATTGGCTGGGCCTTCTGCAGATGTGTAAAGCCCGGCATGATAGTCTGTGTGTTTTCCTTCATAATCTTAAGGATAACAGCTAAAAGCTCCTTAAGCTCATCATCAGTCTCCTTCACTGTCTTTCTGGTGAAAAGACGCATGTCAAGAGCTACCTGGTCGTTTCTGCTTCGGCCTGTGTGAAGCTTCTTTCCTGTGTCACCAAGCCTGTCTATGAGTGTAGCCTCAACGAAGCTGTGGATATCCTCATACTTTGAGCTGATTTCAAGCTCCCCTGACTCTACCTCCTTAAGTATCTGCTTTAGGCAAGCCACTATATCATTGCTCTCTGCCTGTGAGATGATGCCCTGCTTTCCAAGCATCGTGACATGGGCGATGCTGCCCTCTATATCCTCTTTATAAAACTTCTGATCAAATGAAATGGACGCATTGAAATTGTAAACGAGCTGATCTGTCTCCTTTGTGAAACGTCCTCCCCATAACTGTGCCATGAGATTCCTCCTTGATTATTAAATGATGATTTATTTTCATGTATCACAATGTATTGTATAAAAATAAGATGTAATACCGCCGCCTGCTCTAAACAGCCGCTTTACTGTGCTAAATTATATAATAATTTTTGTTGTCACGCAACCACATTTTCACCCACGTGCTGCAATCTCTCTGTCACGCTGCTCCTTGGAAAATACACAGCCGCAGTAGTACTGCCTGTACATATCATACTGCTTTGATATCTCCGTGGACTTTTTATAGCCCTCTTTCTTCTTAAAATCAGAGAAAAGATATCGCACTCCATATTGGCTCTCTAAGTCTTTTCCTATCTCATTGAGCTTTTCGGCATTCTTCAACGGGCTGATGGAAAGTGTCGTAGTAAAAAAATCAAAGCCATGCTCCCTTGCATACTGTGCACTCTCCTCAAGACGCAGCCTGTAGCACTTAAAACACCTCTCCCCGCCCTCAGGCACAGCCTCCATGCCGCGTGCCATATCGTAAAAGCGCTTGGTGTCGTACACACCCTCCACAAAGTGAACCGGATTTTTCACCGGAAACTCATCTATAAAGCGCTTCTGCTCCTGTGCTCTCATGTGATATTCCTCTGGCGGATAAATGTTTGGATTGTAATAAAATACCGTCACCTTAAAATACTCCGAGAGTGTCTGTATGCAGTATGTGCTGCACGGTCCACAGCAGCTATGGAGCAAAAGACGTGGAGTGCAGTTATTGTCCATGCAATTTTCTTTTATTAAATCTTCCATTAATTTTTGATAGTTAATTTTATTTACCATATTATATTATTTCTTTCTCAAAATTCAAAAATTTTTGACATATCCCAAAATATTATTTCAGGTAACTATTCTGCATATTTACTATTCTGATTAATTACTATTTCTGATATAAGCTGCATAATACGAACAAGGGCCGGAAGTCTCCTCCCGGCCCGGCTCATACTAATCCTCTTCTTCATATCCGAACATTAGTCTAAAAATCTTTTTTCCTGTTTCAGTCTTGAATATGCGCTTGTATGCCTTGTCGATTGCACGGTTTCCCGCATCATCCTCATACAGATTTACGAGGAAATCAGCCTCAACGAGTATCTGATAATCAAGACCATCTATATTGTCATATGTGTGATGGTGACCTATGAGAAAACAAATTCTTTCAACTATGTAGTTCTCAAAGCCAAGCTGTGAGAGCATCTTTTGGGCGATTATCGGTCCCTCCTGCTCCTGAAGCTTTCCATCGCACCTGCCATACTTCTCCTCCGCCACACGTATGCCGATATCGTGTGTGTAAGCCGCTGCCTCAAGTATAAAGAGTGAGGCATCATCAAGCTCCTCTCCTATACCGATAAGCCTTGCATAGCTGTGCACCTTGGTGAAATGCTGGATTCTCTTTGGATCGCCATCATAGTAGGCAATCATATCCATAAACAAGTCGTCTAACTGTTGTTTACTATAACTGTCACTATCCATTTAATATATTTTTCTCCTGATAATATGTTAATTAGTCTCATTGCCGGCTTTGCACCGACAATGATAACATACTACAAAGCGATCATTTTTTCAATATTTTTACACAAATATTTCTTATTTTTTGAAATCACTATGTTGATGGTCGCACTGTTATGTGGGAACAGTAACATCACTACTTTGCATCACGGAAAAATCCCCTGAATGCGAATTCTGACAAAGGCTTCTTGTAAAGCAGCTCTCCTATCAATATCTCAAGCGCTCCACCTGCAAAAATAGCAATATAGCCTAGCAATGCCACCACCGGGAGTCCAAGCTTAAAAACAGCATTAGAAACCGGCACAAACGCTGCTCCTGAAAACGCAGTAAAAACGCCCATAAACAAAACCATGAATACGATAAAGCCAAGTACATAATACTTATAGCATATGCTTGTGTACAGATATACTGTCAACAGCTCAACATCGAGCGTAAAAAGTGTGAAGATAAGCTGTTTCTTATCTGCTACGGAATTCTGTATCAGAATGACTCTTTCTATTACCAAAAATGTGAAAACAACAAGATTGATTACCGTGCTTGACATCACCGGAATGTATATCTGCAGCTTCTTTTTCAGTGATGTGGACTGGATAAGCTCTGACACATCCATCGACATGATGAGCTGAAATGTAAACATCCCGCACATCATAAAGTATACACCACCTATGATGGAAGTTCCCTTGCTCATTATATCGGATGCAATTCCGATTACTGCAAAGAATACAAACATGATCCCATTCAACTTCAGTTTGTAGCCATATCTCAATAATTTAAATCCTAATTTAATATCTTTCAGCATAATATTTCTCCTTTTCAAATATACTTCCAATTTAAAATGCCTCTACACATCAACATATGATCTGCGGATACGCACCATCATATGATAATATGTCGCTGCTATCACTCCTACAAGCACCACTGCTAACACAGGTGCGATAAACCAAATTTTTGCGCCATAAATCAAAACAGCTATACTACCTGCAATTGCCGGGAAGATAACTATAAGCGCCAGCAGATAAATATACATTCCCAGATCCATGTATCTGAATATATTTAATGAGCCAACCGAAACAATTGAAGATATCATAATAATGTCAAATATCGACCAGATATTAACTCCAAATTTAATAAATGGTATTGAAGCAATGAGTATTGTAATTCCAATACGCAGCGGTCTTACAAGTATATCCACAAGAACTGCATTCTCAAAGTATCTTACTCCGTTAAAACCTGTCTTTAAAAAATGCATGCCAAATGCATTCTTCTTGCACATACAGCCAAAGCAGAAATAGTCCTGCACCACCTCGCACATCATATAAAAATCATAAACAATTACTATAACTCCTATCCATGCCCAGATTGTTTTCGAACAGGCAATTAGCATTGATGTAAAAATTGCTAAAAACGGAATCAGTATATTTGTTATAAGACGATACTTGAGATTAGTCATAACACGGTAATCCCTGATGTATGTTAGAACTTCATTCTTTGCTTTGTTATCTTTTTTATTAATTGTTCTTTCAGTATCATGTTCCTGTGAAACCATTTTTTCATTCATACTTCCTGACTTACTTTCCATAACACCTTACCTCTCACTAGCGCATCACAATCTTTGTGTTATTTTTCATGACCGCAACGCTTATCTGGTAAAGTGTCGGAATCTCCTTTGTCACATTAAGTCCTGCGAGCTTATCTATATTTTCCGCCAAGCATATGCCCTCAAAGCCGTACGGATTTTTGGTCATTGAATAAAGTACCTTACCGGCAGCCTCTGTATCTGCTGCATCTCCTTTAATCAGGATATATTTTTCCTTCAAATCCTCAACAAAGCCCTGCTCCACAATCTGTCCGTTTTCCATTATAATGGCATAATCGGTGATATTTTCCATATCTGAGATATTGTGCGTAGAGAAAAATACGCTGCGCTTACCGTTGCCCTCATGGATATACTCGCCAATCATCTGGCACAGCTTATCTCTCATCAGCGGATCAAGCGGCGATGCCGGCTCATCCAGCAAAAGAAGGTCTGTCTTTCGCGCCATGACTCCTGCCAGCATGAGCTTCATCTTCATACCATCCGAAAATGAGCTGTTGGCTTTCTTCATATCAATGCTGCCATGTGAAAATATTGCAAGCTCCTCACAATATCTGTGAAAATCATCTGCTGAAAAATCATTAAACATCAGCTTGCTGATTTCCTCAATATCCTTAACTGTCCACTGCGGCAGATAGTATTTGCCCGGTCCTGTGTAGCCTATGCGGTTTTTAATATCTCCCGAGTTCTCCTTCTGTTTGTCGGAATACTGTCCGAAATAAGTGATTTCACCTTTATAGTCAAGCCTGATTCCTGCCAGGATATTTAAAAGTGTTGTCTTTCCTGCTCCGTTTTCTCCGATTAAAGCTGTGGCAAAGCCCTGCGGTATTGCGAAATTCTCCACATCCAGTGTAAAATTTTTAAGTTCCTTTGTGATTTTTGCTGCCTCAATTGCATTCTTTGTTGTCATTTTCATTCCTCCTGACTCGTTTCATATCTTTATTTATCCACCTCAAGCAACGCCTCAAGCATCCCCTTCAGCTCGTCATTTGAGATTCCGGCTATCTCTGCTGCGGCTATCGCGTCTGTCAGTGACTCCTCCACCTTGCGCAGGTGCTGTTCCTTTATCATCTCACTGTCCTGTGCATTGACATAAAAGCCCTTGCCCTGCGCCGCTGTGATGAGTCCCTCATCTGCAAGCTGCTCATAAGCCTTCATCGTGGTTATCACACTGATTTTCAAGTCCTTTGCCAGCCCTCTTATAGACGGAAGGAACTCCCCCTGCTCATACCTGCCGGCCAAAATATCTGTCTTGAAGCTGTCCGCTATCTGCTGATAGATGGGCACTCCTGAATTTTGCATCAGCTTCATATGCTACCTCCGTACTGTATATATTAACTGTTCATGTGTTATATATACACTATATACATTCTATTGTCAATACCTTTCTGAAATTATTATCCCTTAAAATTTCACATCAAAATTTTGATTTGACATACACTCCTATATCTGATAATATAATATCGCTTGCCGATATGGCTCAGTAGGTAGAGCGACGCACTCGTAATGCGTAGGCCACCGGTTCGATCCCGGTTATCGGCTTCATACATAAAAAACACCTCATTCAAAACTGAATGAGGTGTTTTTTTATTACAAAAATTCCCCTTGACATTTATAAAAAATAT
>ENA-OURS01000567-OURS01000567.1-human-gut-metagenome-genome-assembly--contig:-NODE-567-length-43027-cov-10.692986_pt1 | contig 43027 bp, 73 predicted proteins | sample MGYA00242109_ERZ509010 | MGnify/ENA primary metagenome ERZ509010 (study PRJEB26280, sample SAMEA2338774) | human gut metagenome | biome: human gut; feature: human-associated habitat; material: faeces... | reverse complement strand
TTGAAGTGGACGAACGCCTGCCGCCGCTGCTGGCCGAAACGATGGCCGGAGTGGACAATTTTAAACTGGTATTACAGGATGTACTGAAAGTTGACCTGAAGGCTCTTATTGCGGAAGAGTTCCCCGGTATGCCGGTGGCTGTGTGCGCCAACCTGCCCTACTACATCACCAGCCCCATCGTCATGAAGCTGCTGGGCGACCGCCTGCCCATTGAAAGCCTGACCGTCATGGTACAGAAGGAAGCTGCCGACCGTCTGGCTGCTGCGCCCGGCACCCGTGCATCCAGCGCCATCAGCTGCGCGGTGAGCTACTATGCCACCTCCAAAATGATGTTCACCGCTGCGCCCGGCAGTTTTTACCCGGCCCCCAAGGTGACCAGCGCCGTGGTGCGCATGGAGATCCGTCCGCAGCCCGCTGTGCAGGTGGAGGACGAAGAAGGCTATTTTGCGCTGGTGCGTGCCGCCTTCGGACAGCGCCGCAAAACGGCTGCAAACGCCATTGCCAGCGGCCTGGGGATGTCCAAGGACGCGGTGACAGCCGCCATTGAAGCCGCCGGTTTTGATGCCCGCATCCGCCCGGAAGCCCTCACACTGGAGGATTTTGCAAAGATCCAGCAGGCCCTTGCCCGGTGAAGCAGCCCGCTGCTCAAAAAAGAATACAACAGACTTTGAAACTCACAGGAGCCGTCCGCGGTTCCTGTGGGGTTTTTATGATAATAGAATCGAATGGTTCGATTTTATTATCGATGTATTGCGTTGAAAATTACGGGTATCAAAACGTGATACAACAGAAAAGAATGCTAAAAGCAGACGAAAGCATGAACTGATGGCAATGGCACCTCATTTGTTAAACGGTATAGTATACTGTTTGAGGAATGGGTTTTTTGCGCGCCAAGAAGATATTGACAAGCCGCGCGTTTTTTGGTATTCTATCAAAAGACCGCTTGGTCCATGCTGGTGTGGCGCAATGGCAGCGCAACTGATTTGTAATCAGTGGGTTGCAGGTTCAACTCCTGTCACCAGCTCCAAAAATAAGCGTATAGACGATAAAAACAAGTCGTCTATACGCTTTTCTTTTTATTAAAACTGTGCAAAAACGCCTGAAAACGTGCAATAATCTAACAAATAATCTAACAAATCAGTATTTCATTTTTTTCATTTCCTGCAACAAATATTTCGGGTCGTTGTGCGAAACGTATTTGTTGGCCGTGGTCGAAAAATTCTTGTGTCCGAGTATGGCTTGTACTGCGGTCTTTTCCAAACCGCACTCCACCATTTTACTGCTGGCCGTGTGACGCAGGGTGTGTGGATGCACGCCCTCTATATGGCATTCCTGCATCAACGCCCGGAACTTTGTAGCCACGTTGCGCTTATCCAGCTTTGTGCCGGCCTTGGACGGTATCAGCCATTCGCACCCGCTGTCCAGCATCCAAAAGGCAATGATCTTGTAAATGGGGTCAAGGATGGGGATGATGCGGTTTTTGCCTGCCTCGGTCTTTTCGCCGCCCTGCATATAGTGCTCCTTCAGGTGCACGTCCTCGCAGCGCATGGAAAGTAACTCGTCAATGCGCATACCGGTATAAAGCAGCACCATTGCGATTTGCGCCGTCTGCCCAAACTTCGGGTCGTCTTGTCGGCCGCCGATCTGCTCGATCTCTTGGGCGGTCAGGGTGCGCTCTGCTTTTCCTGTAGCCGCCGGGAGCTGCAGTAGCATGGCATAATTTTTGTTTATGATGTCCTGCGCCATTGCCCACTCGCAGATCTGGCTAAAAAGCGTTCGCTGTTTTTCACAGGAGCTTCGGGAGAGCCCTTTTTCCACCATTGCGTCAATGACCTGTTGATAATCTGCCGCTTTTAAGTCCCGCAATTGTCGGTCGTATAGCGGCGCAGCCTTTGCATAGGCCAGCTCGTACCCCTTTTGCATGTCCGTGCTGAGCTTTTGAAACTTTGGTTGAGCTTTCCATTGGGTATAGGCATCTGCAAAAGTGCATTTCAGAAGCGCAGCGGGGGTGTTCTGGGCGTTGTAAGCGTCCAGCGCTTGTACTGCTTCGCCTGCCGTTTCAAACGTGCCCAGAATATCCCTGCGGGCTGTGAGTGCAACATACGGTCTTGCCCGCGTCCCACTCAGTTTATACACGCTGCCGCTGCCCTTTGGACGGCGGCGCTTTTTTCTTTGCTGCGGGGCGGCTTCCGGCTGTTTCTTCCCGCACCACGGACAAAAAGAAGCACCATCCGGGATCTCCTTCCGGCAACATGGTCTTATGCACTTCATAGCTTACTCCTTTTTTCGCCCGATGTAACCCTGCGCGCCTTTTTCCGAAGCTTCACGCCCGGCCTTGTAATTTACCTTTAAATCGTCTATTGGCGGCTGTGGGTCGTCCGGGCAGGGGTCTAATCCCATGTTCTGGGCAAAGTTGTATTGGTTGATGATGGTTCCGCACACGCTGACCCGGTTGTTGAGTGGGCAGTGCAGGTTGGCGGCGACCTCGGAGATCACAGCGGGCGGGCTGCTGCCATGGTTGCCCTTCAGCACGAAAAGAAGCAGTCGTTTCGTCAGCGGTGGCAAGTTTACCACAAAGCGGCACAGCATTGCGTCCAGCTCTGTGTCGGTCTTTCCGTCATCGGGTGCCGCGTACAGCTCCGGGTGAATCATCTCCATAAACACGGCGATGGGGGATGCCCCGCAGGCCGTACACCAATCCATGATCTCGTCGCTGTCCGGGCTGGTGCAGCCTTTTTCCCAGCTCTGCACCGTCCGCTCACCCTTTTCGATGCGTCTTGCGATCTCCACTTGGCTCAGGCCGGCAGATACCCGGGCCTTTGCAAGCGCTTTCCCGATCTGGGTCGCCGTAAAATAACTCATACTTTCACCCCCATGAAACCAACGTGGTTTTAACAGAAAATGGCGCAGAAAAAATCTGCGCCATTCGACAAAAAATATCCGTATTTTGTTTTCCAACGGCGCATGGTAAAATTTGGAACATAAGACATAAATATGCACAAAAGAAAGGGGAAAACAAAATGGATTTTGAGCAAAGAAACGGTAAAAAAGTTGAAGCGACCATCATCGACGGGATGCCTGCCAGCGTTTTGACCGGAACCGAGCGCACCCCGCAGCCTTGGGAGGACTGACCATGGAAAAGACAAGCCATTTCTGCAATCACATCCGCGCGGCGCTGGCCTGCTACGTCGATATGACACCGGAGCAGCAGGCGCGTGCCATGATGTACGCCGCCCGCAAGGTCAATGCCCTACACACCTTACATGCGGCAGCCAAAACGCCCGGCGGCGCAGAGACTGGAGCAGGGGAGCTGTTGCAAAAAATGCAACAGTTTGATGAAACCTATCAAAAAGAGTGATGGGTAAACCCATTGACTACGACAACGTGCAGTTGTATAATGCGGTTGTAAACAGATTTACTTATTGAGCCGGTACACGACTTCAAGCCCTTGATTTGGAGAGTAAGACCAAGTGACCGTGACATTATCAAAAGTCTCCTTTTGACGGCCGTCAATGGCTTTGGTTGCCATCATTTCCTCATAAACCCAATCAGGAAGAACAAGCAGTTCATTCATCAACTTAATGTTTCTTGTTGCGGGATCCCGATACATATACTCAAAGAATGAACCGCTTTTTGCATTGAGAGGGTTTGAATCGATCTTGATGTAAGAGCTATCGTCTGCAATAGTAGTCGTTCCAGCACTATACAATTCGTCGAACAGCTTAAAATTTGGGCTTGTGGAGGTTCCACAATTTGCAGCCCAAATGCAGTCACGTAAATCGGTTGTAGTTTTTTCTCCTTTTTCGTTCGTTTGGATTCTCTTCTCAATCAGAACAACTGGGGCTCCATCTCCTGCAACGTTTTGGAATTTCCCATTAAACGCAACTGGCTGGTTTGCGAATGCGTTTTTGCAGTATTCATACCAACTTTCAGTGACCGCCGCATACCAACGCTGGCCGTTCTCGATGACTGAAAAACACTTGTAATTTGTTTGATCGTTGGTATAAGTATAATAATAGTCAAAATCGGTTTGTCCGGAAAACTCGACTGTTTGACCTGCTTTGTACTGACTCTCATCTGCAAAAGCCGTCATGGCAAAAGGAATGGACAAAGCCGCAGTCAAACCCAGTGCAAGAAACGCTCTTCTTTTCACGATAATCACCTCATAAACAAAAATGAGCAGCCAACCAGCTGCCATAAAACAAAATTATCAAAGAGCTTTGCCAAAGGAGGAAAAGAAAGTGCAAGAAACTAGCACAAAGTTTGCAAAATGTGATATACTAGAAAAAGAAAAGTGCCGTCTCAAAGCTTTATTTTCTTCTCTGTCGGCGCAGGAAAAACAAGATGTGCTTTCCTATGCGGAAAGCTTGCTCAACAGCAGAAAGGAGTAGATCTGTGGACAAGTACGAGATTGAACTAGGCCGGTACAAAACCAGAATTTTTGCCCTTCTGGCAACGGAAGCGTCCGGCCTGCCCGGAATCAAAAGCGAAGCGTGCGCAAATTGCGACCGCCGGTGTTCTCTTGAAATCGGGTGCTACTGCTTCAACTATGGATGCGGAAAGGGTAAGACCACGGAAGAGCTGCACAAAGCATTTGACCGCGTTTGTGATACCCTTAAAATTTCTGACCGAAAATGGACACCAGCAAATCCAACGCGGCCTGAAGTATTTGATTCTCCCGATCTGCTCGAAGCTCTTGAAGATAGGCTTCTCCGGTTAGCAGAAGAGAATAAATGTACTCGCTGGGAAGAAAACCGCCAACCCCGTCAGGAATGTACTCTTTGCGGCGCTCATCAATCAGACCACGACCCTTCAAGTTCTGAATGTATCGGTTCTGATCGTTGTGGCTGAAATCCTCGCCGGAAATGAGGCAGACTTCATGCTGGTTCATTTTCCCGTTGTGCTTCTCCATATATAATAGGAGAGCCAGACTCTTTTTGTCCAAAAACTCAGCCATTGGGGCTTTCCTTCCTTTTTGCAACCTTAAATTCCATATACTCCAGCAGGTCTGCACGGTCTGCGTCGGTCATTTGACTTAGCAGCACATCAAACCTTGCATCCAGCCCACTCCCTTCACCGGGGGCGGGCTTTTCTTTTTGCCTTTCATCGCCAGAAACCAATGATTCAACACTTATTTCAAAATAATTTGCAATCTTTTCAAGCGTCTCATACTTCAATGTCTGCTTTCTACCTGACTTCAAGTCCGATAAAGACCCACGACTTGCACCGGAATCTCTGCACATCGTGGTCACGTTGACACCACGCTTTTTGCAAAGGTCTTCGATATTGTTGTACAAGTTTGCCATAATTCCAGACCTCAAATTGTGAGTTGCGCCGAAATTACGCGAACGCTTAAAAAAGCCTTGCATTTTACGCGAAAGCGTATTATACTAAGACCATACCGCGATGGCGTAATACATGATTTCTAGCAATTTCATTATATTACACTTATGCGTAAAAATCAATAGCTTGGAGGTGAAAAAATGACAGAAAAGAAGCCTCTTTGTGAATTTGGCAAGCAAATCGAGATTGCACTGATTCAAATGGACAAGCGCAATGATTGGTTGATTGAGCAGGTCAAAGAGGACACAGGTAGGTATTTCGACCGTTCATATCTGCACAAGGTTAAGACGGGAGAAATCGAGACCCCCGGGATTTTGCAGAGCATCAGCAAAATCCTGAACATCAACACCCATACAACTTAAAAAGGAGGACGCAAATGCCTGATTTTGAAACATTTCTGCTTGCACTTGCATCGATCGCGCTCATTGTCGTTGCATTTGGCTTTTCGTGGGCTGTCATTTCCGGCCTTTGGTGGCTTATCTGCATGCTCATCGGTTGGCAGTTCTCTTTCGGCGTATCAACGGCAATCTGGATCGTCGCAATGCTGCTGAAGTGGGCAACGAGCCGCAAGTGACAAAGGAGGCAGAGCCGTGAACCAAAACAAAAAGCCCAGCCGGAAACCCGACTGGGACGCGACCACGATTACGATTATCTGCATTTTGATAACCGTGCTTAATGTGTCACTTGTAGTATTCCAAATATTATGGTGGCTGCTAAGGTAAGAGCTCCAACGACGAGGCTCCAACGAGAAAAGCTCTGCGCCTTTTTAGTTTCTCGCGCTTGCTCTTCTTGATTTTTCTGCATGATTTCCAGCATTTTGCGAACATCATCAGCATTTTGCTGTTGGATTTGATACGGCGTTGGCTTTTGCGGGTCGTACAGACTTGGTACATTTCCCCTGCCGGCGCTCAGAATGCGTTCTACTTCATCTGAGCGTTGATTGAAGTATTCCAATGAATTCATTTTTTCACCCCCTCCCGCTCAAGTATAGCACGGGATGGGCAGACCACAAGGAGGTTTATTTTGAACGAGATCATCTTATCCACCCAGAACGGCGAGCCGGTGGCATCCAGCCGCCAGATTGCTGAGAACTTCGGCAAGGAGCATAAGCACGTTCTGGATGCAGTAAAAAATCTGGTGGCCGAAAATTCGGCTGCCAAATCCATGTTTCACCCCGCAACCTTTGAGAACCGGGGCAAGCAGTATCCCATGTACCTGATGAACCGCGACGGCTTCAGCCTGCTGGTGATGGGCTTTACCGGCAAGGCCGCTCTGGAATGGAAGCTGAAGTACATTGCAGCCTTCAACGAGATGGAGAAGAAGCTGGCACAGCGCCCGCAGCTTTCCCGCGCGGAGCTGATGGCACAGGCGCTGATCGCCGCACATGATGAGCTGGAGCACAAGGACAGGCAGATCGCAGAGCTGACCCCGAAGGGCATCTTTGCGGATGCTGTGAGCGCCAGCAAGAAGAGCATCCTCGTGGGTGAGCTGGCAAAGCTGCTGTGCCAGAACGGCGTGCAGATCGGGCAGAACCGGCTGTTCGTCTGGATGCGGGAACGCGGCTACCTTATCAAAGACCCCAAGCGCAGCGACTACAACATGCCCACCCAGCGGGCCGTGGAGCAGGGCTTGTTCGAGATCAAGGAGACCACCGTGGTGCACTCCGATGGACACACCAGCATCAACAAGACACCCAAAGTGACCGGCAAAGGTCAGGTCTACTTTGTGAATCAGTTCATGAAGCACTAAAGCTACAGTGCGTAAGCAATATATTTTGGAGGTTACAAAGATGAAAAAACTGCATGTGAAAGCTACGTTTGTTGAGCCGGTGCTGGGCACATGGCCCGCAAATCCCAATGTGGCCCGCGAGTTTATCGCCAGCAAGTCGCCGGATGCTGCCACCATCGAGGATGAAGTGGCGGCTCTTGGCCCTGATGCGGTAGCTGACAAGGGCATGACCGTGTTCCCGCGTGACCCGGACGGCAATCCGATTTTTTACGATTACCAGATCAAAGGCATGTTTAAGGATGCCTGCGGTATGCTTTCCCGCATCGGCGGCAAGACCGAGACTGGCAAGAAGAAGGCCGTGAACGAAAGCGGCAAGCTGACCGCTTATAAGAAGGTCATTGACGGTCTGATCTTCGTTCAGCCCCGCATGATTCCCATTCATGTGAACGGCGAGATTACCGACTGCCAGCGTCCGCTGCGTGCCCAGACCGCACAGGGCGAGCGCGTGAGCCTTGCCAACAGTGAGGAAATCCCGGCGGGCAGCACCTGCGAGTTTGACGTAACCCTCCTTGACGACAGCCACGAAAAGGTTGTGCGCGAGTGGTTGGATTATGGCCAGCTCCGCGGCATCGGCCAGTGGCGCAACAGCGGAAAGGGCCGCTTTACCTACACCGCTTATGAGGTGAAGGACTGAGCGCAACGGCATGGCATTGACGGCCCTGATTTGCGGAGGCGGTGCGATGCATAGCTTGGCAACGGCAAGGCGACGCATGGTGAGGCAGGGCGAAGCAATGGCATAGCGTGTCAAGGCGAAGCAGTGGCATAGCGTCGTGAGGTAAAGAGAGGCAGAGCAAAGGCATAGCTTGGCGCTGCGATGCGCGGCGAAGGCTATGAGGTGAACTGCTGTGCAGTGGCAGCGTACTGCGACCTACCGCATCGCAGCGGCACTGAGAAGCACAGACGGGCAAGGAGAAGGAAAAGCGGAGAGTAGCGGAGCGATGGCATGGTACCGCGCCGTCGCGAATGGCAGAGCAAAGGAATGGCAGAGAAAAGCGCTGATGTGATTTGCGAAGGAAAAGTGGTGCACCGTAACGATTCGCTGCGGCAAGGTTTTGCTTCGGATGCATTGGCATGGCAGAGAGAAGAAATGCCGAGAGTTGCGCAGCGATGGCACAGCAAAGAGAAGACATTTTATTAAAAGGAGTGAACGATTTGAACGACTTACAGATTTTCAGCAACCCAGAGTTTGGCAGCATCCGCACGGTAAAGGAGGACACCGTCCATGAGTGAAAAGATCATTGCATACAAGGCCATGGACAAAAATATGCAGTGCCGTGGCAAGCAGTACGAGGTGGGCAAAACCTACCACGAGGACAAGGCCGACTGCTGCCACGCTGGTATGCACGCCTGCGAGAACCCGCTGGATGTGCTGCACTACTACCCGCTGAAGGATAGCCTGCGCTTTTTTGAGGTAGAGTGCGGCGGGAACGTGGATAAAAGCGGAGAGGACAGTAAACTGGCCTGCACTGAGCTGACGGTGAAAGGTGAGGTGAATTTTGCAGGGCTGGTAAAAGCTACGGTGAATGCCGTTTTTAATTGGGTGAAGGGCAAAGAACCTTTTTCCAGCGGCGATTGCAGTACGGCTGGTTCCAGCGGCTATGCCAGTACGGCTGGTTCGAGCGGCTATTGCAGTACGGCTGGTTCGAGCGGCTATTACAGTACGGCTGGTTCGAGCGGCGATTACAGTACGGCTGGTTCGAGCGGCGATCACAGTACGGCTGGTTCGAGCGGCGATCACAGTACGGCTGGTTCGAGCGGCGATTACAGTACGGCGGCAGCCACTGGGGCTTATTGCAGCGCAAAAGCAGACGGAAAAGATTGCATTGCCGTTGTAAACGGTGCTTGCGGTAAGGCGTGCGGCGCACTGGGCTGCTATCTGGTGCTGACCGAGTACGATGATGACGGCCACATGATCTGTGCCAAAATGGCCCGCGTGGATGGTTCTGCCATCAGAGAAAACGTTTACTATACCCTCAAAAATGGCGAGTTTGTGGAGGCTGAGCCGTGAAGAAGCACTACAACAAGCGCTGGCTAGAGCAGAGTTGGGACGCAAGGCAGCCAGAAAGGCTGGAACACATCCGGTCAAAAAGGCTTCTGAGAGCCAAGGGAGAGGAGAGAGAAGATGAACCCGAGCATAACGATAACAGAATGCTGCAAGATTTTGAGGGATAATCAGATCCCGAAAACGAATGACGTACTCTCTGCGCAAATTCAGGCCGGACTTTTCCCAGAGTGGGCGGTCCCTTCCGTCGGGAGCAAAAGAGCCTGCCCGGACATTTCAAGAGCACGATTTATGAAGTGGGTCAAGGATTTTTACTGCCTTGACAAAGTCTACACAGAGGAGGACACGAAAGAATGAAACTCAAATCTACTACTTACTACTGGTTGGCTGTCGTTTTTGGCGGCGTTGGAATGGGCGCAGCTATGGGTGCAGAGGGCACCGCGCAGACCACTGGATACATCTCCGGCACGCTGTTTGCGGTGTCACTGGCGCTGATTTTGGCCGCTGTTCTGCTGGCTCGTCTGGGCTTTGCCGCAGAGGACAGGGAGAGAGCCGCAAAGCGGCGCAAGTACGGCAAGATCAACCGCGCCCACGCCCGCAGCCCGGAATACCCGGAGAATCAGGAGCGTGGGGCATGATGACGGCCAAAGAGTACGTTGAGGGCAAAGTCAAATCCTACACGCGGCTTGCCGAACGCTGCAGGCGAGAAGCCGAAGCCTCAGATGACATTGTTGTCCGGGCCGGATACTCCGCACGGGCAAACGTCTGGGAGATGTGCGCCGAAGAAATGGACAACGTGCGGTAGATGCTGCAAGAGGAGTCCGGGGAGATCACGTATGCCTGACACTGTCCTCCATGTCATGTGGTACACCGTGTACGATGCCAAGACCGGAGACCTGATTGCCAGCGGTACGTCTGAGATGTGTGTCAGACGGCTGGGTTACAAAACCGCAAACAGTTTTGCGTCCGCAAGCAGCCACAGCCGCAACGGCAGGCGTCGGGCTCGCAAGTACATTTTTGAGAAAGAGCTTATTCGACGTGATGAGGTGGACAGTCTGCCGCCGATACGCCGCAAAAAAAGAAGAGCCTGCCCGTGCTCCAACACGGACAAGCCAAAAGGGTGATGAGTTTCGCCGCCCATCACCACAAAAATAGCACAAAACAGGAGGTTTTACAAGTGGCGCTTTTAAGAATTTACGATGTGGGGCAAGAGCCGCCAGCGCTTGTTTCGCAGCAGCAATTTCCGGTTACTTCGGATGCAATTGTGATTGCCGATGAACTGGCAAAGAGAAAGCCCGAACGGCTGTACAAGGTGTTTGACGCCGATATGAACGTTGTGTATGCGAGGTGAATATTTATGCAAGAAGAATTGACCGTCCGGGTGGAGCACCCGGAACTGCCCGCAATCCGGTGGAATGAAGCTGAGGTGCAGCAGAATCTGACCGAGATGCTGGCCGCCTACACCGGCCGCGTCTACACCCCGGAGACCATCAAGGATGCCAAGGCCGACCGCGCCGCTGTAAACAAGCTGGACAAGCAGCTCAGCGATGCCGCCCGCAGCGCCAAGGCTTTTTACATGAAGCCGTTGGAAGAGTTCTTGCAGAGTGCCAAGCAGATGCAGGGTCAGTGCAAGGCTGTCTCCGGTGCCATTGACCAGCAGGTCAAGGCTGTGGAGGAAGCCGAGAGGCAAGATAAGCAGGATGCGCTGCGGGCTGTCTATGCCGACTGCATCGGAGAACTGCGGGAGCTTATCCCCTTTGACCGCCTGCTTGTGTCCCAGTGGCTGAACAAGACCTATGATCTGGCAAAGGCCAGCCGGGAGCTGCGCCGGGATGTTGAAACACGGCGGAAAGAGTTGAAAATCATTCAGGACACCTGCGGCGAAGATGCTGAAGCCTGCAAGCTGGGATATCTTCGTGTTCTGGATCTGAACGCCGCGCTTGCCGAACACCTGCGCCTGCAGGACGACCGGGAAAAGCTGCGCCGGGCAGAAGCAGAAAGGCAGGCCGCAGAACGCGCCCGCGCAGCCGCACCGGTAATCATCCCTCCCACCGAGGAAGAGCGTCAGCTCAGGGCGGAAGCTGAACAGAGCGCCCAGAGCAACGCCTTTATCACCGCTTCCGGTCGGCTGGACTGTGAAGTGCTGCAGCGCTTTGCAGCACCAGCACAGCCGGAAGCCCCTGCCCGCAAGCAGTATCGTTTCTGGGTAGAGTTCACCCGTGAGGATATCGCATGGTTCAAGCAGGGAGCCGCAGAGCGCGGCTTCCGCTATGGTTCTATCAAATAATTTTGGAGGTACTTACTTATGGCACTTGCTCGTCCCGGCGCATCTGCGCCTACTTCGTCTGTTTCCAACGCACAGTCTCTGGCAAACCGTTCCGTCCAGAATTCTAACCGTGCAGGCAGCGCCGCTATGCAGGCCGCATCCCCGTCCGTTCCCGTGGAGATCACCGGTGCTGACGGCCAGCACTTCACAGTCAGCTTCGGCGAGGTGCGCAGCTTTATCTGCCCGCAGGCTACCGACGCTGAATGCAAGATCTTTCTGGAAACCTGCAAGCAGTACCACCTGAACCCCTTCACCAAAGAAGCCTACCTGATCCACTACGACAATAAAAACGAGAGCGCCGCCAGCACCATTGTGCTGGGCAAAAACTGCTACCTGCAGATTGCCGAGCGCCACCCGGCCTACGATGGTTTTGAAGCCGGCGTGATCGTCCTGACCGCGGAAGGCCAGCTGCTGAACCGTGAGGGTTCCATCGTCTATGACGGAGACGGCGGCGAGACCCTTCTCGGCGGCTGGGCAAAGGTCTACCGCAAGGACCGCACCCGCGCCAGCTATGAGGAAGTCAAGCTCAGCGAGTATGACACCGGCAAATCCCTTTGGAGCGGCAAGAAGGCCACCATGATCCGCAAGGTGGCGCTGGTGCACGCCCTTCGTGAAGCGTTCCCGTCCACCTTTGGCGCTCTGTACGATGAGAGTGAGGTGCGTGTGGACGCTGAAAGTACCGCCCGCGAGGTGCCGCCCGAAGATCTGCCGGTGCTGGATCCTTACGCAGGCTCCCACCGCCACCGCAAGACGGCAGGCACCCTGATCCCCGCTCCGGAATCGCCTGCGGAAGAACCGCCCGCCGATGATCCGTTTGGTGGTGATGATGCATGATCGTCCAGACCAAGAACGGCATCATGCTGCGCGGCGAGATCGTCAAAGACCCGGTGCTCCGGGATGCCGGGCAGAAGCGGGTGCTGAAATTCGACCTGAAAGCCAGCCGCACACAGGATGAATCCGGCAAATGGCAGAGCTTCTTTGTGGGTGTTAACCTCTGGCACGGCATTGACCAGTGGGACGGCATGCTACAGAAAGGCGATCAGGTCACAGTTTTTGCTCAAAAGCTGAAAGAGCGGGAGTATAACGGCAAGATCTATTACGACGTGGACGCGGATGATGTTCAGCCCGGTGGGCTGGTGACATTCCGTTGGCTGCAACAGATGATCGACCTGATGGCACAGCCCGGCCCGCCGTTGGAACCTGCAGAACCGGCAGCAAACCCGGCAGATCTGCAGGGTGCGCAGATGTACCGCGGTGAAACGCTTGCGGATTACGCACCGCACAGCACCAGCGCTCCGGAAGCGGCCCCTTCTGCTGAGTATGATCCCATCAACGATGATGCCGAAGATCTTCCCTTCTGATTTTGCAAGCTGTGCTATCTGGCTATACGGGCGTGTAAAAACGAGAAAGGAGGTGGAGTATGCCGGAGAAAAGACGAACCAGCTTTATTTTGCTTTTGGAGCACGTTCACACGATGGAAGAGCTGACAGATGAAGAGTTTGGACGGTTTATCCGTGCGTATGCAGCTTACGTCGAGAACGGAACAGAACCGGATTTTACAGATCGCTCCATGCGGATGATGTGGAAAACTGTAAAAGCATTTGATGAAATGAACGTACAAAAGTATTCCAGCACATCCGAAGCGAGGCAGCAAGCTGGAAGAAAAGGCGCGGAAAAACGTTGGAAATCTGATAGCAAAGCTATTGATGCCAATAGCAAAAATAGCAAATGCCATTTTGCCAATAGCAAAAATAGCTTATCTGTATCTGTATCTGAGTCTGAATCTGTTTATAAAGAAATATCCCCTAACGGGGATATAAAGAAAGGCGCTAACGCGCCGATACCCACGCCGGAGACCAAAACAGCCAGATTCCACCCACCGGACATGGCAGAGGTCAAGGCGTACTTTGCCGAAAAGGGCGGAACGAACGCTCAAGCTGAAAGATTTTTTACTTACTACGAGTCCAACGGGTGGCGTGTAGGAAAGAACCCGATGAAAAAGTGGAAGGCTGCTGCGTCGGGCTGGATATCCAGAGACAGAGACCAAGCATCTGGATATAACCGAAAGCCAACCGAAACCGTAGACGACCAGCTTGCCCGGGTGCTGGCGAAGATGGACAGAGAAAGAGGGTTTGAGACATGACGCGGGAAGACGTGGCAAAGCTGATCCGCATGAATTTTGTGTTGTACAAGCTGGGTTCCAAGCCTCTGACCGATGAGGAGATGCAGACCACTATCGATGTGTGGGCGTACCAGTTTGGCGACTATGACGGTGATACTGTCAAGCGGGCTTTTCTGGCGGCAAACCGGGTATGCGTTTATCCGGTCACGGTGGCCGACATCTTCAAGCAGCTTTCCCAGTGTCTTGACCCGTCCGCTGAATGGGAAGCTCTGGCTGTAGCGGCACGCAAGGCACAGACATTTTTGAGCTGGCGCAAGTTCCCGATGGTGACCGGCATTGACGAAAAGGGCGGGCTGCTGCGTAGTGACGGACAGAAAGAACTGCAAGCCCTGTATGACCAACTCCCCCCGGCGGCAAAATCCTATGCCGGAAGCGTTGGAGGGCTTGCAGAGCTGGCTGAAGTGCCAGACCTTACATACCGCCGTGCCGAGTTTTTGAAGCAGGCGCAGGCTGATATCGCCACCGCCCCCCGTGAAGCTGCAAGGTTGCGGGCGAGTGAACCTACAAGAAAGGAGCTGGAAAAATGAGCAAACGTTACATTGACGCAGACGCTGCTGTAAGTAATGCAGATGCCCGCTATGGGGAATGGGTTCTCGCTATGGCTGCCGCAGAAGGAACCCGCCAGATCAACATGGTTTACAAAAAGCAGGAGCTTTTCAAAGCTGTGAAGAAGGTTATTGAAAGTTGCCCATCTATTGACCTTGACAGCCTGCGGCCCGCGGCACACTGGGACATGGAAGAAGATGCCGTTGGCGATCCTATCGTTTGGACTTGCTCCAACTGCAAAGACAGCATCATCATGTATGATGGGACTCCAATGGAAAACGGCTATAAATACTGCCCGTATTGCGGTGCAAGAATTGCGGAGGTGCAGACCGATGGTAAAACTTGAACCCTGTAAGGACTACCCAAACCGGCACCCGATCTGCCACGACACTTGCGAGAAGTACAAGGCAGAGAAGAAAGACCTCGAAGAGCGCAAGGCGTTCGTGCATGAGCTGAACCACAGCCAGAGCGTGTACCACCGCAACTACGAGGACAAGCACCGGGAACGTGGCAAGAAGCGATTTCTCGGAAGTGAATTTAGAGGTGAACGAGGATGAGCAAAGCGATTTGCGTACATTTGTATGGAGACGGTTCAAGAAATAACAGGCTTAGGGCAGAATACATCTATTGTGATAAAGCAAACGAATGTTCTGCATCCTCCGCACACGCTCTGGAGCCCCATTCGTAACCCCCAGCAAGGCCTACGTGGATTATGAGACCGACTGCCTGCGGCAAATCAAAAGGCCACGCAGCCCCATCTCTGCCCGCGTGAACGTGAGGTGCGTGTACTACATGAAGACCGCCCGCCGGGTCGATCTGGCAAACCTCATCGAGGCTACCACGGACATTCTGGTAAAAGCCCGGGTGTTGGAGGACGACAACTGCCGCATCGTCGCCGCCCACGATGGCAGCCGGGTAAACTATGACAAAAACAACCCGCGGGCGGAAATATGGATCGAAGAAATGGAGGACAAAAATGGATAACCCCAGGTTGATTGATGCGAATGTGCTGCGGAAGCGCATCGAAGAAAGAATTCAAGAGTTTGACAAAGAGACCTCTGCAGCCAGCGCTTTTATGGGTTACGCCTTGGACGATGTGCTTGATTACATCGATACTACGCCAACTATTGCACTTGAAACCGATGCTCAGTATTGGCACAATCCCGAAACAGACCCGCCAAAGGTCGAAACCGAAGTGCTGATTTTGTACCGCGACGATATTGACGGATACAGTATTACGACAGCGCACTATGAAGATGGAAGCGTTTTTTTACAAGATAGCGTATGGCATTGGGAAGACCTTCCCGATTGGGGAACATACGACGAGGAGCGAGACGACTACAAAATCCCGAAAGGCTGGTGGGAATACCGCCACTTCAACCCGGACGACGTTTACAACAACAAGATAGACTGCACCGTGGTGGGCTGGATGCCGTTGCCGCCGAAGGAGATGACACAGAATGGCAATCAATAAGAAAACCCGTGAGGCGGTATACCAGAAGTACGGCGGCCGCTGCGCGTATTGCGGTAGGGCAATTGCCTACAAGGATATGCAGGTCGATCATTTCCGGCCGCTGCGGGTATGGAATGAAGCAGACGGCGCGGCAGATAATATTTCAAACCTTATGCCCGCCTGCCGGATGTGCAACCACTACAAGCGCGCAAACTCCTTAGAAGTGTTTCGCCGGTATATTGCCGAGATTCCCCGCAAGCTGCGCAGCGACTATATTTATAAAATTGGCGTGGCCTACGGGAACGTCGTTGAAAATGAAAAACCGATTGCGTTTTTCTTTGAAACCGAGGAGGCCAAAGCCAGCTCCGAAGCTGCCGCAATGGGCCCGGAAGACATGGCCCATTATTTGATGGATTTTTGCCACGGCCGTTTGGCGGCCGGGAAAGGCTGCCCAGGCTGCCCGTTTGATAAACCGACCAGCAACAACGGGGATGGAGAGTGCCGTTTGTACGTTCCTGACGACTGGGATTTTTGAGGAGGCGAAGAAATGAGCGAAAAACGTATTATGGGCTACCGCACCGCAGAAGACGTGCTGAAGATGATGAAAGAAGGAGACCAATGCACCTGACCCTCTACGGCGACCCTCGCACCAAAAAGAACTCTGCCCGCATCCTCCGCACACGCTCTGGAGCCCCATTCGTAACCCCCAGCAAGGCCTACGTGGATTATGAGACCGACTGCCTGCGGCAAATCAAAAGGCCACGCAGCCCCATCTCTGCCCGCGTGAACGTGAGGTGCGTGTACTACATGAAGACCGCCCGCCGGGTCGATCTGGCAAACCTCATCGAGGCTACCACGGACATTCTGGTAAAAGCCCGGGTGTTGGAGGACGACAACTGCCGCATCGTCGCCGCCCACGATGGCAGCCGGGTAAACTATGACAAAAACAACCCGCGGGCGGAAATATGGATCGAAGAAATGGAGGAATAAAGCCGCATGAATCAAGTTTTTCTAGTTATAGGTTCAGCATTTTGCTACGTTAGTGGTTTCTGCATCATGATCTTTATTTTGGGCGTGATGACTAAGTTGTGCATCGAAATCTGGGACGGAAAGTTTAAGCAAATCTGTCTCAGATTTCAAATAAATCCGGCCGATGTTGCCTATTTTGCTGAAAACAGAAAAGACATTGAAGCGTGTCTTGATAAGCAGCGCGTTCAATGGCCAAAAACGGATACTGCGCCTTCTGGATGGTGGCGCTGTCCAAAATGCGATGCGCTGAATCAATACGTCAAAGACGACGAGTCGGTTGCATACTGCCGCTGCTGTGGACAGGCGGTCAACATGTTTCTTTTTCAGGAGGGGTACAAATGACTCGCACATGGACGCCTGACACCGACATGCCGAAGCCGGATGGAACCGATTACCGCACCGTTAAGGCGTGGCTGAACCGATACCGCGAAGCAGAGAAAAGATACTACCTGTTGTCTGACCGTCTGGCCGAAGCACAGGAGGCCACCCGGCACATCACCCAGAGCCTCAGCGCGGCCCCCAGCGGCAGCAAAGATGGCCAGAGCCTTGCCCGGGCGGTGGAACGTGAGGAGGAAGCGGAGCGCCGCGCTTATGAGCAAAGAGCGGTCTGCGACAGGCTGTTCCTCGAGATCAGAAATGCGCTCGCCCAGATCCAGAACGAGAAAGCATACACGGTGCTGTACAAGTACTATCTCGATTGTCTCACGTGGGACAGGGTCGCAAAAGATATGAATTACTCTCTGCGCATGGTCTATGTCTTGCGTCGCAAAGCAATGGAGGAGCTGAGCCTTTAAAAACATTGCACTGTCATTACATTGCGGTTTCACTATCGCATGGTGTAAAATTGTATCATCGGAAAAGCCAAAAGGCAAACCGATGCACGCAGCCTCCGAAACGTGTCCCTTCTTGGCATTTTCCTCCTTTTCTGCTTGCAGGTACCGGGCTTTGCTCTCTTCACGTTTCGCGGGCTGCTTCTATGCGATACACTGAAACAAAGGCAGCCTGCCGCTCATGAGAGACAGGAGGCGGTTCGATTCCGCCGTATCGCACCGTATGGCGCATGGACTAGACAACCCGCAAGGCCGCACGTGCAACCTCCCGTGCCGAGAAAAGGCCTTAGAATCCTTGCCAAGGTGTAGCTTTCCTGACGGGATGTGCGCCAACCAACAGCCCCGGCGGCGAACCGGAGCTGTTTTTATATGGCCGCCTGAGCGCAGTTTGGAGCGCGGTGCGTGTGTGTAGACACGGCTGGTTCGATTCCAAGGGCGGCGTTTTATATTCCCGTAGCTCAATCGGTAGAGCGTTGGTCTCCAAAACCAAAGGCTGCAGGCTCGACTCCTGCCGGGAGTGCCATCTGCGTGCCCTGTGAGGGGGCCGCGCAGCACGCCGGGTGTCTGGCGGCGTACGTTCCGGACACAGCAGCGCCCACCGTTTGACGCCTGTCCAACGCAACTGAATGCGGGGCGCTGCTTATTTTAACATTTTGACCGTTCGGATTTCCGGGCGGTTTTTCTTTTGCACGAATTTAGAGAGGTGGTGGCGGTGAGTGCGAAGCGGCTGACAGACAGGCAAAAAAAGAAGATCGTTGCTGACTATGTGCAGCTGCAAAGCTACGCCAGAGCCGCCAAGCTGAACGACGTGGCAGAAAGCACTGTGCGGAAAATCGTGAAAGATAATCCCAAGTGTGCGGATTTGTGCGCCTTAAAAAAAGAGCAGAACACGCAGGACATGCTTTCCTACTTAGGCAGCAAGCGCGAGGAAGCACAGGATCTTCTTGGGCTGTACCTTCAGGCGATGGCAGACCCTGACAAAATCGCAGAAGCGACGCTGCCGCAGCTGTCCACGGCGTTCGGAACCATCGTGGACAAGTTTGCTATGCTGGGAGATCAGAGCGGCATAGAAGCCCCGGACGATGGCCTGCTTGAGGCTCTGAGCGCTGCCGCAGACATCAGTCCGCCGGACGACGTGGAGATGCTGCCAGAGGAAGAGGACGACCATGCGGAAAAGTAACGGTTTTCGCTGGAAAGCCCTCAGCCAGCGGCAAAAGCAGGTCTTGAGCTGGTGGACACCGCAGAGCGCATACAGCAGCTACAACGGCATCATTGCAGATGGCGCTATCCGCTCTGGCAAGACCTTTGCCATGAGCTTCTCTTTCGTTCAGTGGGCTATGACCTGCTACAGCGGCCAACAGTTTGCCATGTGTGGCAAGACCATCTCCAGTTTCCGGCGCAATGTGCTGGGCACACTCAAGCAGCAGCTTGCAGCCCGTAGCTACAACGTCAAGGAGCATCGGGCAGAAAACTGCATGACCGTCAGCAAGGGCGGCAGAACCAACGAGTTTTACTTTTTCGGCGGCAAGGACGAGAGCAGCCAAGACCTGATCCAGGGCATCACCCTGGCCGGGGCATTCTTTGACGAGGCGGCCCTGATGCCGCAGAGCTTCGTCAATCAGGCCACGGCCCGCTGCTCCGTCACCGGGTCGAAGTTTTGGTTCAACTGCAACCCGGGCAGCCCGCAGCACTGGTTTTATCTCGAGTGGGTGCGGAAATGCCGTTCCCGCAAGATGATGTATCTCCATTTCACGATGGACGACAACCTGTCGCTTTCTGAGGACATCAAGGCCAGATACCGCAGCCAGTACAGCGGCGTTTTCTATCAGCGCTACATTCTGGGCCTGTGGACCGTGGCCGAGGGCCTTGTATATGACATGTTCGACCCCAAAAAACACGTCATTGACGTGCTGCCCGAGCTGTCCCCGAAGAGCGCCTATGTGGCTTGCGACTTCGGCACCCAGAACGCAACGACCTTTCTGCTGTTCCAGAAGCTGACAGATGCAGACTGCTGGATCGTCACCCGGGAATATTACTACAGCGGCCGCGAACAGAAGCGGCAAAAGACCGTGGGCGAGTACGTAACAGACCTCAAGGCGTGGCTGAATGGTCTCAAGCCAGAGAGGATCATTGTTGACCCCTCTGCCCTGCCCCTGATTACAGAGCTGCGCAAAAACGGCTTTACCCAGACCCCTGCAAATAACGACGTTCTGAGCGGCATTCTGGACGTGCAGACCATGTTGCAGACCGGACGGCTGAAGATCTACAAAGACTGCAAGCACACGCTGGAAGAGTTCGGCGTGTACGCTTGGGATCCAGATAAAGACGACACCGTGCTGAAGGTCAACGACCACTGCATGGACGCTATCCGCTATTTCGTGCGCACAAAGCGCCTTGTGAAACTGAGGGATTGATTTTGAGCACTGTATACACATTCCAGACCTTCCAGCAGGCGCAAGTCGCCGGAGAACAGCCTGATTTCATCCGACGGTTCGTGCAGCAGCACTGCAGTTCCGGACCCTACAAGATGGCGCTGGACGCCGACCTGTACGACGCCCAGAAAAACCCGGGGGCTGAACGCTTCGCGCAGGCTTACGCTTTGATGCTGAAACGCCTATCCAAAAACACCAAGCAGGACACCCCACACCCCGATATGGTCAAGAGCAATCTTTTCCGGCGGCTCAACAAGCAGCGGGCGACCTACTCCCTCGGAAACGGCGTGGTCTTTGCGGACGATGGCGTAGACAAGGGAAAGCTTGGGCAGAACTTCGACGAGCAGATCCAGAAGGCCGGATATTTCGCCCTGATCCACGGTGAGAGCTTCGGCTTTTGGAACAACGACCATCTGGTGGTTTTCAAACTGACCGAGTTCGCGCCCCTGTACGATGAAAAGACAGGCCTTTTGCAGGCGGGTGTGCGCTTCTGGCAGCTGAACCCGGACACGGATATGCACTATATCCTGTACGAGCTGGACGGCTTTACCGAGTACACGGAAAGCAAAATTGGCAGCACGATGCAGGAGACAACGCCGAAGCAGGCATACAAGAGCGTGACCGTCACCACACCCGGCGGCGGGCTGGAAAGCGTAGAAGGAGAAAACTACAGCGCTCTTCCCATTGTGCCGCTGTGGGGCTCCGACCTGCACCAGAGCACGCTTGTGGGCCTGAAAGCCTACATTGACAACACCGATCTGGTGATGTCCGGCTTCTGCAATGACCTGCATGACTTTTCGGAGATCTACTGGCTGTGCGAGAACTTCAACGGCATGACCGATGACGAGCTGCAGGAGTTCCTTGTCAAGCTGAATCTGTACCACATTGCAGGCGCAGACACCAGCCAGGGCGGCAAGATCACCCCCTACACCACCGAGATTCCTGTGGAAGCCAGGCAGACTCTACTGGATCTGCTCCATAGCCAGGTCTATGAGGACTTCGGCGGTCTGGACGTGCATTGTGTCAGCGCGGACAGCACCAACGACCATCTGGATGCAGCCTATGAACCGTTGAACCAGAACGCGGACGACTTCGAGGCTCAGGTCAAGCCGTTTATCCGGCAGATCTGCGCACTGGCTGGCTTTGACAACGCTATGCCGGCGTTCAACCGCAGCAAGATCACCAACACGGCCGAACAGGTCGCAACGGTGATTTCTGAGGCACCGATCATCGGTCATGACATGGCAATCGACCTGCTGCCCAACCTGACCCCGGAACAAAAGGAGCGGGCCAAGGCCGCGCTGATGGCTGAGAGCGTAGAGCGGGAGACCGTGGACGAGGAGGAAGACACCGATGAAAAAAAACAGCAAAATTTATGATCCTCTGGGAAGATTGATCGATGTGATGCTTTTTGTCGCTGATTTTGCCATTGTGGCTGGGTGCTTTCTGGCCGTTGCGCGGGCGATTGGCTTATGACCGACCGTGACCGCATCTCTACCCGCCAGCTGAACCGCCTGCGCCGCCGTATCCTCCGGGTGTACGGCACTGCCCGCCGGGAGATGCAGGAGCAGCTCACCGAGTTTCTGGCAAAGTACAAAGCACTGGACGAGCGCAAACGGGCGCAGCTGGATGCAGGCGAGATCACCGAGGACGACTATCGCATCTGGTTGCAAAATCAGGTCTTTCAGTCCGATTTGATGCGCCAGAAGCTGGACGGCATCACGCAGACCTGCACCACAGCCCAAGAGACGGCTTACAAGCTGGCCCGGGATGAGCAATATAACATCTTTTCCTTTGGCGCAAACTGGGCCTTCTACGAGCTGGAGCAGGCCGCAGGCGTGACGTTCGGGCTGACCCTGTACAACACCGAAGCGGTCAAGCTCCTGCTGAAAGAGAACCCCCGCATGGTGCCCAACAAGCGCATCAAGAGCGAGAGCAACCGCACCTATGACGCCAGGGTGTTCAACCGCTACGTCATGCAGGGCATCGTTCAGGGCAAGAGCGTCCACGACATCGCCGTGCAGGCCGTCAACGGCATGGCAGACACGGAGATCCACTGGGCCATGAACAACGCCATCACAGCCCTTACCAGCGCCCAGAACGCCGGGGCTTTGCAGCAGATGCGCAACGCCAAGGCTTTGGGCATCGAGGTCAAAAAGCGGTGGAATTCCACCCACGACTACCGCACCCGCGAGATGCACCGCCTGCTTGACCAGCAGACGGCAGAGCTTGACGAGCCGTTCAAAGTCATGGGCTACGAAATTCAGCGCCCCGGCGACCCCAACGCAGCGCCGGAGATGGTCTACCACTGCCGCTGTGTGCTGTCCTCTGCTCTGGGCAAGTATCCCCGGCAGAACGCCATGCAGCGAGACAATGTGACCAAAGAGACCACCCCCGTCATGGACTACACCGAGTGGTATAAATCCAAGGGCGGCAAAGAGAAAGAGCAAATGTGGTGGGCGGAAGAGAGAAAACGTAGAAAGGAGAAATAGTTATGTCTGGAGGAGGACGTTCGTCTGGCAGGGGGGGCAAAACATCTACAAGGGCAAGCAACGGTGGAACCGCCAACGAACATGAGTTTGAATCTTTTGTAAATGGGAAATGGGTGACGGATTACAGCAAAATTGCAGCAGCAGAGGCGAAGAAAGCGGCTGTTGTTGTGGACAGCTCAAGATACAAGAAAACGCATAATGACGTTGTATCTTTCGTGAAAGAGCAAGTTGGCGTTGACCTGAACAAATACAGAAGCGGAGATGGTTCCTCTCCATCCCATACGACATATTGGGATAAGAGCGGCCCCAAAGTTGCGTTTGACCTGAAAGGCATGACTTCGAGTGACCGTACAAAACTCATGCAACTCACACAAAAGCCGTTTGGCGTGACAGTCGAACAGGGCGGCGCATGGATTGGCTTTGTTTCGAGGAAAAAGAAGAAAAAGTAAGGCTTGAGAAGGGGGAATAAACCGTGATTCTGCCAATGGAAAACACCGAAAAGATGATTTTTCCGGGCGAAGGAAGGTTCCATATCCCTATCATCAAGCCGGAAACGGACATCCGCATTGACAAGCTGGAATGGATCCCTTTCAACTATGCCCTGTCTGCCAAAGATAGGGGGAGCAAAGGCGTCCATTTTTATTGTGATGATTACCAGTTTGAGCGTGTTTGGCGCAATCCTGACAAGTATGTGCCGCTTTTGCAGCAGTTCGGGGCGGTGCTTTCCCCTGATTTTTCCATGTTCCGAGACCACCCGGAAGCGGTGCAGATTTGGAGCGCCTATAAACGGCACTGGTTGGCTGCTTACTGGCAGATGCATTGCATCAAAGTCATTCCCACCATCGAATGGGTCTGGCCGGAAAGCTACGAGTGGTGTTTTGACGGAGAGCCGCGAAACTCCATCATCTCCATTTCGTCCGTTGGGCTGATGAATGAGCGCTTGGCTACAACCCTTTTTACAATGGGGTGCAAGGAAGCTATGCGGCGCTTGAATCCTACGCAAGTTCTCTGGTATGGCAAACCTTTACCGGGAATGGACTTTAACGCAACAATAATCAAGCCGCAGTATGCGGAAGTGAGAGAGAGGTGTCACGATGAGCGGCGGTGGTAGAGCATCCGGCAGAGCCGGGCGCAGCTCCGCGAGAGCGGGCGGCGGCGCAAATGGAGCAAAAAGTTTGGATAGTACGCTGGTAAGAAGATCGAATGATTTTTCGTTGTTTGATGCTGGCGACGCAACAAAGCGCGAGTATGAAGCGAACGTGAAGAAAATCCAACAGTCGAATCTTACTCAGCGGGAAAAATCGGCGGCATTGGATAAATTGCATGAACTGACAACGGAACAGCTAAAGGCTCAGACGAAGGTTGCGAATCCATACGTTTCTGGCCCTGCAAGGTTTAACCAGAATCAGGTGCAAAAGGCAGCGGATAACACGGCACAGAAACGGCAAAACGTCAATTCTTTTATGAAAGATGTGCAGAAAAAGTCAACCGCAAACAAAAAGGCAGCTGAAACAAAGTCGCTTTCTTCCGTTTTGGGTTCTGCAATGGACAGGGGTGCACTTGAAGTGACATTTGAGGGAAAGACCTACTACCGCGCAAGAAAAAATTCCAAGACGTGGAGAGTTCGGTAAACCATGAAATTTAACTACGACATCAAATTCACCGACAATATCCCGCAGTTGCATGAAGCTCTGGATTCATGGGCGGAGCGGGTGCTGACCCTCTGGGGCATGAAAGTGCAGGACTACGCCCAGCTGCTTGTGCCTACTGGCACGGCAGACAGCACGGGCATTGAGGGATATGTGGGCGGTGCGCTCAAGCAGAGCCTGACCTACGCCCTCGACCTCGCAAAAAAGACCGTGACCATCGGAAGCAACCTGTTTTACAGCGTCTACGTGGAGCTTGGCACGGGCATCTTTGCCGAGAAGGGAAACGGACGGCCCACACCGTGGGTCTGGAAGGACTTCAACGGCAAGTGGCACTTTACCCGGGGCATGGCCCCGCGCCAGTTCCTCCGCCCGGCGGTGGAAGAACACATTGACGAGCTGCGAGAGATCGCAGTGGAAGAAGCAGACAAGGAGGTATAAATATGGATTTGGAGAAAATGTTCAAGACACCAAAAGAAAAATTCCTGCCCGATGATGTGAAAACGGCGCACTGCGAGGCAGAAGACCTTTTCCTTGAGCTTGCAACGCAGCTTGACGCACTTCCTGAAAGCCGTGAAAAAAGCCTGTGCATGACAAAATTGCAGGAAGCGAAGTTTTGGGCGGTCGAATGCATCACCAAAGTTGCACGCAAAAACTAAATACTCAGCGGTTGGCGCACAGCGTCAGCCGCTATTTTTATGCCGCTTTCGCACAACTGGCAGTGCTCCTGGCTCATAACCGGGTAGTTGCAGGTTCGAGCCCTGCAAGCAGCACCACACCGGCAGCACGTCCGGCAAATACACCTTATTGCCAAGCATGGCAGCCCGAGCAAGGGCAGAAAGGACTATCACATGGCACTCAAAAGAGCTGACATCCGCACGATTCTGGAGAACCTCGAAACCTCCAACGATGACAAGGCCAAAGCCATTCTGGACGCCCTGCACAAGGAGACAGACGACCTCCGGGACCAGCTGGATACCGAGAAAAATGCCCGCGTTCAGGCCGAAAAGGAACGGGACGCAGCCAACGGCGGCAAGCAGGCCGCAGAAAAGGCGCTGACCGACTACAAGGCCCAGCAGACTCAGAAAGACACCCATGCAGCCAAGGAAGCCAAGTTCCGGGAGCTTCTGAAGTCCGCCGGGGTGCTGGACAAGTACGCTGACCGCGTTGTGCGGCTGTCCGGCGAGGACATCGACAAGCTGGAGCTGGATGCAAAGGGCGAGGTCAAGGACGCCAAGAAGCACACCGACAGCCTGAAAGCTGATTGGGGCGACTTCGTAGGCACTACGACCACCACCGGCGCAAGGGTGGACACCCCGCCCACCAACACCGGCTCCAAAATGACCAAAGACCAAATTTTTGCAATCAAGGACGCTGGCGAACGTCAGGCCGCGATTGCTGCAAATGCCGACCTGTTTACAGGCGGCGGAAAGGACTAATACATGGCAGCAAAGACCAATCTGATCACCACTACCGAGATCACCGTCAACCCCCGGGAAATCGACTTTGTGACACGCTTCCAGCGCAACTGGGAGCACCTGCGCGAGATCATGGGCATCATGCGTCCCATCCGGATGCAGCCCGGCACCGTGCTGAAGAGCAAGTACGCCCAGGGCACCCTGCAGAGCGGCACCGTGGCAGAGGGCGAGGAGATCCCCTACAGCCAGTACACCGTCAAGGAGAAGGACTACGGCAAGATCACAATCGAAAAGTACGCCAAGGCCGTCTCCCTGGAGGCAATCCAGAACTATGGCTATGATGTGGCCGTGCAGAAGACCGATGACGAGTTCCTGTTCGACCTGACCGCAAAGGTCACGGATAAGTTCTACAAATACCTGAACACCGGCACCCTGAAAGGCACCCCTAAGACTTTCCAGATGGCTCTGGCCATGGCAAAGGGCAGTGTGGAGAACAAATTCAAGAATATGCACCGCACCGTCACCGGCGTTGTGGGCTTTGCCAACGTCCTGGACGTGGCGGAGTACCTGGGAACCGCCCCGATCACCATTCAGAACCAGTACGGCTTCCAGTACATCAAGGATTTCATGGGCTACAACACCATCTTCCTGCTGTCTGACGGCGAGATCGCAAAGGGCAAGGTCATTGCCACCCCCGTGGACAACATCGTGATGTACTACGTTGACCCCTCCGACAGCGACTACGCCAAGGCTGGGCTGGTGTACACCACCGCAGGCGAGGCCAGCAACCTGATCGGCTTCCACACCCAGGGCAACTACACCACCGCTGTCTCTGAGAGCTTCGCCATCACCGGCGTGACCCTGTTTGCTGAGTATCTGGACGGCATCTCTGTCCAGACCATCACCCCGGGCGAATCGGTCTGATCTGCAAAGGGGTGACTTTCCATGACCGTCCCTGAGCTGTGCGTTTACACGCACAATTTCTTTGACCGGGCAGACGACCCCATCGCCGGGCAGTTTGCCTTTGAGCCGGACACCGTGCCCGCCGGGGTAGTGCCGGGGCAGTATTTCCTTGTGTGCGGCTCCATCTTCAACGATGGCGTGCACAAGGCCGGGGACGGCGACCTGACCGCCGAGACCTTCACCGGGACGGTGCAGCCCATGCGCGTGCCGCCTGACTTCGTGGCGCTGGCTGAAAAAATCGACGCATACGACAAGGCGCTCCCGGCCGGCGGCGTGTATGTGTCCCAGTCCTTTGGTGGGTGGTCTGGCACGATGGCTACAGGCACGGACGGCCTGCCCGCAGACGGCAAGACCCGCTATAAATCTGAGATCAATCAGTGGAGGAAAATGTGACATGGTCAACGCGTTCACTGCATCCACCGTGATGCAGAGCTTCACCAAAAAATACCGTTTTCAAACCCGCAGCTATGAGCCGGACGGCGTGGGCGGCTTTGTGTCCGGCTGGCAGGACGGCCCCGAGTTTGAGGCCGTGGAGCGCCACGACACCACCGTGGAAGCACAGGTGGCAGAGCAGGCAGACACGGCATCCACCTATACCCTGCTGGTTGGCGCCGGCGTGCCGCTGGCTTTCCCGGACTACATCAAGCGGGTAAGCGATGGGCAGACTTTCCAGATCACCAGCGCAGCGGACGAAACCAAGGCCCCGCCGGAATCCGGCATGGGACTGCGGGCCGTCAAGTGCAAAAAGGCGGTGCTGCCGTGATGGGACCGTCTGAGAGCATCAACCGGGTGCTGAATACGTTTTTCAACAGCTTCGGCATCCCGGGCTATCTGGAAGATAACATCCCTCCTGCCGCTTCACTGCCCTATCTGACCTATAAGCCCACCATCCCCGGCGGGTGGAACGAGACGGCATCCTTCCACGCCCGGCTGTGGTACCCCAGCAAGGGCGGCAGGGCCCCCATCCTGCAAACCGAGGATACGATCAGCGCGGCCCTCGCAAATGGCTTGACCATCAAATGCGAGGGCGGCGCTATTCTTTTGCGCAAAGGCACCCCATGGGCACAACCCCTCGACAACCCGCCCGAAGGGTATCTGTGCGAATACCTTATTTTTGAACTTACACGGTATATCCCGTGAGTAAAGGAGCAATATGGCTGAAACTTTAGCAAAGAAGTTTAACGTCAACGTTTTGACAGCGAACGCCTTTAAGAGCATCCCCAAGGGCTCGGGCAACATTTTGTCCGATTTCTCGCTTGAGGCCCCGAAAATCGATGAAACAAACGTCATTCACGCCACACAGGGCGGCGTAACTATCACCTATCAGAACTCCACCGAGGATACCCTTTCCGAAATCGACAACGCCCCCACCAATACAAAGCAGGGCGTGGAAGTCACCGGAACCACCGCAACCATCTCTTACACGACTCCCAACGCAGACCCTAAGAGCATCCAGCTTGCTATTGGTACTGCGGACATCGACCCGGAAGACCCCACCCACGTGGTTGCACGCCTGAAAACCGCTTTGACGGATTTCAAGCCCATCTGGTGGGTCGGCCCCATGATCGGCGGCGGCTTTATCGCGGTCAAGCTCTATAATGCCATGTCCACCGGTGGCCTGAGCCTGAAATCTGAGCATCGCGGCGGCGGCTCGATGCAGATCACGCTGACCGCTTTTGCAGACCTCGAGAACCCCGAACAGGCCCCGATGGAGTTCTACTCTATCACAAAGGCCGCGTCCTGATGTAAGGAGGAAAGACATGAAGGAAATCATTGATCTGGAAGGCAAGGAGTACCTTGCAAAAACTTATAAGCTGGCAAAGGCATACAAGCAGTGCCTCGTTGACACGGGCGCAGTGGCGGCAGCAACTCAGCCCGCGCCGCTGACTGGCAACGAAACCCCGGAGGAGAAGGCCAAAAAGATTGCAGAACAGGGTGCGAAAAATGCGGAAGAAATGATGCGCATGATCTACAAAGAGCACGCAGACATGACCGAAAAGGTCCTGCCGCTCTTTGTGGTGCTGGATAAGGGCGAAGAGCTTCCGCCTACCAGAAAGCTGGCCGCAGCAATGTCACGCGCGCTGTCTGATGACGATTTCATGGCTTTTTTGAGATCCTTGATGTGATCGGCGTGGAAGGGTATAAACGAATGGTCTCAACCATTCGTCTGGATTTGCTGGAACTTTTCGGCAAGTCCTATATCCTCGACCACATCAAAAAAGAAATCAGAAACCACGACGAAGTTCAATTCTACCGCAATTGCGTAGCAGATGCCGTTGGCGGCCTTGCGGGAGCTGACGCTCTTTATTCCTACGTTGCTTCGTATACATTCCCGCTTTATGTAAAGCAGATCGACAAGCGGTCTGCGGCGGAGATCACGGAAGAAAACAGCAAGGCTCTTGAAGAGCTGTGCGGAGGGGGTGATGGAACCTGAAACTTTTTGAGTTGAGCGCAACCCTCGGGCTGGACGACAGCGCCTACCGGCAGGGCATCCAGAATGTGCAATCCGAGACGAAAAAAACCGTTTCTTCGCTGTCAGGAGAGTACAGCAAGGCCGCAAAGGCCGTAGTGGAGCTGACCAGACGTTACAACGAGTCGGTGGGCAAGACCGGCAAAGCATCCTCTGAGACCAAAAACCTCAAGACCATGTTGGCGCAGGCAGAAGCACAGCTCAGGGCAACCACGACCGCGCTGAAAGCTGCAAACAACGGCATGGATGGCTTTGCCAGCTCCACGGATAAAGCGTCCGGCAAATCTCTGGCCAACGCCATTACACAGGGCACGGTCATGGCGGGCATCTTCTCGAAGCTTTACGCCGCTGCACTCAGTGCTGCAGAGGGGTTCATCTCTTCCGGCATCGAGTACAACGCCCAGATCGAGAAATACGCCACCGGCTTTACCAATATGTTGGGCAGCGCAGAAGCCGCCCAGCAGGTCATGAGCCAGATCCAGGAAGACGCGGCAAAAACCCCGTTTGATGTCGAGTCCCTGACAAAGGCGAACCAGTACCTGATCTCTGCAGGCGAAAACGCCGGATATGCCCGCAAAACAATCATGGCGCTGGGCGACGCGGTTTCTGCGACCAGCGGCGGCAACGACGAGCTGAACCGCATGTCCCAGAACCTGCAGCAGATCGCCAACACCGGCAAGGCTACAACGGCCGATATCAAGCAGTTTGCTTATGCCGGCATCGACGTGTACGGCATTCTGGCCGACTACACAGGCAAGTCCACCGCCGAAGTGCAGAACATGACCATCAGTTATGATCTGCTGACGCAGGCTTTGCAGGCTGCTTCCGAAGAGGGCGGGCGTTACTACAACGCCATGAGTGACCTCAGTCAGACGCAAAACGGCATCACCAGCACGTTAAAAGACAACGTCAAACAGCTGGCGGGCCTTTTGACTGGCGACCTGTCCGACGCCGTAGGAAGCGTCAAAACAAAATTAAACGAAATGACTGTGGCTGCCATTGAAGCTTATAAGCTTGACGGTTGGAATGGTCTGATTGGAGAGATCACCGGCCTCACCACCGTCATTGACAAGGCCAAATCTTCGGCTGTTGGCCTAAAAGCCGTCTTTGACGCGCTGAAAAGCGGAGAAATAGGCATTTTTCACGGCGACTGGGACGCTGTCTACCAGAAAGCTTTTAACAACGACTACCAAAACAAAAAGGCCGGCAAAAAAGACACAAACTACTGGAAAGAATACGGCGAGCGTCTGAAAAAGCAGTACGGAATAAAAGAAACCAACAGCAGCTCTATTACAACCAGCCCGTCTGGTTCTTCAACTAGAAGAAGATCCGGCTCTTCCGGCTCCAAGTCCACCACCGAAACGGTCATTTCGTCCATCTCCAGCACAGCTACCACCACCGCGCAGAATGCGCTGGGCACTGTGACCACCAGCATCCAGACCCTTACCGAGAAGGTCAAGGACAGCGCGGGCAAAATCAAAGACCGCATCACCGAGACCACCACAACGACCGGCAAGGAGATGGTGAACGGTGTTGCCACGACCTTTAAGCAGGTCGAGACCAAAGTCAACGGCACGGTCACAAAGGTCACAAAGACCTATGACGACATGTCAAAAACGCTGCTGGGCACCTTTACCAACGTCTCCGAGACCACCTTTGACGGCATCACCACAAAGGTGCAGCAGGCGGTGGAAAAGTACGCGGACGGCAGCGAGCATATCAAGAAGACCGTCACAGAGACCGGCCAGCGCATCGGCGAGAACGGCGCGGAGACCTACGAGAAGATCATCACCTACATTGACGGCATTCAAGACGAGGTGACGGAAACCTCTACTCTTATCGACAAGAGCGTAAAGGGCACCCAGAGCCGCATTGACCAGCAGCTGAGCGAGGCTTCCGGCCAGCTGGATAAGGGCATTTTTGGGCTGGTAAAAAGCGTCTTTAGTGATGCCAAAAACGGCGACTGGGCAAGTCTTGGGCTGGATTTTGTCAATCTGATCTGGGGCGAAGTGTCGCAGGGGCAGCGTGACGTGATCTCTAAGTGGCTTACGGACGCACTGACCGCGGTCAATGAGGGCTACTTCAGCGGTGGCATCGGAAAGGCATTTGATATCTTCCAGAAGCTTTTTTCTGACGGCGGGGTAAAATCCGATATCGACGGTGTGACCAATTCGGTCAAGGCTTTTGGTGAGATCATCGACGGTCTTGCAAAGTCCGGCGGCGTGGGCGGCGCTCTGGGCAGCATCGTCCAGAGCTTTTCCGGCATGGCAGGCGGCATTACCTCTGCACTGGGCGGCATCGTGTCCTTTGTGGCAGCAAATCCTATTCTTGCCCTGATCCTGGGCGTGGGCGCTGTCGCTGGCGGCATTGGCCTTGCCATGTGGATGGACAAGAAGAATAATCAGAAGCCTGTCAGCCACTACCAGAGCCCCTTTGACAAAACCGGCACGTATGACAGCCTGGGCACCTTCTCCACCCGTGCGGCCCTGCAGTACCGCGTCACCGGTCAACAGTCCATTGTTGACCGGCAGACCAGCATTCTGGAACGCATCGAGGGGATGCTGGACGATCATCTGCCCGACATCGGCAAGGGTCAGGTGGTCATGGATTCCGGCGAGCTGGTGGGCGTGCTGTCGCCCCGCATGGCGACCAACGTAGATGCGCGCATCGGCGTGACGGTGACACGGAAAGCGAGGGGTGTGTAATGGCAAAACTTCTGGGCGCAAAAATCGGCAATTTTCACACCCTGACAGATTGGGGGCTGTACCTCAAGGTAGGCAGCCCTAAGATCGGCGCGGCAGAACCAGAAGAATACCTTGTGCAGGTCACCGGCGCTGATTCGCTGCTGAACCTGACCACATGGGACGACGGCAAGGTGCACTATAAAAAGCGCACCATCACCATGGAGCTGCTCTGCAACGCGCCAAAAAGCAAGTGGCCCTACATTGGAAGCACCATTGCCAATGCCATTCATGGCAAATGGCTACAGTGCCGCTTTGATGAAGACCCGGCGTGGTACTGGGAAGGGCTTTGGAAAGTCACACCCTCCCGCGACCGGCTTTCCAGCACCTTTACCATCACCGGCACCTGCAATCCCTTCAAGCGCAGCGTCTACGACGGCACCAACGACTGGCTGTGGGACGATTTCAACTTTGAGTATGATATTGTGCGCAACTACACGGATATCCCGCTCAAGGCAAACGAGGACGTTCAAGTGTCCATAACCGGTGCGCCCCGTGCGGCCGGTATCTACTTCAAGCGCAGCGAGGATGCGGCCGACATCGCGGTGTCCCTCAATGGCTTTGAGGTGGGCATTCTGGCCAAGTCCACCGACTGGCAGTATATCGAGGGGCTTACTATGCCGGATGGTGTGGTGGGCACCCTCGTTTTCTCTGCGTCTGCGGACTGCAGCATCAGTATTAAATATCTGGGGGCAAGCCTATGAGCTACAAAGTTTATGCTGGTGTGCAGACGGATGTAGACACATGGAAAACTAAGGTCTGTATCCACGATATCAGCGACATTACCGACACGAAAAAGCTCATCAGCCCCACGCTGACCCGCGAAGTGGGTAAAGCTGGCTCTTTTGAGTTTACCATGCCGCTGGGCAATGTGGCACACTCTGCGCTGCAAAAGCTGCGCACTACGGTAGAGGTGGAACAGGACGGCGTTTCCATCTGGCAGGGCCGTCCCATGAGCCATGAACAGGATTTTTTGATGCGTCAGAAAATCTACTGCGAAGGGGAGCTTGCATATCTGAATGATAGCGGCATTGCGCCGTACGCTGCAAAAAATGTGAGCTTTTCGCAATTTTTGGAATGGATCTGCGATAACCACAACGGAATGGTAGATGCATACAAAGCTTTTACTCCTGGCAATGTGCAAATGGACATTCCCATGATCGTGCCCTATATCGACGGCATCAAAGTCGTGCAGGTGGGTTACAGCTACGATTCTAATGATGGAGATTACATTTACCATTGGGGAATTGTAGATCCCGTGGATGGAAAGACGAATATTTTCTATGAGGAAACAGAGATCAACAAAGCTTCCTGCCTGAGCTGGGAAATCGATGAAGAGCACATTGCGAACGGTCGCATTATTTCACGGATCGGAAGCAACAATTTCCGCGTGCGTCTGTTTGCAGCCTATGTAAAGGGCAAAACGTACGCCGCAAAGGTCGAAGTGAAAAAAGCCGAAATCGTCTGCGGTACTTGCAACAAAAATTTTGGCACGTACTCCATTTACAACGTTGAGCAGGCATCTGAATCCAAGACCTTTAAGATCACCGAGCAAAACGGGAAATACATCCTTGCTATCAACGGCAAGACTGATTCTCGCTTTTTGTTTGATGTGAAGGAACCTACATACAGCTTTGGCGATGGAAAAAACTATGGCGTTACATGGGACATCTTGCAGAGTGAGCTGGTGGAAAAGTACGGCGGATATCTGGTGCTGCGCCATGCAGAAGATCCTGACGGAAAACCGCGCCGGTATCTGGACTATCTGCAGGCGATCACCGATAAAAACAGCCAGACGGTGGCTTTTGGAACAAACCTGCTGGATTTGACCGACTACGTCAAAGCAGAGGATATCTACACGCGGGTGATCGCGGTAGGTGCCAAAAAGATAACATGGCTTGTTTTTTCGTGGGGCGAGACCATCACAGAAACCGCAAACGATCTGGCTGCGCAAAAGCTTTTTGGCATCATCACAAAAGTGATCTTTATTGAAGGCATCGAAAGCACGCCGCAGTCTTTGCTGGATGCGGCAGAGGAAGAACTTGCCAAAAATCTGCGCTATCTGAACGGCATGACAGTCAAAGCGGTCGATCTGAAAGACGCTGATATTGATGTCAGCCGTATTGCAATTGGAAAGCAAACGCACATTTTCTCTGCACCGCATGGTGTAGATACCTGGCTGCTGTGTTCCAAGCTTGTTGAGCCGTTGGATTCGCCGGATAAAAAGGAGTTTACATTTGGCACTGAATTTTCCAGTATCAGTGATCTGCAGGCGTTGAGCGCCCGTAAAGCAACCAGTGCATATGATTTAAGCCGATCTATCAAAGGTTACATTACAAGTTCGTAAGGAGGTGTTTTATGAATAAAACTTTTGATGAAGCAATCGCGGGAATCCGTAAGGCTGAGCGCGGTGTGGAAGTCCGTGAGGACATCGCACAGGGCATGGAGCACGTTGCAAAGATTTCTGAGGCGTGCGAAAAGCAGGCTGCGCTGGCAACGTCCAGCGCAGCCACCGCACAGTCTGCCGCAAGCACTTCGACCGCAAAGGCGGATGAAGCGACCCGGCAGGCAAAACAAGCTAAAGCTGACCGGGAAAAAGCGCAAGCCGCCGCTTCCACAGCGGCAAGTGACGTCGCGGCTCTTTTAAAGGGTTACACTGACAGCGCGCTTGCAAGCAAGGAAGCAGCCACAGCCAGTCAGACCGCCGCGAAAGCGTCCGAGACGGAGTCCGCCAAAAACCTGCAAGGGACCAAAAAGTATTTTGAGCAGGTGCGCACTATCACCATCGGTGCACAGGGCTGGTACGCCACGCCGGAAGCCCTCAAGACTGCTGTGCCGGTGGGCGAAAACGGCTGGTGGGCAGTGGTCGGCACGACCGATACCATCTGGACGTGGGACGGTGACACCGGCGCGTGGGTCGATACCCGCAAAGAGGTGGACCTGTCAGACTACTTGACGCAGGACCAGATCAGGAAGCTGCTTGAACAGTACATGCCACTTCGCCCGGCCACATCCACAACACTTGGCGGAATCAAGGTGGGCAGCGGACTTTCTGTGACCGATGATGGTATGCTGAGCGCCGATGCTCAGAAATACACCCTCCCTGCCGCCACCGCAACCACGTTGGGCGGCGTAAAGGTTGGCAGCGGTCTGACGGTCGATGCGGACGGAACACTGCATCTGGAGGGCGGTACTGCCCCGGACCCTTACCCCGTGGGCAGTATTTTTCAAACAGTCAGTAGTACCAGCCCTGCCGCCCTGTTTGGCGGCACATGGGAGCAGATCGCATCGGAGCGCGTGCTGATGGGTGCCAGCAGCAGCCACAAAGCGGGCACCACCGTGAAGGCCGGACTGCCGAACATCACGGGCTCTTTTGTCGCGAATGTAAAAAAGGGTGAAAATACGGTATCCGGCGCATTCATTACCGGCAGCAGTATCGCAGTTACGGGCGAATTCAATAACGCTTCTAATGTATATAAGTTCAGTCTGGATGCGTCCAAGTCTAATGCCATCTACGGCCTCAGCGCCACCGTGCAGCCTGCCGCCTACTATGTGCACTACTGGCAGCGCAAAGCATGAGCAGAAAGGAACGAACCATGAAGATCATTGACGAGAACGGCGCAGCCATTGAAAATCCTGACCTGACGCTTGGGTATCTGGTGGACGACACCGAACCAGTGGAGCATCCGGCTGTGGAAGGTGTGGAGGAAGTGAGCCACTACGAAACGGTGGCGGAGTACCCCAACGGCGGCAGGGATGTGCGGAAGGTCATCGACGTGCCGGGCGTGCCTGCGCAGGCCGCATGGACCGAACAGGTGCCGGTGCAGAGATACATTCGCTACACCGCCGAAGAGCTGGCTGCGCAGGAAGAAGCGCGCAAGAAACAGGAAGCAAAGGACAAGCTGCCGGAGACGGTGGCGGCGCTGCAAAAAGAAAACGAGATGCTCAAGCAATGCTTGCTTGAAATGAGCGAGATTGTGTATGCATAAAATCACACAAAAAATCGAAAGGATGGTATTTATGATGGCAATGTTATGGGCGCAGGAAATCATGTCTGCTGAGACTGTGGAGGACGCAAAGGCTCTGTATGAGCGCTGCCCCCGCCTGCTGAAGGAGAAGGTCAAGGCGCTGCTCATCAAGAGCGGCTTTGAGGAGATCGTACAGGAGGAGTAAGCGATGGGAAAAATTTTGGAATTTCTGGTGGGGCTGTTGAAGGTGCTCTTCTGCGGGAAAAGCGAAAGTCCTGCACCGGAAACACCCAGAGAAACTCCCGTTGAGGAAGCCGTCACCGGCTGGGAGGGCGACCCGCCATACCGGTACATCGACGTGAGCCGCTATCAGGGTGCGATTGACTGGGCGCAGGTGGCAGCGGCAGGCTACAAGGGAGCGATGCTCAAGACGGTGAGCACCAACCACAAGCTCTCCAAGCGGGCGGACGGTCTGTACATCGACCCCACCTTTGAGACTAATTACCGCAGCGCCCGGGCTGCGGGTCTGGACGTGGGTGTCTACTACTACACCTACGCCACCAGCGAGGCGATGGCAGATGCAGAGCTTTCTTTGCTGCGGCAGGCGGTGCACGGCAAGGAACTGACCCTTCCAGTAGCGGTGGACGTGGAGGACAACGAGCTCAAGCCCATGAGCACCATTGACCTCACAAACCTCACCGCCTACGCGCTGGAACAGGTTGAGAAAATGGGCTTTTACGCCCAGCTGTACACCTACACCGGTTACAAATACGAACTGGATATGGCCAGGCTGTCCTCCCGGTGGGACGTGTGGCTTGCCGACTACACTGGCAAGACCCCGAAGGTGGATTTTAAGTACAAGGCCCACCAGCACACCAGCAAGGGCGCTGTGCCTGGCATCAGCGGCAACGTTGACCTCAACGTGACCACAATCAACTACCCGAAAATCATCCGCAAGAAGGGCCTGACCCGTCTTCGGGAGGGTAAATGACCGAAAAAGAAGCTTTACTGTGGGTGCTTGGCATCCTTGGCAGCCTGTGCGCTGCGGCCATCACCATCGACAAGGTGCTGGACATCATCCATAAGTACATCAAAAAGGCACAGGCCCCCGACGATGCGCAGAACAAGCGCCTTGACGACCTTGACCGGCGCGTTGGCGCACTGGAAACCGGCTATACCCAACACACAGCGGCACTTTCCCGCGATTTGAGCCGCTTTGGAGACATCGACGAAGTGAACCGCCTGACCCTGCAGGCCGTGCGTGCCTTGTTGGAAGCGCAGCTCACCGGAAATAACGTTCAGGCCATGCAGAAAAGCAAGGCCGAAATTGACAACTATTTGACAGAAGGAGTAACGAAACATGGCAGCAATTCTTAATTTCATTCCCGCCCCCGTCGCAATCGTTCTTATTATCGTCGGCTTTGTGGCTTTGGCTGTCGGCGCTATCCGCATGGGCTATAAGCAGCTGGTCAAAAATCTGGCCTATGACCTCGTGTGCAAGGCTGAGGACAGCATCATGGGCAGCGGTCAGGGCGCAAAGAAAAAGGCACAGGTCTTTGCCGCGCTGCGCGGCGCGCTGCCGGACTGGCTGAAGCCTTTCATCACCGATGAAGTGCTGGACAGTGTGATTGAAAAGGCCGTCAGCATGATGAAAAAGGCACTGGCAGAAAAGAAGCCTACCATCAACAAGGGGTAATTTATGTGCTACATGAAAGCGGCACTAAGCAAGGAGTGATGATATGAACGCAGTAAATGTCGAAGATTTGCTCGATTTGATTGAATCCATGAAACGCATATCTGCGGATGAAATTATCGCTGCATCAAAAGAGAACAACGAGCTGGAGCGCATCGCACACATCGCAACGGAAGCAACTTATACTGCCGTTATCGAAAAGTTGGAAAACCTCCGCGTGTATGCAGTAATCGTTTTGGATAGCAAAGGGGTAAGGAGATAAAAAATGTTTCATTATCACTACATCAAAGTCATTGCTGATTCTGAAAACATGAGGTTGGAAGAAATCACTTTTGTTCTGCAAAAATACTTTGCAAAGCAGAACGATGGTTTTTACCTCGAAATCGACTTGGATGACCATGCCGCTGATTTCGATGGCAGCGGAAAATGGCTCAAGCGGTTGGAAGGAAGTATTTTGTGGCTAAATGATGAATACGTTGCGCTCAGCGGTGTGCAACAAAACAACCCGGACGATAGCTTTATCGTCAAAATTTCCGCAATTCGTTATCTCATTGTTCACAATAAGGAGTAATATCATGGCAAGCACTACATACGAGCATTTTGCTGACACCAACAAAATGTACGCCGCACAAGAGCAATTTCGTGACATCACGAAAATGGTCTGCGCATGTTTTCGCGGCCTCACGAAAACATACCATCTCGGCAATGCCAACAAACTGGTGACGTTTTGTCACCGATTTGCCGTGCTTGGCACTATGGTGCGCAACGCCGGAGAGCTGCCGCAGCCTTTCTGGCTCGGCATTGCTCATGGCGGCGGCTCGTGTAGTGCTGCCCGCTGCGCTGCAAGGACTTGACCGGCAGAGGATGATCGCCGCCATCAAGAACGCACCGCTTGGGAGGGTTGACCGTAAGATAGCCTTACTGCGGTACGTTGAGCGGCTTCCGCTGCCGGACATTGCAGCGCAAACACATTATAGCCGGACGGCAATCAGCTACCGGCTGAAAGGCATTGATTTGATTTTGGAGGAATCGAATGGTTGTAGGTAAAATCGCAAACAGTCACAATGATGAATACTATACTCCAGCGTATGCAATCGAGCCAATTCTTTGCTATATTCCAAACAATGCAAAGGTTTGGTGCCCATTTGATACAGATGAATCACTGTTCGTGAAGATGCTTGCAGCGCATGGATGCAAAGTTGTTCATTCTCATATTGCCGAAGGACAGGATTTCTTTTCAATGCCTGTCCCGGAATGCGACTTCATTGTTTCAAATCCTCCGTATTCTTGCAAAACAAGGATTTTTAAACGTCTTTTTGAAATTGGAAAGCCATTTGCTATGCTTGTCGGAAGTGTTGGGCTGTTTGACTGCAAAGAGCGATTTGATATTTTTTCGCAGAACGAGTTTGAAATCTTGTGGCTAGGCGGACGTGTTGCGTATTTCAAAAATTATTCCGACAAAGTTCCAAGCGTCAATCCGCCTTATCAGAGCGTATATATCTGTTCCGGCATTTTGCCAAACCGCATTTGTTTTGCCCCGATTGACAAAAAGCACAATGTGATGTAAAATAAAACCAACAAATCCACCCGGCCTCTCGAAGAAGCGCAACAGGGTGGATATCTGAACACGTCAAGCCTCTCAACGATGCGTATCATGGCGTGTCTTTTTCGTTGATACAGTCTCCCGTCCGCCTACTTATAGTGCGTACCATGCGGGAGACGATTTTATATGAATTATGGCAAATAAAATATATCACTTTTTGTCCCGCGTTTTGTTCGCTCTGATTATTTTTGGGGCGACATCAAGCGTTCTAAAAACCGTCCTTCCATTTTGGCATAGTGCATTTATAGGCGTGGTTTTATCGGTATATGCGTCTTTGCATTATACGCCATACGATTTATGATTTGAAAGGCTACGGCCTTTGTAGAGAGCGGTATTGCCTGTGGGCGGTTCCGCTCTTGATTTTACAAAAAAATCCCCTGCTTTGCCGAAGCCCTGCGTTTCACGCGGGTTACTTTATAGGCAAAGTGGGGGATTTTGTATTATTTGCACTAGTTTTGTCAAAAGGCTTGCCGTGAAAGTTGAAACGTGATATTTTAGGCTTGCTTCCATTGTGAAGCCCTTAACAGTTAAGCGCTCATGCGGATTTTTCCGTGTGGGCGCTTTTCTTTTTTGTCCTTCGTTTGGCGTTCGTTGTCTCTCCCGGCGGTTTAAAAAAGTACACTGGGCGCAAAGGGAGGGGATGAGCGCCCATGTGGCACAAGTATAACCCGAACCCTCACGGAAGCAGCGTCGGGGACTGCGTAGTGCGGGCGGTAGCTGCGGCCACCGGTCAGAGCTGGGAGCAAGCGTATATTGCGCTGGCGCTTACCGGCTACGCCCTCGGCGATATGCCCAGCGCCAACCGCACATGGGGCGCTTACCTCCAAAAGCGCGGGTTTGAGCGCCGCCTTGTCGAGGCGGACTGCACCAGCTGCTACACCGTGTCAGATTTTGCCCGGGAGTATCCGCGCGGCGTGTATGTACTGGGCTGCTCCGGCCACGTCCTGACCGTAATCGACGGCGCGTGGTGGGACAGCTGGGACAGCGGCAGGGAGTGCCCGATCTACTACTGGTATAAGGAGGACTAAGCAATGCCGATCTATAACGGATACCCACAAGTGTATTACCCGCAACAGCCGCAGGGGCAGCTTGAACAGCTCAGGGCAGCACAGTACCAGCCCCAGCCCGTCATGATGCAGACAATGCAGGGGCAGGCTGCACCGGCTGACAGCGGTTTTATCTGGGTACAGGGTGAAGCGGCAGCTCGGGGCTATCTGGTCGCCAACGGGAGCCGGGTGCTTTTACTGGATGCCGATTCCGATACCTTTTACATCAAAGAAGTGGGACAGGACGGCAGGCCGTTCCCGCTTCGCATTTACGACTACAAGGAACGCACCAGCGGCCCCAAAGCGTCGATTGCAGCCACGCAAGCCGCAGGCGGGGAGTATGTCACCCGCAAGGAGTTCGACGAGTTGGCGGCAAAGTTGGCGGCGTTGGAAAAGCAGGAAGCACCAGAGCCGGAAAAGGAGGGCTAAAAAATGGGCAGCAGCTTGTTTAATTCGATGGGCCGACAGACCCAGAACCCTATTGGCGGGCAGTTTCAACAGTTTATGGGCCAGATGCAGGGGAAAAACCCGCAGGAGATGATAAACCAGATGCTCACCTCCGGCCAGCTCTCACAGCAGCAGCTCAACGCCATCCAGCAGCGGGCGCAGCAGATCGCGCCGATGCTCAACGGCATGAAAAACATGTTTGGATTCTGAAATGCGGCCGCATTTAGAATAAATTTCAAAATCTAACGTAAAGGAGTAAAACTATGTCTCTTTCTTCTGATAGCACGGTTCTGACCATGCCGGTACAACCCGCCAATGGCTACAGCAACGGCTTCAACGGCTGGGGCGGCGACTGGATGGGCTGGATCGTCCTCTTCCTGATTTTCGGCATGTTCGGCTGGGGCGGCATGGGCGGCTTTGGCTGGGGCGGCGGCATGGGCATGGGCGGTGCTTCGCCTTATATGACCAGCGCTGTCACACAGGCAGACCTGCAGCGTGGCTTCGACAACCAGAGTGTCATGAACAAGCTGAACGGGCTGGAAAGCGGCCTGTGTGATGGCTTCTATGCCATGAACACCGGGATGCTTCAGGGTTTCAACGGCGTGCAGCAGGGCCTGAACGGCGTCACCAACGCCATGCAGCAGGGCTTCAACAGCACCAACGTTGCGCTGATGCAGGGGCAGAATGCTCTGGCTACACAGCTGGCAGACTGCTGCTGCAAGACCCAGACCGCGATCCAGGGCGTCAACTACAATCTGGCCACGCAGGAGTGCGACACCAGGAACCAGATGCAGCAGGGCTTCTGTGCAACGCAGAACGCCATGAACAACAACACCCGGGACATCATCGAGAATCAGAACAGCAACACCCGCGCGGTGCTCGACTTCCTGACCAATGATAAGATCGCCACCCTGCAGAGCGAGAACAACGAGCTGCGCCGGGCTGCTTCTCAGGATCGCCAGAGCGCGTTCCTGACCACCGCGATGAACGCACAGACCAACCAGATCATCGGGACTCTGCAGCAGAAAGCTCCCGTGCCTGCCTATCAGGTGCCCAACCCCAACGCCATTTACTATGGCTGTGGAACCGGATGCGGCAGCTGCGCATAACCGAATCACGACAGCTTTTTGAGTGGTTGTTTCCAAAATGGAAATGCCCACATCAAAATGTTCAGCCCCTGAGCTGATTTTGCAAACCAGAGCGCCGGGGCAGCAGTCCCGGCGTTTTTATTATGAAAGGAGCCGATAAAATGGCTGAATTTACATCTGTTGCGACCCAGACTGTAGCGGCAGGGCAGAACCTTCCCCTCACCGAGACTGCGGCGAAAGCGCCTGCGTGCATTGTGCACCGTGCTGGCAGCGGCCTTGTGACGCTGCGCGGCCTGACAAGCGGGCAGTGCCGGGCCCGCTTCAAGGTAAGCTTTGGCGGCAATATCGCCATTCCCGCCGGCGGCACTGTGGGGTCCGTTTCCGTGGCGCTGGCTGTCGGCGGTGAGGCACTCAATAGCGCGACCGCCATTGTCACACCTGCTGCAGTCGAAAACTACTTCAATGTTTTCGTTGCTGCTTTCATCGAGGTGCCGCGCGGCTGCTGCGTCACCGTGGCGGTTAAAAACACCAGTACGCAGGCGGTCAGCATTGCAAACAGCAATCTGATCGTTGAGCGGGTAGCATAAGAAAGGAGATAAAGTCATGCTGGATAAACTGAATCACCTGAAGGATGAGATGTGCGACGAGCTCATGGAGCTGACCGACAAAAAGAACCGATCCCCGGGCGATGTTGAGATGATCGGCGAGATCGTGGATATCATTCTGGACATCCACCGCATCGAGGATTACTGCGAGGGCGGCGAGTACAGCCGTGCGGGCGAGTGGGAAGCCGACATGCGCGGATCCTTCAGCCGCGACGCCGGAAACGGTTACAACCGGGGCAACAGCTACGCCAACCGTGGCCGTCACTATGTGCGCGGGCACTACTCCCGCACGGATGGCCGTGAGCGCATGATCTCTGACATCGAGGACATGATGCAGGAAGCCACCGGCGCGGAGCGCGACGCATACAAGCGGGCCGCTGACATCTTGCGCAACGCATAAGAAAGGGGGCGGCAGGCATGGACATTGACGAGATCAACACCCATATTCACAAGTTGAAATGCGGTTCAACGGACTGGCAGAGCGTGGAAAAGCTTGCCGCCCTCTGCACTGTGCGGGACGAGCTGGAAGAAGCGCACGCGCCTGAAGCGCAGATCCAGTCATTGCCGCCCGCGACTTATGCGGCGGCGTACTCCGCAGCAGCGGAACCACAAAGCGACTTTGTGGCGGCTGCCAGCTCTGTTCCTTTCGTCGGTCTGATGCAGGTGCTTGACGAGCACATGAAGGCAATAAAGCTGGTTTACCCGAAAGAGTATGAGCTCGTAATGCGAAAAATAAGCGACTTGTAAAAGGACATAAAATGTGCTATTTTTACATAGCCTTCAACGTTGGGACACGAGACGCATAGTCTAACGATAAGTTAACAAATCAATAATAATTTACGCTAATGCGTCGAATAAACTTGATTTGTAATCAGTGGGTTGCAGGTTCAACTCCTGTCACCAGCTCCAAAAATAA
>ENA-OURS01000566-OURS01000566.1-human-gut-metagenome-genome-assembly--contig:-NODE-566-length-43120-cov-3.335795_pt1 | contig 43120 bp, 32 predicted proteins | sample MGYA00242109_ERZ509010 | MGnify/ENA primary metagenome ERZ509010 (study PRJEB26280, sample SAMEA2338774) | human gut metagenome | biome: human gut; feature: human-associated habitat; material: faeces... | reverse complement strand
TTACAGAATCATTCCGTCTGCGCCTTCTCATTTTCTTCCCGGATAATCTCCTTTAATTCTTTTCGCATCACATCCAGTGGAGCCTTCTGTCCGGTCCATAATTCGATCTGAGCAGCCCTCTGGAACTGGACATACCAAGACCATTCAGGATTTTGCAGCCCTTCTTCTCAGCATTTTTCAGGAATGCGGTCTTGGACGGGTTGTAGCAGGCATCAAAATAAAACTGTCCTGGCCTAATTAGTTCAAATCTTTGTATATGGGTTTTTGCATTGCCCGTGGTTTTATGTTCTGTCACCGTATTGAAGGTTTTTCGTCTTTCTTAAGTGACTCCCTTGTGATCTTTTTCATATCAAGGAATGGCAGCCCGGATGATGCGTCTGCTCGACAATCTCCAATACAAGGCCGCCATCAATCGGCATATTCATCATGACGCATATAAGGTGCTGGCGGTTCTCATCCCCGATAGCGTTCAGCAGCTTCCGGCATTGTTTAAATTCCGCCTCCAGTTTATGGGCCTCCTTTATTAAAGCGCTTAAACTTGTTATACCATGAATCTATAAATCTAAAGTCCAAGATTTCTCATCGTCATTTTGCGTCACCTATTTTCCTGTCCTTGTAATAATATTCTTTGTCGCGTTCGCCGATTTCGCGCATCACGCGACACGGATTGCCGACTGCCACGACGTTTGCGGGAATGTCCTTCGTCACGATGCTGCCGGCACCGATAACGGTGTTGTCGCCGATCGAAACCCCGGGAACGACGACCGTTCCGGCACCGAGCCAACAATTTTTGCCGATATGGATCGGCATGTTGAACTGGCACCCTTTTTCGCGCAGCTCAGGCAAGACGGGATGTCCGGCAGATGCCAGCGTGACGTTTGGCCCGATCATCGTATGGTCGCCGACATAGATGTGCGTATCGTCAACCGCAGTCAGGTTGAAGTTGGCGTAAACGTGATTGCCGAAGTGGACGTGACGTCCGCCGAAGTTTGCATGAAACGGCGGTTCGATGTAGCACCCTTCGCCGATTTCGGCAAACATTTCCTTCAGCAGCTCCTGGCGTTTTGCCATTTCGGTCGGCCGCGTCTGGTTAAAGTCATAAAGCCTGTCCAAACATTTCATTTGGAGTTTTGCCAATTCCCTGTCGTTTGGCAAATACAGTTCGCCATTGTGCATTTTTTCAAAAATTTCGTTCATATGTTTCACCTCGTCATAGATACCGCTTACATTATAACAGTTATTGGTACAAATTAGCAATTACAATCTCTGGTTTTTTTCGCAAAATTCAGTGCTAAATTAGCTTTTGTGCTACAATACTTTCAGACAATACGAAAGGAGCGACGGGACGCTTTTCCCGCAAACAACATTGAAACATATCGTAACCGGCATCATCGCCCCTGTCGATTCGGGCAAGACCACGCTGACGGAAGCCTTGCTCTACAAGGCAGGCGAACTCAAAAAACTCGGCAGAGTCGACAACGGAGATGCCTTTTTGGATTTTGAAGAACTTGAACGAAAACGCGGCATCACGATCTTTTCGCACCAGGCGAATCTGACTTGGAAAAATCTGCGGCTGACTTTGCTCGACACCCCTGGTCACGTTGATTTCGTCTCGCAGACTGAACAGGTTTTGCGCGTGCTCGACTGTGCGATCATGGTCGTTTCAGCCCGCGACCTGATCACGAGTCATGCCAGGACGCTCTGGAATCTGCTTGACTTCTACCATGTTCCGACGTTCGTCTTCGTCAACAAGCTTGATTTGAGCGAGCTTTCAAAAGCAGACATCGTGCAACGACTCAAACAGCTCGATCAGGGCATCGTGCCCTTCGACGGCACGGAAACAGAAGAACTCGCGGAACTTGACGACGCTCTTTTGGAAAAATACCTGGAAAACGATTCGATCGACCGAACGGACGTCTTAGCCTTGATCAGGCAACGCAAAGCTTTCCCGTGCTTTTTCGGTTCTGCGCTCAAGCTTGAAGGAATCGATGCTTTGCTTCATGGTCTTGCTGACTTTGCGCCGAAACTCGAATCTCGAAACGAATTCGGCGCGCGCGTCTTCAAAATTTCTCACACCGAAAAAAAAGAGCGTCTGACCTGGCTGCGCGTGTTCGGCGGGAGCCTTCATCCAAAAGACACGATTTTAGATGATCAAAAGGCAAACGAGCTCAGAGTCTATGATGCAAAAAGATACGGTGCCGCAAAAGAAATTGTCGCCGGCCAAATCTGTGCCATCCCGAACCTGAATGAAACTTTTGTCGGACAAGGCTTAGGGTTTCTTGAAAACGATGCATCATCCTGCATGACGCCGGTTCTAAGCTATGCGCTAAATCCGAACGGATGCGACCTTCATGCCTGCCTTGTGGCCTTGAAAGAACTTGAAGACGAAGACGAACATCTTCACGTCGTCTGGTCAAAGCAACTGAACGAACTGCGCGTGCAGCTGATGGGTCCGATTCAGCTTGAAGTTTTGCAGCAGATTTTAAAGGACCGCTATGAACTGGACGTTTCATTTGAACAAGGCAGGACTTTGTACAAGGAAACGATCACCCAGACGATTGAGGGCGTCGGCCACTTTGAGCCGCTGCGTCACTACGCGGAAGCGCATTTGATCATGGAACCCGGAAAACCGGGAAGCGGCCTGGTCTTTTCGTCAGACTGCAGCTTGGAAGAACTCGACAAAAACTGGCAAAATCAGATTCTCTCCTGTCTGAAGTCAAAAGAACACATCGGCGTTCTCATCGGAGCGCCCCTGACCGACGTCAAGATCACCCTCGCAACCGGCAGAGCAAGCATCAAGCACACGGTCGGAGGCGATTTTCGCCAAGCGTCAGGCAGAGCCGTGCGCCAAGGCTTGATGATGCTAAAAGAACGACAGGGACTGAAGCTGCTTGAGCCATGGTACCGCTTCGTGCTCAAAGTCCCGGAAGAAAAGCTCGGTCGTGCGATGAACGACATTCAGCAGATGAGCGGCACCTTTTCCTTGGATCAGGCTACCGGAACTCTGAGCGGCCTTGCTCCGGTCAGCGAGATGCAGTCATATGCGGAAACCGTGCGCACCTATACCCGCGGAAAAGGCCTGCTTGAACTGAGCGTTGACGGCTATCGCCAATGCCATAACGAACAAGAAGTCGTTTCAAACAGCAGCTATGACCCGCTTTCAGATTTGGAAAACACGCCGCAGTCCGTCTTCTGTGCTCACGGCGCCGGATATACGGTCGACTGGAGCGACGTGCCGAAGATGGCGCATGAAGAGTACGTGCTGAAGGGGTAAGGAACAGGGATGAGTTTAAAAGCTCGTCTCTGTTTTTTTGTTGAATTCTTTGCGGTAAAATGCAGAGCAGTCGGAAACAAAACAACTTTTTAGCTAACTTCTCCGGGAAAAAGTTTCATCAAAATGACGCTTCTTCCATTCTTTTGAACCTCGTCCCAGAAGATTCAAAACGTATTGTAAACGGTTTATTTTTAAAGTATGCTTTATTTGTAAAGCAAAGCAAAGAAAAGTTAATCAAAGGAGAGATACATCATGACATTAGTATTAGCTAGAATAGACCAACGCTTGATTCACGGAATCGTCGTTACCCAATGGGCAGGAGAAACAAAGGCCAAAAGATTGATGGTGGTTGACGACATCATCAGCAACGACGAATCACAAAAAGCTGCCATGCGCATGAGCAAGCCAGCCGGAACCGGCATGTCGATCATCGATACGCAAACGGCAATCACGAACTTCAATGCCGGCAAATATGACAGCCACAACGTCTTCTTGATCGTCAAAGAACCGGAAACGCTGCTCAAGCTCGTCGATGGCGGCGTGAAAATTCCAAAAGTCAACATCGGAATCATGTTTGACGGGCCGGACAAGACGACGGTCAAAAAGATGGTTTCAGTCAATCAAAAAGAAATCAACGACTTCAAGGAACTGCAAAAACGCGGCGTTCCGGTAACATTCCGCTTCGTTCCTTCAGATCCTGACGAACCCTTCGAAAAGTATATCAAAGATTAAAAATCCAGGAGGTTTGATTTATTATGGCAATTATTCAAGGTATTTTGGTAATCCTCTTCTCCGCATGGATGGTTTTGGATCAGCAGGGCCTCGTTTTGACGACGTGGTTCCCGATCATGGCAGCTTTGTTCGTCGGACTCATCATGGGCGACATGAAAACAGCAATGGTCATCGGCGGCACGTTCCAATTGATGGCTTTAGGCGTGGCCAACATCGGCGGATCTTCGGTTCCCAACTGGGGCCTGGCCTCTCTTGTCGGAATCTACGTTGCGATTCGAACGACGCACAACATTGCTGATGCCAAGGCCGTGGCTTTGGCAGTCGGCGTTCCGGTCGGGATGCTCGGCATTCAGCTTGACGTGATCGCAAAGCTTCTCAATACGTATGTTACGCACGCTGCTCAAAAGGCAATGAACGAAGGCAAGTTCAAAAAGATGAACCGCATCTTCTGGATCGGACCGCTCATCTTTTCATTGTCAACGGCCCTTCCGACGGCTCTTTGCGTAATTTTCGGCAAGCAGATCGTTTCTCAAATCCTGGCAGTCGTTCCGAAATGGTTCACGAACGGTCTTTCAATCGCAGGTTCCCTGCTTCCGGTAGTCGGCATCGTTTTGCTGCTTCAGGTCATGCCGGTCAAGAAATACCTTTCAATGCTCATCTTGGGCTACGTGCTTGCTGGCTATCTCAATATGCCGATTTTGGGCGTTTCCTTAGTCGGTCTTGCGCTTGCATACTACTATTTCACGACCAACATGAAAAAGAGCGCTGCTCCTGCAACGGATAACGGCGCAATCGAAGAAGACGGAGATGATTTTGATGAATAAAGTATTAACCAAAAAAGATATCAGACAAGCCGCATTTCGCTACATGTTCATGGCATGCAACACCTTCAACTATGAAAATCAGCAAGGTCCGGCCGTCGTTTACGGCTTGAACAAGGCTTTGCGCAAAATTTATCCGAACGATGAAGACTACAAGGCTTCTTTGAACAATCACTTCAAATACTTCAACACGACGACTTGGATGGGCAACCTTCTTTTGGGCGCAAGCCTTGCCATGGAAGAAAAAGACGGCACGAACTCGCTTGAAGCGGTTCAATCGTTCAAAACAGGGATGATGGGCCCTTTGGCCGGCATCGGTGACACGTTGGTCTGGGTGCTTTACCCGACGATCATCGGCTCGATTTCAGCCTATATGGGTCTTCAAGGCAACCCGACCGGTGCCATCATTTGGCTTTTGCTGAACATTTTCTTCTTGTTCTTCCGCTTTAAATTGTTTGACATCGGCTACGATTCGGGTCTCAAGCTCGTGACGGCTCTCGGCGACAAGCTGTCCGTCTTCACGGAAGCTGCTTCAATCATGGGTCTGACCGTCGTCGGCGCACTGATCCCTTCCGTCGTCAAAATGCAGGTTGCGCTCGTTTTCCAGACCGGCAAAGTGAAGATGCCGATTCAGACTCAGATTCTTGATCAGATCATGCCGGCGCTTTTGCCCGTCTTATTGACGTTTGGCATCTACAAGCTGATTTCAAGCAAGAAGCTGACGGTTATTCAGATCATCTTCGGTTTGATCATCGTTTCGCTCATCTGCTCATACTTCGGCATCCTCAAGGTTCCGGCTTAAAGAAAGGAGATTTCCATGCGCAAGATTATTTTTGCAAGTCACCACCGTTTTGCGGACGGTTTGAAAGACACGTTCGCCTATATCGCTCCAAACGTGGCCGACGTAACGGCAATCAGCGCTTACGTCGACAACGTGCCGGTGGCGGAAGCAATCAAACAGGCCTTGACGGGACTGGATTTGTCAAAAGATGAAGTGCTCGTTTTCACCGACCTTTTAGGCGGATCCGTCAACCAGGCCTTCACGAAATACGTTTCAAACCCTCACTTTCACGTGATTTCAGGCATGAATCTGCCCGTTGTCATGTCAATCATTTTGGCCTTGCCAAAAGATGACTACGTTGACGAAAACTTCTTGAGAAATTGTCTCGAAGACGCCAGACAACAGCTCGTCTACGTCAATGACAAGTTCTTGCAGACAGAACTTGACGAGGAGGATGAATAATGAGCGATTGGTGGAAAAAAAGCGTCGTCTATCAAATTTATCCGCAAAGCTTCAACGATTCGAACAACGACGGAATCGGCGACATCCAAGGCATCATCGAAAAACTGCCGTATCTTGAAGAGCTTGGCGTCGACGTCTTGTGGTTGAATCCGATCTATGTTTCCCCGCTTGTTGACAACGGCTACGACATTGCCGACTACTACAAGATCAATCCCGACTACGGAACGCTTGAAGATTTCAAAGAGCTGCTTGAAAAAGCCCACGAAAAAAAGATCAAAATCATCATGGATCTTGTCGTCAACCATACGAGCGATCAAAATCAATGGTTCCTTGAATCAAAAAAAGGCAAAGACAACGAATATTCAGACTTTTACATCTGGCGCAACCCTAAAGCAGACGGTTCGGAACCGAACAACTGGGGTTCGACTTTTGGCGGATCTGCTTGGACCTACGTCCCGGAAAGAAAGCAATACTATCTGCATCTTTTCGCCAAGGAACAGCCCGACCTGAACTGGGAAAACGAACGGGTTCGCCAGGCCGTCTACGAAATGATGCGCTACTGGCTTGATCTTGGCATCGACGGTTTCAGAATGGACGTCATCAGCTTAATCAGCAAGCGCCCCGGACTCCCCGATGCCCCAAAAGACCTTCCCTACAGCAAGAACTATTACTTCGGCGCTTCGAACGGTCCGCGCGTCCACGAATTTCTGCAGGAAATGAATCAGGAAGTTCTTTCAAAGTATGATTGTCTGACGGTCGGCGAAACGGCCAACACCACAAGCGACCAAGCCGTTTTGTACACCGATCCAGATCGTCACGAACTGAGCATGGTCTTCCAGTTTGACCATATGCACCTCGACTACGGAGAACACGGAAAATTCTCAAACGTCCGCTTCAAGCTGAGCGATCTGAGAAACGTCATGACCGAATGGGAAAACAAGCTCGAAAATCACGGCTGGAACTCCCTTTACTGGAGCAATCACGATCAGCCGCGCGCAACGACGCGTTTCGGAGACGACGGCACGTATCGCGTCGAATCGGCCAAAATGCTCGGGACACTTCTTCACATGATGAAAGGCACGCCTTACATCTTTGAAGGAGAAGAACTGGGAATGAAAGACGTCCCGTTCAGATCGCTCGACGATTACAAAGACATCGAATCGCTCAACGTGATCAAAGAACTTGAAGCAGACGGACTAAGCCAAGAAGAAATCAGAAAAATCATGTATCTGCGCTCAAGAGACAATGCCAGAACACCGATGCCATGGGATGACGGTTACGGCTTTTCTGAAGCAAAGCCTTGGATCGCATATTCAAGCGACAACGAAAACATCAACGTCAACCAGGCATTAAACGATCCTGAATCGGTCTTTTGGTACTACAAGAAGCTGATTCAGCTGCGCAAAACGCATGACGTCATCATCGACGGAAAATATGAGGCCTTAAATCAGGATGATTCCTGCGTCTACGGCTACAAGCGTCAAAACGACGACGAACAGCTGCTCGTCATCTGTTCGTTTTCCTCCGAGCCGGTTCGTTTCACGATTCCGGACGAATTCTTCGATCAAGAAATTTTAATTTCAAATTATCATCGCAAGCCGTGTCACGGAACGATCGTTTTGAAACCTTACGAAGCAATCGTCATTTCAAAAAAGAATTCCTGAAAGCTCTGAAGGCTCTAGACTCTGAAGTATGTTATAATCAACTCGAAAAGGAGGGTCAGAGCAATGAGTTTTGAAGACAACGTAAAGATGCACTTCGACGAACTGTCGGAAAACGACAAGGAAATCGTCCGCTATCTTCAGCAAAACATGGCGGATGCCATCAATTCGTCCATCGTTGATCTTGGCGAAGCAACGCTTTCGTCGAAAAGCACCGTCCTTCGTCTGGCAAAAAAGCTCGGTTTTCGCGGTTTTTCCGATTTGAAGTTTCAGCTTGAACAAGACTACAAGGCAGACAAGATTATCCCGACCGACCTTGAGCAGCAACTTCATCACGACATCGACAAAACGTTTGAATATTCGCACCAGGTAAATTTTCAGCCGCTGATTGAAGCCATCCACGATGCTTCAAACGTCTATATCTATCCGACAGGCTTTTCTCAGCAAAATTTCGCCCGCGAATTCTCAAACGACCTGCTGATTGCGGGCAAAAAGAACTACCTGCTTGACGGCACCACCAACTTTGATCGCATCACGCGAAAGCTCAATCAAAACGATTTCGTGATCGTCGTTTCGCTAAGCGGCAACACCCCATCGATCAAAAACGCCATCAAGATGCTCAACTTCAGAAAAGTTCCGTTTTGTTCTATCACGGAGTTTTCCAGAAACTACCTCAGCGAACACGCCAACTATCAGCTTTTCTATGAGGCCAGCGTCATCCCGACAGCGGAACCTGGCGATAAGATGTCGTCGATGACGAGCCTTCCAATCATCTTGGGCATTCTTTCAAGAAAATACAGAGAATTCGTCTTATTCGACGAATAAAAACGAATATGACAAATACCCCCAATAGTCGGAAAAACGACTTTTGGGGGTATTTTGGCGATACGTATATGATAACGACATTTACCAAATCCACTTCTGGTACTTTTGATCTAAACATGTGCTTAGGATGTTCTATTATACTATTTACCCATTCTTCAACACTTTAATTTCTAAATAATTCTAATATCTTTATGGGTTTGTCAAATTTTGCACCGCTTATTCCATTCAATTTCTCTTACAATTTACTCTTCAGTTCCTGCAGACTATCATCTATCTTGTCGACCTCTACAAAATGCAGAGTAACTGTTGTACCATCCCCACTTTCAAATTTAATCTGCTCATGATTTCTCATTTCATCATTCACCGGATATAACAACCATATTTCAGACGTATTATATTTTTTCGAGTATGCATACATCTGATACATATCCTGTTGTGAAATACCATAATTTTTTCTTTCGTTATCAATGAGGCTTTTCCATTTTGTATCTAAAATTACTGTACGTGCCCCTCTTTTCATAACGATATTTTGATTCTTTGCGCAAAATCTTCCAATACCATACATGTCACCTCTAACGTGAGAGTAACTAATTGTCGTTTTTAAAACAACGGACTATAAGCAACATTTCTATTTAGAATTTGATATGTGATTATTGCTATAAAAAAAAGAAAATGTTCCTTACACGAAAAATCGGGAGTGTAAAATATTTTGTGTAAATTGATACCTTGAGGTTATTGAAAAAGGGAAAGCCTTCCCCGTATGATTGAAATTGCCAAAAACCAATCAGAATACGGAGGCTTTCCCCATGAATCATGGTTAACAAAGATATTACCCTGAATGAAGTCTTACATCGTCAAATCGAAGTAGCCGCTAATCAGTTCCTTCAAAATGAACTGACTGCGGTGCTAGGATACGAACCACACACACATACCCGGATCGACCGATCAAAAGACGACGTGAACTACCGGAACGGGGCGTACATCCGCACTATCGACACTGAGTACGGTGAAATCAATCTGACGATCCCACGGGACCGGTTAAACAAGTTTCAAAACGCCCTCTTCCCTCCTTACGTGCGTCGGACTGATGGACTGGAGGAAATGGTCATCAAGATGTACTCCAAGGGCGTCACAACTCGTGAAATCGCTGATATGGTTGAGAGAATGTGCGGCCACTGCTACTCACCAACCACGGTTTCAAACATCACTAAGCGGACGGAACACCTGGTTGAAAAGTTCCACGAGCGCAAATTCAAGCACTCACAGTACGTCTGTGTGTTCCTCGATGCCACTTACATTCCGTTACGCCGTGGTACCGTTGAACGAGAAGCCGTTAACATAGCGATCGAAATTCGAAGTGACGGCGGTAAGGAAGTCCTTGACTACAGTATCGCACCGACCGAGAACGGAGCCGCTTGGTCTGAACTACTCCAGGGATTACGCGCACGGGGGATTAAAGATATTCAGTTGTTCATCGCCAACTACCCGCAGGCGAAGTTTCAACAGTGCTGGGTCCACGCAGAACGCAACCTTTTAGGGTACGTTCGCAAAAACGATCGCAGGGAGATTATCACCGACTTTAAGGCCATTCGGCAAGCAGAGAACCTGCAAGACGCCAAAGAACAATTGGCGGCTTTCAGTGCTAAGCGGTAGTCCGGTTATAAGCGTCGAATCAAGATCTAGTCCAAATGGAGGATCTATTCACGTTCTTCAGTTTTCCAACTGCGATCCGTCAGACCATCTACTCGACGAACCTAATTGAGTCGTTCAATAAGAGCCTAAAGAAGATGGTCCGACGTAAAGAGCATTTCCCAAACGAAGGGGGCCCTCGATCACTTTGTCATGACGCAAGTGATGGAGTACAACGATAAATTTGAGAATCGAGCACATCGGGGATTCAAAGACTGTCACGACACGCTTGATTCGATGTTTTAGAATTGCCAATTCATGCGGGCGAAGTTTCCTTTTTTACACAACATTCTTGACACTCTCGTTATACTGGACGTGTACAAAGGAGTGATGCACATGTACACAAAATTGACATCGCGCTCGGACCGGAGGCAACGCTCAATGCCCTGAGCGAGAAGTATCCGGAACGCGGCTTTCTGAAATACAGATCGGCGGACGACCGCAGGAAAGTTCATGATGCTGGACGTCTCCGACAAGAAGACGGTCTTCCAGTCCGGACTGTACTACAAGGTCATTCAGACCCTGGGGAGAGTCGAGCTGGACGAAGACGACATTCTTGAACTGCGCTACATGACGCTTGATTCCGATGAACAGAAGGTCATGCAGTCCATCATTGATTCCTGGGAAGACGAGCACGACTTCCTCCAGTGGCACAACTCGGAAAATAACACGCCGGCTCGGTTCGGTCATGCCGGCAACAAGTCCGCTGTTGTCAATCAGTACGTCAGCGCAGGGAAACAACATCTGAATCGGTCCGGTGCGTAACTTGCGCCGGGCCGTTTTCTTGACTTCTGCGGGCATTGGTACTACTATTGGATTAACATTAAAATTTTCTAATGAGGGGGTATGAATCTTGCTGGCAGTTAATGATCTTGCATTCAGCTACGGAGACAATCCGCTTTTTTCAAAATGCAGCTTCCGAATAGGAAACGGGAGGCACGTGGCGCTTGTCGGTGACAACGGCACGGGAAAGACCACACTGCTCAGGCTGATTACCGGAATCTTGAAACCTGATGCAGGAATGGTCAGATATGACGGACATGCCGAAATGGTCAGTCAGTTTCCGGCCGGTATGGAAGTGGTCAGTCCCGGACAAGGTCAGATGCAGCGAATCAGCCGTGCATTTGCGAAGAGACCGGACATCCTGCTGTTGGATGAACCGACGTCAAATCTTGACGCGGAAGGCATCAGGAAGCTGACCGGGATGATCGGGGGCTTTCGGGGAATTGCAGTCATCATCAGTCATGACATTGCCTTTCTTGAAAAGGCGGTTGACTGCGTGCTGATGATTGAAGACCGGCACATCGACCTTTATGACGGTAATTTTGAGGAATTCCGGCAGATGAGGGAAAGGAACCGGAACAATCAGTATCAGCTGTACGAGGTTGAGCAAAAGCAGCGAAGAAGGCAGAAACGCGTGGCGCAGAAGATGAAAGAGAAGGCCTCAAAGGCCAGGAAGTCCGGCGGTGTTTCCAACTCGGAAGCAAAGGCCAGGTCGCTTCTTGGAAATTACGACAAGGTTCAGAGAAGACTTTCGGCCAATGCCAGACGCATACAGAAAAGTCTGGACGAAGGGCTAAAGAATGCCAAGCCGTATGAGAAGATGGGGCTCAAGCTTCTGACGACATATCAGAAACCGCAAAAAGTCAGGATAAATCTTGACTTTGACGGACTGTCAGGCCATGGCATCCGGCTGATTGACAATTCGTTCTCGTTTCGGATCAGATCAGGAGAAACGGTTGGTCTGCTAGGCAGGAACGGCAGCGGCAAGTCGACTCTGCTGGGTGAAGTCGAGGGAAGACTTGAGAAAAGATCCTGCAAGGTCAGCCGCTTCAAACAGGAGATTCAAGATGTCTGGGAAGAAGGTGAAAATCTTCTGTCACAGCTCGTGAAGGCTTCCGGGATGCCGGAACAGGTTGTCCTTGATGTCGCAGGAGCCCTGGGACTTCATGCGGACCTTCTTTCCCGCGCTCCGGACGAACTGAGCGGAGGACAGCTTCTCAAGGCCCAGCTTGTACTTGAACTTGTGTCGCCGTTTGACGTCCTGCTGCTTGACGAGCCGACGAACTATCTTGACTATGACGGGGTAAGAGCCCTGACTGAATTCATCAGGAACAGCGAAGCGGCAGTCGTTGTCATTTCCCATGACGAGCGCTTCGTCGAGGGATGCGTTGACCGAACATACCTGATTTCGGACCGAAGATTCAGTGATTACTGTGATTTGGGAGATTACTTCGGCAAAGATGGGATTTGATTTAATAATTTTAAATGCAGCACGAAGGGAGTGACTTTTATATGACTCATTTCAAACGTATTGTGATGAACGACCTGCTGAGCAATGTGGCCTTGTCTGCATTCAACATATATACAATCTGGTATCTTGCAAACGTCGTTCACAGCCAGAGTGCAGTCGCCCTGTTCGGATGCGCGGGATTTGTCGAGATAGTCCTGGCGTCGTTTGGCGGTCGGATGTCCGACCGGTTTCCGCGGATAAATCTGATAAGAATCGGCAGCGTGGCAAGGATGGTTGCCTTGCTTGTTCTTATCTTGATGCAGAAGATGTCAGTCAGTTTCACTGCCGTTTCCGTTGCGGTCGGTTGTGTGCTGAGCTTCGTCACTTCATTTTATCTTCCTGCAATCGAGACGATAGCCCCCGCTTTTTCCGAAGATGACGACGAGCTCATAAGAAAAAACGCCAGTCTCAACATGGTTCAGCAGCTTGCGACGATTTTAGGTTCAGCTCTTTCCGGCGTGCTCGTCCTCCTGAAGAGCGCCCTTGTCTCATACGGCATCATCTTGGTCATCATGGTTGCGTCATGCGTCATGATGCTCAGAATACCGTCGGATTCGGTCAGTCGTGAGGAAACCGAAACTGATGAATCCATGCTCGATTCCCTGAGACAGGTCGTTCACCTGGAAGTCATCAGGGTTCTGCTGCCGTATGCGACGCTGATCAACGTCAGCTTCTGGCTGTACTGGTATCTCACGCCAATGTATCTGGCAAGGAGGCTGCCGGACTTCAAGGCGGCATATTCCATTCAGGAAATGACAATCGGAATCACTGCCGGTGTGAGCGGGTTTCTGTTCAGCCATGTAGTCAGGGATGCTTCAAGGCATCTGCATGGCTATGCACAGTGGCTCGTCCTGCAGGGCGTCGGCATTGCCCTCTTTCCGCTCGGCGCAGTCTTTTTGACGAATCAGAAGGTTCTGCTGGCTTTGCTTGTGGTTTCGTGGATTGTCTACGGCATTGCAAACTACATGACGGGAACGATTTTCGTGACAATCGTGCAGAAGAAGACCGAAACCAAAATGCTTGGCGTTACATACGGAGTCGTCTTTTCGCTGTTCGGGGCAATTGCACCGCTGTCGTCGGTCTTCAGCCCTGCATTTTCCAGTATCGGTTCGGTCGGGCTGTTTCTTTTGACCCTGCCCATGATTGTCCTGCCAGCGGTCATGATGGTTGACAGACGGGGCAACGGATTGATGCGCGGAGTGTAGAGCGAAGTATGCGACGTGTATGCCGAAGTCCCGCCGCGCGTGGAATACTCCCTGACCGACCTGGGAAGAAGCCTGAAGCCCATTCTCGATGCAATGTGGAACTGGGGCGAAAAGTACAAGAGCAGCCAGGAGTCAGATGACGATTCATCTGATGTCCTGAGATGACCCGTCCGTTCTGAAGTCTGGCAGAACGACGAAACTTTGACTGACGCAGAAGGTCAAAGGCCGAAGCCGCACCGTACGGAATGAGGCTTTGAAAAATTCAAAAGCCGCATGATCCTTGAAATCATTATGGATCATGCGGCTTTATTTCACATAAGTCAAACGCATTTCAGCAGCAACCGGGTTCATTCCTGCCTGATTCACAGGCATCAGCCTCCCCGATGTCCGAATCTAACTCACCGTTGCCCCGAACGGCAGAAGAGCCAGCTTGGCGATCTTGAAGAACTGCCTGCCAAATGGAATTCCGATGATTGTGATGCAGCAGACAACACCGATTGCGGCATTGCCGACTGCCATCGGAATCCCCGACACAATCAGCCAGATGATGTTGGCAATCAGGCTCACCGTGCCCCCGCCATACACCACTTCCCTGCCAAACGGAAAAAATGCCAGCCCCGCAAACTTGAAGCACTGCAGCCCGACCGGTATCCCGATGATGGTGATGCACCACAGGCATCCCGCCGCCAGCCACGACAGACCGCTCAGCAATCCACCGCAGACGAACCAGAGTATGTTTCCCAATACGCTCATGTAAGTGTCCTCCTTCTATTCCTATGCTGTACGAATGCTCCGAAACCGGCACATCATCGCATGATTTCGGAAGTGTTACATTCAGAATAAGGCTTATGGAGGTGTGAGTCAAGAAAGATGCATTTGAAATGAAGTGGAGTGTGGCATCAACATATGTGAAACTCGAGAACCAATAAAAATAATTGTTACTAATTTCTTTTAGTTCCAACAAAGCTGTAGTATAACGTGAGATCCACAGGTTCCTTCAAACGTACGTCATATGAAACAATTGGCTTTTCCTTGCCATCGATCAAACGACTTTCCTGTTTCATTGAGTCTGGAATAACGAAGCATTCACCAAGGCAAATATAAGAAGTACCCTCATCATCTGATTTTTTGACAAAAAGATAATATTTCAGTTTAGGTTTTCCTTCATTGACCCCAGCAAACATCTTCTTCATTTCCTTTTTCTCAAGCTGTCTACCATCTTTACTATAACAATGCATGGTATTAGGATCATAGAATCTATCTTCATACTTAATGGTTTCAGAAATATCATCAGCCTTATCATATGTTATATAAATCGGGCATGTACTATCTGTAATAAAATACCCGCCTATGTTTTGTTCTGTTATTTTACGTTCCCAGTTCAAAAGCCGACAAACATCCGCACGACTATAACGCTCACCAATTGTTAATGGTTTGTTGCTATCATACTTTTCAGATCGCAATAAACCCGCCTTAACAACATCCATAAATAACTTATCAAAGTCCTTATTGTTATCCAGATGCTCTCGCAATTGTTCATCCATTCTATATATCCCATTGACATGGAAAACAAGATTTCGTCCACCGTACCTATCTTTTTGATTTTCTTTATTTGGATCCTTCTGATTCTTAGGCAGATAGAATTCCAACGATAAAACTCTATCAACGGAATTTAAAACGTCGCCGTCGATATAACAATTTTCTTCCTCGAGAACACTATCAAATTCAGTGTCTGTTATCTGACGGTTGTATCGTAGCTGCTTAAGCAATAATAACTCGTGCTTACGCATACCGTTCGAAAGCTCATTAGACATAAAATTCAAAACTTGGTTCTCATATTCGTTAATTTTGAATTGATCTTCATTTACTTTCTTCAAGAAATCATTGTAGTTTCCTTTAGTTTTTAAAGTATCCAACAATGCCTGAGAATCAACCATATTATTCTCAAGAAAATCAGCCATCAATGGAATTCTACCCAAGCGATGCTTGAGCTCAACGTAATCATCTTTTATCTCTTTCATAAAGATGTTTCCACCACGTTTCAAAGAAGCAAGAATCCTTTCTTTCGCAACTTTCGTAAAATTGATGCTTGAAATTCCAGAAACCGTATCAATTTTTGATGTAGTATCTCTGATGTGCTCCTTATTCCTAGTGTTGTCGCCAGTCAACGCAACTGGAATTAAATAGTTATTTTTATAATTACCAATGAAATCAATCACTACAACGTAATTTTTCCCAGGATTTTTACGAAGTCCACGGCCAAGTTGCTGTATGAAGATAATTGCAGATTGGGTCTTGCGCATCATAACAACCTGGTTAATGAATGGAATATCGATACCTTCATTAAAAATATCAACTGTTACAATATACTCAAGCTCTCCATTCTTAAGCCTATTGATTGCTGTCAGTCTTTCCTCTTGACTATCTTTACCTGTTAACGCTTGTGCAGGATGTCCTTCTTTCGTCATTAACTCAGCAATCTTTTCTGCTTCATCTGTTCTACTTACAAAAACCAAGCCATATAGTTTATCACCAGAATGTCCATAATAGTCACTCTGCTTAAGAACATACTTAACACGATCTTCACTGACTAACCTAGCCAGTGGTGTTTGTTCGTCAATAATCTCTCCATTGTATTCATAGTCTTGAACACCTACATAGTGAAATGGACTAAGCATATCTTCTTCTAAAGCATCCTGCAGCCTGATTTCATAAGCAACATTATAATCAAACAATTCATAAATATTGTTATCATCATTACGTTCAGGCGTTGCCGTCATACCCAATAAGAAATTTGGCTTGAAATAGTCCAATACTTTTTTGTATGTACTAGATCCTGCACGATGAGCTTCATCTACTAAAATATAGTCAAATTCACATGGATCAAATTCATGTAAATTCTCATCCTTAGAAATTGTTTGAATCGTTGCAAACAGATATTTAGCATCTTTCTCCTTCTTATTTCCAGACCAGATACCATAATCTTTCTTTGATCCACCAATAACATTATAGAAGCTCTCACGTGATTTCTCTAAAATCTGTTCCCGGTGAACAATAAACAAAAATCGTTTGGGGCGATAGTTTTTAACATCAAAAGCTCCAAGATAAGTTTTACCTGTACCAGTAGCAGATATTACCAAAGCTTTATTTTCGCAATTTAACCTAACATTTTGAAGTTTCTCCAAAGCGCTTTCTTGCATCTTATTAGGCTTAATTGTTGAATAATTTCTATCTTCTTCAGCAACCAAATCGTAGCTGACATTAGCAAATTTTCTATCCTTAAACAGTGTTCTTTCATAATTATCAATCCACTCAGGTGTTAAAACATCCGCAGCATCCCATTGCTCATCAATTTGTTTTTCAATGTCTTTAGTCAATTGACTATTTTCTTTTGAACTAACTCGCAAATTCCACTCTTTATTCTGACTAAGGGCGCTCTCTGTGAAGTTTGAACTGCCAATGATAGCTACGTCATAATTGCTGTGTTTGAACAAATACCCTTTAGCATGGAAACCTTCCCTACCAGTTGGTTTATAAACTCGAACTTCAACATTTGGCAACTTTAGCAATTCTCTAAAAGCCTTAGGTCTATTGAAACCTTGATATGTTGAAGTTAAAATTCGACCGTGAATATCATTATCAACTAACATTGCTTTAAGAGAAATCAAAGCACCATCAGTAATAAAAGCCACTGCAAATGTATAAGAGCTGCAAATAGATAACTCAATTCCAAGTTGCCTTCTCATCGTATCTCCTGCATCATTTGCAATTAATTTAGCAGCATAGTTTTCATTAGCGCGATATTTATCTTTATCAATAAATGAGTTCAAAACCGCTTCACTATACTCATCATTACCGATTAGTGTATTTTTATCAATCATCGAATTTCACTTCTCTCAAATTTGCTTTTTCAATAGTCTTAGCTGCTGGAATATCAGCAGGAGCCCATGTGAGTTCACTTAATTCCCTAGGTTTTTTCCACATCACTTTGCTATGGGCAATCAAATCAAAATTGTGCGTTAACATTTTTGCATAAAATACAGTTAAATGAACAGTACCAAATTCATACTCATATGCATAAGTGTCTGTAACCTGCGGGCCTACTGTAATTTCATCATCGAACTCTTCTTCAAGTTCACGCTTTAATGCTTGCTGCGGTGTTTCGTTTGGTTCAATTTTCCCGCCAGGAAATTCCCATAAATCGCCTAATATTCTATCAGAATTTCTTCTAGAAACTAAAACTTTATCATCTTGCAGCAAAGCCGCACCAACTACAAAAATATCTTTTGCCATAAAATAACCACCTAAATTATCATATTTTAAATATATCACCTTTTGTCTCTAAGATCCTCCCCCTAAATGAAAAAAGCAGGCCGCACCGCAACCTGCTTTTCTTATACATAATACGATTCCAACTCATCAATCGAAATATCAATTCCATGAACCTTGATGTCATCGATACGTTCAAAGTAAAATTTCTCAAGCATCCTGTTTCTGTCCTGCTTGATGGCAAAATGAATGCGCCGATGACAAGTGGGACAGAGCGGGATAATGTTATCTGCAAAATCAATTGTGTACTCAAAGTCACATTGATGCTGCATGGGAATTAAATGATGACCCTCAACGAAATTTTTATGCTCATTTTCAGAGATGAATGTTTCATGACTGCTGTCGTAGCAACATTTCCAACCGCTTCTATGCTTGGCTGCAAGCATTTCATGAGGATTGCGTGGATACTGGAGAATTGTCGTTTGAACAGGACTTTTTCTCACGGGCTTCTTAAGCAGTTTTATCTTGTAGCGTTCAGAAGGATTTCCCTTTATTTCATTGGCATTAACAACTTTTAATTGATCAAGATAATCAAGGTAGCCGTTAATTGTAGCGCTGTAGAAACTTTTCTTTTCTCTATTAAGTTTGACAAAATCATTCATTCTGAAAAAAGCTTCTATTCCTGCAGCTGTTTTCTCTGATTCCAAGCTGGTTGGATACGCTCCGTAAACTTCCTTGTAAAAAACAATTATCTTCATCAAATGGTTACGATAAGACTGAGACTTCCCGCTTGACTTACTGACCTTGCCTGCCTTAAATGACAAATCGGTCTGATAGTCAAAGAATCCTTCAAAGAAGTCCTTATACAGAGGATTGTTCTTTACATAGAGGTATCGTGGGTCTGTTCGGGCGTCAATTGGCACAAATACATTTTCCATTACTTTCCCCTCCACAACACAAGTTCTTGACCCTAAGTATAGCACACATTGCAGCCAAAAAATCAATGCGCATCAGTCAAACCTCACCTTCCACTCATCCCCTGCCCTGTATGCCTCAAAGCACATGCGCACCTGCTCTTCGCTGTTCTTTGCAACGGCAAGGGGCGGAAGTTCGTCTTCTGCAAACCAGTCAAAGCCGGTGGTCTCGATGTTTTTCTCGAAGCTTCCGCCGGTGACGTGGCAGAGGGTGAAGATCTTGCAGACACCGTATGCGTAATGGGGAGTGTTATGCCTTTCCCGGTCGTGAATGGCGATGACGCTGTCGACTTCGGCGGAAAGACCGGTCTCCTCACGGACTTCCTTGACGGTGTTCTCACTGACGGAAAGAAAAAGCTCGCACCAGCCGCCGGGAAGTGACCAGGAGCCGTTTCTCTCGTGCACGAGAAGGATTCTTCCGTCCTTGAAAATCGCCGCCCTGGTGTCGATCTTCGGCGTCTGGTAGCCCGAATCGCCGCAGAAGAGGTCCTTGACCTTCTCCTTCGGAATGTCGGTGATGTCTGACATCATTTCGGCGGCAATGTCGCGGATTCTTGCGTAGCGTTCAAGGTCGAAGTCGTCTCTGCCGTAGGTGAGTCCGGCCTGGGCCAGGCTCTGAAGTTCAATGATCATGTCGGTCCACTTGTCCTTGCTCATGTATGTTCCTTCTTTCTTCTGCATCCCTCAACACCCCCGCCGCCTCTCTTCTGATACGGGAGATGCGGGATTCGGTCTGTTCCGTCAACTGAGTCAGCTCAGCCTTGAGTTGTCCGGCCAGTCCACGGAGGATGATCCGGTCTTGAAGTTCGTAAGGCCGTGGGAACCCGTGGGAGGTTCCGGGAAACTCCAGCTCCTCCAGAAGAAATTCCCGCACTTCCTGTTCGTTCATGAAAGAACACAGGCTGACGCCGCGGTGTATGCAGCGGGAGACAAGTTGTCCGCGCTCACGTTCGGAAGATGCGCGCACCTCGCTCACTGCCCTGTCGGAAGCAGCGGAAACGAACGAGGCAAATGTGCTGCAATCCGGGTCTCCGCTCTGCATTTTCCGGCAGAAGGAAAGTTCTTCTTCGCCAAGGAGCGGCCTGCCGTCCTCTGATGTGACGGAGCCGGATTCGCTGAAGTGCCAGCTTCTCAGGCTGTGACAGGCGAGAATGTCAAGGGATGCGCGCTGTCCCGCGGCGGTGATTGCGCAGTCGAGACGATCGGGAGTGACGTTGCCGATGATGTCGCCGGGGTTGTGGTAGTTTCTGAACTCATAGGGGTGGCTTCTGATGCAGGCGCATTCTTCTGCGGACAGGATGGCGCTGATGTCCGGTCCGTTGAAGCAGGTGGAGGACATCCGTAACTTGACGGCAACGTAGATGGCAAGAGACGCTCCGAGGGAGTGTCCGGTCGTCGTGAACGTACGTCCGCCGGCGGCGCGGTGCGCGAACTTCAGCGCAGAAACGGCCTGGGAGTCGCCGGATCCCCTGGCGGCAAGAAGTGCAGTTCCATCAAGTCCGAGCCTTGAGATGAGTTCCTGTACGCGGGGATTTTCCGCAATGACCTCCCTGAGCCGGTCCCTGCCGTCCTCCAGGGGTCTGTGCTCCCTGCCGAGGGCGATGAACTCGATGTCGGTCAGCGCATCCCTGATGTCTGCGGGGTCCGTTCCGCCATAGGCGATGACGAGTTCGTCCGGGTCGTTCTTTGGCGTCACTGCCAGCGCCTGAAGTCCGTTTTTCTCATTGCTTTCGACGTCTTCCACCATGTACTTTCTGCCATGAATCGTGACCATTCTGCCCTTCCTGTACTGATGCGGAAACTTGCCCACGAAGTAGACGGCACGGGAAAGGTACCTGTATTGTTCATCAGTGATTTTCGGCATCGGCGTCACCTCCTTCCTCCCGTTGTCTGACATGCGGCTTGCTTGTTTCTGAAAGCCGCTGGTTGCAGGAAAACGATTACACATTTGATTATAGCCTGTGGGAAGGGAGATTTCAATGCGGCGCATGACTGTGTGGAAGTCATGTCACGGTGTCTGTAACCTGGAGGCTTGTTTTTTTGGGGGCGATCTCCATGGTTGGTGGAAATTACGCGCGTTACACACCAGACGTAATGGAGATTTCGTGCCTCTCCCACCAAAACTGGTGGAAATACACCTTCAAAAAAAACGAGGCCGCCCAACGCAGCCTCACCTGTCCTAGTCCATGATGAGGTAGGACTTGATCGTCCTTCTGTCAGCCATGTCCTTGTATGCCTGATTTATTTCATCCAGCGTATAGCTGTTCGTGAAGACCTTGCCCGGATTGATCTGACCGTCAAGGACCGCCTTCAGCAAGACTTCTTTGTCATAGGTCGTCACTGAAGCAGGACCGCCGGCAAGCGTGACGTTTCGGTAGAACGTTTCTGCCGGATCCATCTTGGCGCCATGCGGCAGGCCGACGCGGCCGATGAAGCCGCCGGGACGAACGACGCCGAATGCCTGGGCGGTTGAGCCTTGAGCGCCGACGCATTCGAGGACGGCATCGGCACCGTATCCACCGGTGAGTTCGAGAACCTTCCTGATGCCGACTTCCCCGCGTTCAGCCACGACATCAGTTGCGCCCGACTCGAGCGCCATCTTCTGGCGGTCTTCGTGACGGCTCATGATGATGATCTGCGAAGCTCCGAGCATCTTTGCGGCAATCACGGCACACTGGCCGACCGCACCGTCACCGACGACGACGACCTTGTCACCAGGCTTGACGTGTGCGGTTCTGGCGGCGTGATAGCCTGTCGCCATGACATCGGCAAGCGTCAGCAGAGATTTGAGCATTCCCTCGCTGTAGTCTTCAGGAGAACCCGGCACCTTGACCAGTGCCCAGTCGGCGTGCCGGAAGCGCAGGTACTGAGCCTGGGCGCCCTTGCTGAAATTGTCCTGATGGTCGACGCAGACGCCGTCAAAGCCTGCCAGACATGCGGGACAGTGCCCGCAGCCGTGCGTGAACGGCACGATGACGAAATCGCCAGGCTTGACAGTCGTCACGCTTTCTCCGACTTCTTCCACGATGCCGATTGCTTCGTGTCCGTCGTTGATCGAGTGCTTTTGCTTGCTGTCGCCGGCGGAATATGCCCAAAGATCAGATCCGCAGACGCATGAGCGGATGACACGGATGACCGCATCGTCTGCTTTTTGAATCTTCGGCCTTTCCTGTTCGACGACACTCATTTTTCCCGATTCTTCATAATATGCAATTTTCATTAGATTCCACTCGCTTTCATGGTTTGATGAATTGATCATATAACATGAAGTTAACTTTAGGTCAAGCGTTTTGCGTAATAAAAATGCAGAGCTTCGTTTGCAATCCATGCTTTTTTTAAGCATTGCGATCTTGCGTTTTTTCTGAAAAATTCCTTTCAAAGATCTGCATTTCAGAAAAATTCTAACCGTTTTTTAACTTACGTCATCCGCTTTCAGTGTGCTAGGATAATCAATGTTGTATTTTTACGGAAATTGTGACAGTCAGGTCGCAGCAATGCGACGGTGGACAAGTCTCCCGATCTTTGCTTAAGCGAAAATCGACTGCACATGGATCGAGAGGAGAGATTTTTTTGGAAAATGCAGAAATGCGTATGAACACTGCAATTGTTGAAGTTGACCGTCCATGGCTTGCCATGTCATCCATGCTGATTGGTGCGTTCGTCGGAATGCTCAGCGAAACTTCCCTGAACATCGCTCTGCCGACGCTTGGCAGGGTCTTTTCAGTCGGAACCGGCACACTGCAGTGGCTCGTGACAGGGTACATGCTGATGATCGGCATTGTACTGCCGTTTTCAAGTCTGATTTCAAAGTGGTTTTCAACCCGTCAGATCATCATCTTCGCTTTGGCTGACTTCACGGTCGGGGCATTGATTTCCGGCTTTGCAAACAGCTTTGGCATGCTTTTGTTCGGACGGATGATTCAGGGAATCGGCACCGGACTGATTCTTCCGCTGATGTTCACGGTTGCGATGCTGATTTTCCCGCCGAAGAAGCTGGGACTTGCGATGGGCATCAACGCACTTGTCATCATGTTTGCACCGGCAATCGGACCGACCGTCACGGGCATCGTCCTCGGAGCCCTCTCATGGCGTGCCGTCTTCTTCATGTTTGCAATCATTTTACTTGTCGGACTTCTTTTTGCCTTCATCGGTCTGAAGAACGTCAGCCGCATCACCCGTCCGAAGATTGACCTGCCGTCAGTGCTGGGATCCGTCATCGGCTTCAGTTCCATTGTTGCAGGAACAAGTCTCGCATCAGAAGCTGGTTGGACTTCACCAAGGGTGCTCGGTCTTCTTGCCGTCGGCATCATCGTGCTCGTCTTTTATGCAGGACGTCAGCTGAAGCTTGATGAACCAGTCCTGAACCTCAGAGTCTTCGCCAAGCCTGCCTTCCGGACCGGCGCCATCCTCGTCATGATTGATTTCGGCATCATCTTGTCCGCAATGTATCTCATGCCCCAGTTCATTCAAAATGCCATGATGCTGCCGGTTGCGATGACCGGGCTCATCATGCTGCCGGGCGGCATCGTCAATGCCTTGGTCTCTGCATTTGCCGGAAGAATGTATGACCGCATGGGGGCCAAGCTGCTTGCTCGCTTGGGCTTCGTCATTGCCCTGATCGGTGTCTTGATGTTCTGCTTTGCAGACGCAAAGTCGTCTCTTGCCTATGTCATCGCTGCTCACGTCGTTTTGATGATCGGCTGTCCGCTTGCGATGTCGCCATCCCAGACGCATGCTTTGAATGCGCTGGCCGGTCCGGAATCTGCCGACGGTTCAACGATCATGAACACGCTGCAGCAGATCGTCGGCGCAATTGCAACGGCTCTTGCGACGAGCTTTCTTGCGATGGGTCAGGCAGCATCATCCGGAAGCGAATCCCTGCGCTTCACAAGCGGCGTCCACTACGGCTTCTACTTCACGACCGTCCTGGTGATTGCCGGCCTTATTGTGTCGCTGACCCTGAAGGAACGCACGAAGAGTTCGGATGTTGAAATGTAGACATATAATTGAAGAAACGCCCCACGCATCGTGCGTGAGGCGTTTTTTTGCCGGAAGCGGAATTTGGGCATTTCCGCCTGTGAGAAACAGGAAGAAGGCCGGCATTTTGAAGCGCCGGTCTTCTTTCCTATTCAACGATTCTGTAGATGATGTCTGAATTTTCCAGACGGACTCCCGGACCGAAGACCCCGATGGATTTCAGCTGGGAGAACAGCTTTTGCTCAGAAATCAAGAGCCCGTATTCGTCACTGAGCTTTTCACTCAGGGCGCCAAAGTCAGGATCAAATTCACAGTCCCTTGTCAGATGACGGAGAAACTTCGAAGCGGTCGGCTTGCATCCCTTCCGGAAGATAAAGCCCCCCATTGCCTTGGTATAGTTCACCAGGCCCGAGTTTCGGATCAGACCGGCGAAGAACCAGTCGGACTGGTTCAGTCCCTCAAGATTGCTGTGAAAGCCTGCGCGTTCGAGCTTCCGGACGGTAAAGTATTCAAGCCCCTCTGCATGGACCAGGGCATCGTCAACGTACTGTCTCAGATCATCCTTCGTCACTTCCGGGTGAAGCCTCTTCAGGTAATCGAATGTCATGTACTTTCGATCAGAATATTCAAGCAGGCTGTAATCCTTCCTCAGTTCCTGAAGCACGGTGTTGAACTCATTCTGATATCCCAGCCTGGCATCCAGCTTCCTTAAGTCAATGACATCGTCTGCAAACAGAAGGTGCATGAAGAAAGCCCTGGCAGATTGATATGAATCCCTGATGACATATTGCGAGTACATCCTGAATCCAAGCTGCTTAAGCGACTTGGAATTGAGCCTGTCAGCATGTTCTTCCCCGAATTCTGCAGTGTACATTTCCACGACGTCATCAGTGAAGTAGAAGTCATCTTCAAGCCGTTCGTTCATGAAGACCAGTTCAGATGCATCTAATGCAGGCTGGTCAATGATGTAGGAAAATGACTTTGAATCATAATATCCGCTGATGCAGTCAGTCATGTTCGCCCTGAAGGTGCTCGGTGAAACCCCGTACTCGTCTTCGTATGCCCTGCTCAACTCATCCAGGCTGACGGGAGCGAGACGGAACATGAGATCTCTTACCTGGCGGTTTCTGTCTGACTTTCCAAAGCGGATGTTCGGCATTCTGCTGAAGTAAATGTCGTACCGATTGTCACCATTCCAGATTTTCTCGTTCTTCCTCAGAAAGCTGTGCAGTTCGTAGCCGTCGCGGATATCGTATTCTTTCATCATTTCAGCATTGTCCCGGAAAATCTTCTCTGTTGACATCTCGATGTTTCTGTACTGATCAAGATTCATCGCTGAAACGAATTCCCTGACTTCATCTGCCGGAATCGGGCAGTATCTTACAATCATGCCTGTTTTCTGCAGACACCAGCTCATGCGGTCGACTATTCCCTCAAATGCCCTGAGACTCTTGTTCAGGCGCTTGTCATCCTGAATATGTTTTTCTTTCAGAATCTGGACATAGCGGTTGTAGAATTCCCTGATCGTACCTTCCCTGTCAGCAAACTCGTTTCTGGCAATGCACTCTGCAATGAAGGAAGTCCTGAGCGGAACATCCTCACCATGAATGAACACGCTGTCCCTTGTCATGTACAAGCGCAGGCCATGGTACATCCTTTTTGTAAGCAACGGGTCATTGAACATTTCACTGACGTCTTTCTTGCCGCGCCTGCGTCCGCAGACCATGACAAGGTATCCGTAAGTGCAGTCCGTTTCAGCCTTCAGGAAAATCGTGTTGAATGCCTCCCTGTCCATGTTGTACCTCTCAAACCAGTATCTGTAGTCATCCTCTCTCAAGGCCGGCTTGTTTCTGAGTGCACTTCTTATCAGCTGATCGACTGACTGCCTGCTGCGATTTCCCATCTTACTTCCGCATTCTTCAAGCGTGTTGCCTTCAGCGCGCAGCATGACCGCCGTCCGCTGATTCTGACTGCTGATTTGAGAAATCCAGTCCGAAACATGTGGCATTTTCACCCTGTACACACGGTCGAATAGTTCTATCTTTCCTTCATCAAGCATTTCCCCAATGATTTCATCATACATGCCCGACCTGACAACAAGGCTGTTCAGTGGCAGCATGAAGTCAACTTCAGATTCCATCTTCTCCATCAGATACTGCTCATATGCCTTTCTGATCGGATTCGACTTCAACGCTGACATCCCCGTACCATCTTCCATGGCTTCCCTCACCTCGTCGTAATTATCAGCCAGGAAATCCTGCAGCCTGCGCCTGAACTTAATGCCGGACTCGCTTTCATCAACGCCAAACTGCAAGAACAGCTCATCAGGCAGGTTCTTCATATCCGCATCGTTCAGCATGTCTTCCATTTCATCCGAAAGTAAAATCTTACTGGAAACATTGTTTTTCATATTATCTTCTCCCGTTCATTTCCTTGTCATTCATTTTATGATTTCATATTACAACAGCAATGCGACAATTAATGTCGCTTTAAAGGGCAATTTAATTTTTCTGCAGGAAAATATCGGTCCACAGAGGTCGGAAGTCACTGGCAACATTTCAGAATGTCCTTTCCGCACATGATGTCAGCAGTTGCAAGGATGCATTCTTTGTGGAATTACGCGGAAGCAAAGATTATGTAAACTTCAATGGTTCGGGCATCGGAATGAAAACGGGACAGTGCCCCCCCGCACTGTCCCGTTGATCATTTTTCCCTTCTTCCAATCGTTCCTCTTTTCAGGAACTCAACGAAGCCGTACCATCCCAGGTAGGCAATGGTCGGCGGATAAAGCGAGGCATATCCGATCAGGAAGGTCCAGACCGGGTGATGCGAAACGAAGTGCCTGCACTGCTCCCAGAAGTCGCCGAAGAAGTACCAGTTCGCAAAGTCCAGGTTGATCTTGAAAAGCAGGACTGCAGCCGAAACGGCAACTGCAGCCTGCAAAATCCTGTTAATGAGTCTCATCCGAAGTCACCGCCTTCCTGCCCCTTAAACGTGCCGGCTGCCACAGGCACTGCATTTGTCATGCACGAAATGTCCTCATTCATTTCCTCATCCTCCTGTCAAATTCAGAGTTGCAACAAGCATACCGCGGGGATGCGACAAACTGTGTCGTCCGCCGGAAATAAAATAAAATTTTTTCTCACAGCCGGCTGTTATGTGGTAAGGTTAAGTCATGACCAACGATTGGAGTGAATGAAGTGACATCTGAAAATCAGGCAGCAGCAGCCGTGCGCCGCTTCGAGCTTGCCATGGAGCTTTTAACCACCGGTTCCATTTCAAAGGAAAAGTTTACAGAAAAGTACGGCAGAAGTGTAAGAACCTTTCAGCGGGATGTGAAGGCACTCAGGGAATACTTTGCAGACAACGACACGGACAAGGAACTGGAATCTGTCGGCGATACCTATCGTCTGACGAACCGGCCGGAAAATACGAAACGCTTCCTCGGCATACCACAACTGCTTCTTCTGACGGAGATTCTGGCATCAAGTCGTGTTCTGGCCAAGGAAGAGTTCACCCAGATGATGGACACGCTCCTGAACATGGCAATGTTCCAGTCGCTTGCACAGATCAAGGACACCGCCTTGCGAAATGCTCTGAAGAACGCCTTTGATTCATACAAGGATAACAATCATCCCCTGGACTTCAATCCTTCGGAAGACACGTTCGAAAAACTGACAACCCTCTACGAGGCAACTTACAGAGACAAGGACCACTACAAGGCAATTGACGTCACCTACACCAACGTCTACAACAGGACGTCACACAAGACTCTGCTGCCGGTTTCCATCGTCTTCGACAAGTACTACCTCTATCTGCGTGCAGTCGAGGTCATGTACAGAGGATACAGCTTCAATACATACCGGGTAGACCGCATCAAGCACGTCGGGATGTCAGCGAAACGGATCGACTATCCGTCATCACAGAAGTCAGAGCTGGCCTCAAGACCGTTCCCGTCAAACGCCTTCAGCGAGCATGACTATCCCGAAGCAATCGAATTCTACTGCTGGCCGCCCGCCATCGAGGCTGCGCTGGACAACTTCGGAAGTGCCAGATACGAGGCCGAAATCATCGAACGCTACGACAGATATGGCAGAAGTGTGAAGTCAGACGACATGGTCGGAAAACACGGCCACGTCAAGATCAGAATAAGGGACTATCCCGAAGGAGCCAAATTCTGGCTGATGGGCCAGGGTACAAAGGTTCAGGTCACAAGTCCGGAGTCCATGGTCAGGGAGATCAAAAAGGAACTGGCAGCAGCCGCCAGGATGTACGACAAGTGACCGAACAGGAAGCAGGGGAATTTCTTCAATTTTGAGACATGAACTGCAAAATGCAGTGCTTCGCATCGCCTGCCCGATTAGTGCGCAAGGCGGGATTGCGGGCAAAATACTGATTTTTGGAATTTGTCCGTAAATTCCATCCTCAGATTACGGGCAACGCCCCATTTCCGGACATTTTGATACATGGAAATGAAACAGACTTTCCCTGCTTGTTTCCATCATAAACAGAAGAATTGTCATAATGCACAAAGACCCGGATGAAATTTGCAGTTGCCGCAAATCATCCGGGTCTTTTGCTCGGGATATGTTTTTTTCCAGGTCTCTTTGGTCGTTACTGCATATTCTTCAGCACATCGTCAACGGCGCGGTTCATTCTCTCTTCAAGGTCACATTCGTCCTGCCGGTCAACCGGCTTCAGATTCACCTCCATCATCGGTTCAATCCGGATTGAGCCGCCGAAAACATCCGCATATGCTTCCTTGCCCTTGCGAACCGTTCCGTCCATCAGGCTCTGCGTCAGCACGTCCTCGACTTCACGGACGATTCCGCGCTGAATCGGGCGCGCTCCGTTTGTCTCGTCATAGTAGCGGTCGGCGATGAACTTCGCCACTTCCGGAGAGAATCTGATTCTGACTCCGCTTTCGGCAATCATGTCAGCTTCCTTTTCCAGCAGGTGGTCCGTGATCTTCAGCACGGCATCATAGTCCAGCGACGAGAAGACGATTTTCTCGTCAATGCGGTTCAGAAATTCCGGCCGGAAGAATCCTGCAAGCGAGTCGTTGATGCTGTCGATCATGGCCTGTTCTCTGTCGGCCTCTGCGCCGAAGCCAAGCGTCGGCTCCTTTCTCTCGAAGCCGATGTTTGACGTCATGATGATCAGTGACTTCGTGAAGTCACCGGTCTTTCCCTGGGCATTCGTCAGCCTTCCGTCGTCAAACAGCTGCAGGAAGAGGTCGAAGATGCTTCTGTGGGCCTTTTCGATTTCGTCAAAAAGGATGACCGATTCCGGCTGCCGGTTGACCTTGTCAATCAGCGTGTCGGTTTCGCCGTATCCGACATATCCAGGGTCGGAGCCAAGGAGGCGCTTCTTGCCCGTTTCACTGCTGTACTCGCTCATGTCAAGCCTGATGAGATTGCCGTTGAATGCCTCGTCTGCAATGACCTTTGCCGTTTCGGTCTTGCCGACACCTGTCGGTCCGGCAAAGAGATAAACCCCAAGCGGACGGTTCTTCCTTCTCAGGCCGTACTTCGCCCTGGTCACGGCACGGGCCATTGCTTCAGTGGCAGTACTCTGGCCGATGACGCTTTGCTCAAGCTTTTCTGGCAGCTTCTTCAACCGGACGCTGTCTGGAACGATGTCTTCCATTTCGGCCGTCTTGCCCGTTTCTCGTTCGATGGTCTCGAAGACGTCCTTCAGGCGAATCTTGCGTCGGTAGCGTCTGGCCTCACTGTTCATGCCGGCCTTCCTTTCCGCTGACATGTTCTGGAGTTCACTGAACAGACGGGCGGTTTCTTCTTCATTGTAGCGCTTCTTCCTTGATTCCTCGAAGTGCTGCTTCAGGTCATCGTATCTTTTCTGATACTCCTCTTTCTCCCTGCCAAACGTCCTGCTGTTCAGGGCCAGGCGGGCTCCGGTGTTGTCAAGCAGCGTTAATGCGGAGTCAGGCAGCGACTTTTCCGGATAGAACTTCTTCGCCAGGGCACATACGTTGTTCATCACTTCATCCGTGTAGTTCATCATGAAGTGGTTCTCGTATCCGATTCTTGCCTTTTTGACGATCTTCGTCGCCTGCTTCACCGTCGGCTCAGCAACGTGAATCTCCTCGATGCGGCGTCTGAGGGCTGGATTTCCCTTGATGGCTTTTGACCACTCCTCTTCCGTCGACGCGCCGATGACACGGAACGTTCCCCTGGCAAGCGCCGGCTTCAGAAATTCGACAAGTGGTTTCGCCATTGCAAACCTATGCATCTCGTCAATGAAGAAGATCACATTTCTGTCACTTTCCGCCTCCTGAAGAAGACGCGTGACAACTTCCACATTCAACCCCAGCGGATTCATGAGCTGTCCCGGATCAAGGGACTTGATCCTTATGTCATTCAGGCTGCCCATCTTCTTTTCCGCAATCTTCACGGCCAGGCCCTCGATGATTGCGGTCTTGCCGATGCCGGCCTTACCGAGCAGCACGGCATTGTTCTTGTTGTTTCTGACCAGAATGGTTGCCAGCCGGTCGATTTCGGAGTCCCGTCCGATTGCAGGCGACAGTTCGCCCCGCCCTGCCATGTCCGTCAGGTCAACTGTGATGGCGTCAATCAGAGAAGCATACGGATTGTTCAAAATGCCGCCGGTCCCTGCTACCTTCTTTGCCTTTGCCACTTTTTCGGCCTTTTTTCTTCTTTCATATCCGTCACCGTACTCGTTCATGTACGACCTGAACATGATAAGTCTGTTGAATACCGCATTGCTTTCGGCATCGCTGATCTTGTTGTTTCTGGTCATCAGCTTGTAGACAATCCTGTATGCATTCGAAGAGCATTCCCTGGCAATTCCCAGCATGACATGAATTGTCTCAATACCCTCTCCTCCCGAATTCTGCACTGCATAGTTTCTTCCATAGTCAATTGCCTTCTGCAGCTCCCCTGAAACCGGAAGATCAAGGCCATCCAGAACTGTGTCGCTTGGCCTCTCCTCCTTGATCAGAACGTCTGATGCCTTAATCATCTTGAAATGGTCGGAAGCTTCCCTGTAACTGTATTCCGGATGATCGTATGAAATCTCTTCTGCAAGGGGGCTGCCCTGTTCGATTTCCCTTTCGACGTCACTTGCGGCAATTCCTTCTGAAAAAAACCGCCGGCCGATTCCCGTATCCTCGGTCTTAAGCGCCGCCATCAGATAATCCTCAGTCTGAATCGCAGAATTTCCCTTTTCTCTCGCAATTTCCCCAGCCTTACCCAAGGCCTTGATGTTTTCATAGGTAAACATATATTCTTCTTTCATGATGATCTTCCTTTCTGTAACCTTAACAACAACTGTGTCTCATATCATACATCACGCCCGCGACATATCGTGTCGCACAAAATATCGTGTCGCACAAGCGGATTTCATCAGCACCACCGCTTGATGATGTCTTTATCTTACGGCCCTGTTGCGACAATTAGTGTCTCATTGATGACAAATTTCATTTTTCTTCATGAAATTTCACGCCTCTCCCACCAAAACTAGTGGAAATCCTGCACCTCTTCCACCAAAACTAGTGGAAATTATGAGCCTCTTCCACCAAAACTGGTGGAGTCAGGCTTCGAAGATTGTCAGAAACCGCATGAGAACCAACGCCCTGCATTTTGACAAAAAATCATTAATGTACAGGTCCTTTTTCTTGAACACTTGTTCGTTTAATGGCATAATGCGACTGAAACATATGTCAGGGGGAGTCTGCATGTAAATGTTATTCCGAAAATCAACTCTGCAAAACATCAGCCATGACATCGGGGACATAGCTGTAAGGATGGCAAACGCCGGAAGTGACAGATTACATGTAAAGAAGCGCAGAAATCATCATGAATTCTACCGCTACGATCCGGTTGCACAAAAGGAAACGTACATCTCCAAAAGAGACTTCGACACTATCAGCGAACTGGCACAGAACGCATACTACCGTGAACTGATTCCGCATCTGCAGCACATTGCAGGACTCATGAAGAATCTGCTGAAGAAGATTCCAATGAACGTTTACGACAATCAGCATCCGGCGCTTAAAAACTACATCAGGCCGTATTATGCCAAATGTCTTGACGAAATCGGAACATGGCTCAGGAATCCGGGCGATCCCCGCCGCGGCTGCGAGGTCATCTTCGAGCACTTCGGGATGATGGGCAATGCCGGTTATACAAAAGATGCTCTGAAGAAGATTGAATGTTACAAGAGGGAAGGCCTGACTGACAGCGGACGTTTCTTCTACACGATGGAATCAGATGGAAACTGCGACAACATCAAGCACTTCCAGGAAATTGCACGACGCTTTTCCATTAAAAACCAACTTGTTAAAGGCTGCTTTCGGGCAGCTTTTTTTGCGTGTGACGGTAAAATGCAGAGCTGTCCACCAAAGCTGGTGGAATTTCTGCGTCTCTCCCCACCAAAGCTGGTGGAAATCCTGCAGTCAACCGCAATGCTGCATCGTTAAATATATATAATTCACAAAATATCCACGGAAATTTTTTCAATATTTTGCTTCATACGTCACGATTTGTCGCACAAGTGGGATATGATTAATGCGACTCTACTATTTAAGGGGGAACATGAAAAATGAATTCAGAATTGAACTGGCTCCTGAACAAGGTCGACGAATGGTCGAAGAAGAACAGGAAAGTCTACATACTGACCACGCCGGACATGGTTGATGACCTTGAACTTGTCGTACTGAAGCATCTTGCGGGAAACTGCAGCTCACAGATTGCCATGGCGACTGCAGGAATCTGCGTCACGACGCCGGAGAGGATGGCCGTAAGAGAAATGACGGGCAGGCACCCGGCGTTCTACAAGCCGGAACTGACCGGAGCCATCCAGACCCAGCTCATTTCGCTGGCAATCGAGCAGTCGGTGGATGAACTGAAAACATTCAGAAAGAGTGCGGGACATCCCGGCTTTACGAAGAACGTGAAGAATCTTTTTTCGAAATTTCTTGACGACGGATTTTCCGCATCGTTCCTTAACTTCAGGAAATACCTATCGAAGAACGAATCCTTCAAGAAAAAGATGGAGGACCTGATTGTAATTTACAAAAAGTACCTTGAACTGGCGGCGCCGTACATAACGAAGAACGAGATGCTGGCCCTGCTCAGAGAAGGTTTCGATGAAGACTTCTTTCTCGCATACTTCGGACCGAAGAAAATTGGAAACAGACAGGAGGATGAACTGCTTAAAGAGCTTACGAAGAAGGCTGAAGAAAGCATCAAGGTCTTCCTGCCGGACGCAGCTGAAAAATATGGTCCGAACGTCATGAAGCCTTTCTTCAGGGAACACGTCATGAAACGTCAGCCAGGCAGATGCGATGAAGTTGACGTCACGAAGGCCAGGTGCCTCGATCCTGACCTCGAGGCAAAGTGGGTGGCAGGAAAAATCGCCGGACTGCTTGAAGAAGACGATTCCCTGCACGCAAGAGACATTGTCGTCTATCTTCCGCCGAAGAACAGGGACTACATTCAGGCGACGGACCGCGCCTTCAGAAAGGCCGGACTGGCATTCAACCTCACGCAGGAGTCATCGCTTTCCTCCCTGCCCCTTCCGCAGCTGCTGCGCTCGCTGTTCGAGGATCCAGCGCGCAGATACGAAGTGTCAAACATCACCAGGATGCTCAGAACAGGGCTCGTCCTGCCTGATTCCAGCGGAGACGAAGGCATCGACGAAAGAGTTCGTGAACTGAACTCGCTTCTGCCAAGGATTGACAACTTTCTCAGAAAGACCGGCACCAGAACCGAGGACCAGTGGATGACCGAATGGCATGACGCGCTCTACTCCACCGAAGATCCCGGTGAGAATCTTGAGTATCATGAAAAATGCAATGCCTTCGCCGAAGACATCAGAAAAAAGACAGTCGCCCTCTTTTCTGACCTTGATGCAATGAAGAACCCGCTTGACGGTGAAACAGGCATCATGTCCGTTCTCAGGAAAAACGGAATCATCGATGCACATGCGGCTCAGAGCGCAAGAAACACCATGACGGTCAAGGCAAGAGGCATCGAACTTGAGGGAATCACCGGCCGCATGAAGGAATCACGGAAGCGCCTCGCAGATCTCGTCTCCTCACTTTCTGCAGCCGAAATTGAGGTTGACAGCTCTGCATTTGCCGGAAAGCTTGCAGAGACATTCAGTGAACCGTATGCCGCAGGACATGCGGAAAAGGTCGACGAAATCAAGGTCGTCCCGATTGACGCCGTCCAGTGCCCGCACTACAGGCATGCTTTCGTGCTCGGACTCGACAGAAACACGCTTCCGGGAAGCATCCCTGAAGGAAGGATTCTGACCAGGGAGGAGGAAGGAGAGATACCGTTCTTCCACAGTATGTCCATCATGGATCGTTACGCCTATACCGACACGCTCTTCCTTGACGCCTGCTCAAGCGCAAGTGACGGAATCTTCCTGTCGTATTCGCGGAACACCGTGCTCGCAGATCTGAACGAACCTTCGCATTACTGGACCGGATTCGACGCACCGGTCGAAGATGTCGAACTTTCCACCACGTTCAATGTTCCGGAGTTTGACATCGACGCAGCCGTCGTTCAGGCTCCTTCCGTTCACCTGAAAGAAGAGCAGAGGGATGAATGGAATCATCTGAAGAGTCTGACGGCATTTGAGAACACACCGGCTGACCTCACACCAGAACTTGCGGAAAAACTTTATGCAGGAGAGAAAAAGGAGGACGGGTGCCACATCGCCCCTTCCTATTCAGCTCTTGACACCTATGCGAAGAATCCGTACGAATTCTTCCTTTCCAGGGGACTCAGGCTCAGAAGAAAGGACGACTATGTCCTCTCGCCGAAGAATTCGGGAACCTATATCCACGATCTGCTTGAAGCCTTCACGAACGGTGAATTCAACGTGCCGGGAAATCCTGACTTCGACGTGCAGAAGGCCGCTTCCTCTGCCATCGAACATGTCGAAGGAAACCGCAGGGAAAAGTCATCACGCAATTCCGGTCATGAAAAAGACATCCTGAGCATGCTTTCCGCAACTGCTCAGACCAGACGCTTCAAGGAACGTCTCGAGGACACGTTCAGACGCTATCTCGTGTACCTGAAGAACAGGCAGATGGAAAACCAGAGTCAGACGGCCCTGGGCGAGACCGGATTCAACTCGAAGGACTCCATCCGCAATGTCGGGAAGGGAATCGACATCCCGTTTGAACTTGACGGAAAGACATACCATCTCGACCTGTCCGGCACCATCGACTGCATCAGCGTCATCAACAGGGAGGGCGAGGACACGACATACCTGGAAATCACGGACTACAAGACCGGCAATTTTTCCAACCTGACAACCAATCTTGACATCAAGCTCGAAAACGGCATCAGGCTCCAGCTCGTCATCTACGCAATGCTGATTGAGGCCCATATGGACGAAATCAGGAAGATGCTTGAAGACAGGGGCTTTGAGGTAAAGGACAGGATTGAAGTCATAAGCAGCGCATATGCAAGGGTCAACGATAAAAAGAAGGACAAGTCCCGGAAAGACGACCGTTATTATGAAATCGGGATTTCGGATGAAGGATACAGTACGAAGGACAAGACAGAGGTAACCATTCCGTTCAAAGACGTCGAGAACCTGATTGTTGACGCATACCGCGACATTCTGAGCGGACATCTTGAAATAAGCCCCTATCAGCTTGGAGACAGCAACGGGCTGGAATACAGCGACTTCAAGAACATCATGTGCTTTGACGAACTGTTCGGAAACAGCTACCGCGAACTGAAGAGCAGAAAAACCGAGACGAAGGAGAACTAAACATGGCTGATTTGGATTTAAACAAACAACAGAAGCTGGCGGTTTGCTCAGATGAACGAAACATCGTCGTTGCCGCCTCGGCCGGAACCGTCAAGACAACCGTCCTTGTCGACCGCGTAATGAAGAAGGTCCTGGAGGGCAAGGCCGACCTGGATTCGCTGCTGATTCTGACCTTCACCAAGGCGGCGGCGCAGAACATGAAGGACCGCCTGGAGGCAGCACTCAGAAAACGGGAGAGGACAGAAGAGGACGCAGACGAAAGGAAGCGTCTTCTGCAGCAGATTGACAAGCTGCAGACGGCCGACATCTCCACCATCGACTCCTACATCAACAAACTGGTCAGAAAGTACAGCTACAGACTTGACATCGATCCTGAATATCAGATCCTCTCATCAGACATCGCAAGAAACCGCCTGAGAGACCAGGTCTACGATCAGGTGATCGAGGACTTTGAAGCAGGAGAAGAAAAAGACCGGAAGCTGATGTTCCAGCTGATGACGGGAAACAACCAGGACGAAAATTTAAAGAAGGCACTGTTCGGTCTCTACGACTTCCTCGGCTCAATCGAAGACAGGGATGCCTGGATGAAAAAGGCAGAGGAAAACAGCCTTGAGGAACGCATCTTCTCAAAGATTGAACGAAACAAAGAGAAATTCCGTGAGCTTGCAGATCATCTCGAACTTTACGGAGATGACCTTGACTACTGCCAAAGCACCACTACCTTCAAAAATATTGCCAGAAACTTCATAGTACTCAAAAATGTCTTCAAGACTGCCTCAACGGCAGCATCGCTTGCTGAAATTGAAGAGGAATTCAACAAGGTTGACAGGAACCGGCTTACGATTTCAAGCGGCAATCTGAAGAACTTCGGCGGCAATGAAAAATACAAGGGCGTACCGCCATACCTTGATCTTTCCGAAGCACAGGAAGCACTGAAAAACAAGGACATCATAAACAAGGGCGGTGCATACAGGAAGGCATTGAAGGAAGCTGACATCGAACAGTTCAAAGAAGACAGGGACGTCTTCGAAAAGGCCATTTCCGCCTACAAGCATGTGCTTGAAGTCGCCGAGAATGAATTCAATGCAAAACCCGAAAATGAATGTGCAAATAAGACCCTGGATTTTTCAATGCACCATATGTTCATTGAAGAAGTTGAAAAACCCGGCGGAATTCTCGAATATCTGAACGGAAAACTTGAAAATCCCAAAGAAAAATTCAATGGTGACTTTACAAAGATCAATAGCAGTGATTGGTTAGAGAAATTCGTTGACTCCAAGGACCCCGTCATGGCCGCAGACTACGATGCAGCAAACAGTCTTTATCTAATCCTCTCAGTGAATCCTTCTGACCTCTTCTCCCAGCAACAGGCCGTAAAGAACGCCTTCCTCGACCTGTACGACAGGTTTTCAAGAGCATATGAAGAAAGAAAGGAGGAACTGAACCTGTTCGAGTATTCCGACCTGTCCAAGAAGGTGCTGGAACTTCTGAAGGATGATGAAGTCGCAGAAGAGATTGGAAGAGGACTTAAGGAAATCATCGTCGACGAATGCCAGGACACGAACGGTCTGCAAAACGGCATCTTCGAGAGGATTGCAGAAGCAGGAGGAAATGTGACGCGCTTTTCCGTCGGTGACGTCAAGCAGTCCATCTACAGGTTCCGCCAGGCCGACTACACGGTCTTCAACGGCATGCGCAGGCAGGCTGACGACGAGATCACGCTGAAGAGCAACTACCGCTCAAGAAGAGGAATCATTGACGAAATCAACGGTCTCTTCGAAAACATCATGAAGAAGGAAGACGATGAGGGTCAGGGAATCGACTACTTCAAAGAAGAGCTCGAATACAGCGGCATGTATGAGGAATACGAGAAGCTTCCCGAAGAAGAGAAGCTCACCCCCTACGAGGAAGTCTTCCTGACGCACGCTTCGGACATGACCGGCTCCGAGACTCTTGCGGCGGAAATCATCAGCCGGATCGAATCCATCATGAAGAACAAGTCGGTCTATGACAGGAGAAAAAAGGAGATTCGTCCTGCCAAATACAGTGACTTCGCCGTCATTGTACGTTCATGGTCACAGAGTGAATGCTACTTCAAGGCCTTCAAGAACGCCGGCATCCCCTACAGGGTGTCACGCTCCGATTCATTCCTCAAGAAGCCGGAAATCATGATTGCCACATCATATCTCAAGGCACTGGAAGACAATCGCGATGACATCTCACTCGTCGCCCTTCTGCGCTCTCCGCTCTACTGCGTGAACGAACGCGAACTGGCCTTCCTGCGCACGCTGCAGCACGGCTCGTTCTACGGTCTCATCTACAGGTTCAGAAATGAACATGAAACAGAAGAAGGAAGAAGCAGACTGGAGAATGCGGCTGAAGAACTCGGACTTGAAATCGGCTTCATCGAAACGCTGAATGAAAAGCTTGATAAGTTCGCAGAAGAATTCGAGATGCTGAGCTCGCTTGCATACACGACGAGCCCGAGCGACCTCGTCAACTTCATCCTGAGCGAAACGGACATCGTCTCAGTCTTTTCCGCCCTGCCGCAGGGCAGCGGACGCCGCGCAAATCTCAACGGACTTGCCGGCTACGTCAGAGAACTCGAAGACAGCGGCATGACCAGCCTGAGCGAAGTGAACGAAGCACTGGAAAGCGGCAGGAATCTGGATGAAGTGAACGAAAACGTCGATGAAAACGTCGTGACCTTCACCACGATTCACGGCAGCAAGGGTCTGGAATTTCCGGTCGTCTTCTTGAGCGAGACACAGTCTTCCGGAAATTACAACAAGAATCCGGCAGTAATCAGAAGAGACGGACTGTTCTTCAAGTCGCTCAGGACAGAAGAACTTGAAGAGGGCATCAGGGACTACACAACAGACAATACCTTGCTCAAGGTGGCCGGCCTGAATGACGAGGAGGAATCCGAAAAGAAGCGTCTGCTGTACGTGGCCATGACGCGTGCGGAACAGTCGCTGCAGGTCATGGCATACGGAAGCAATCCGAAAAATGACAGCAGTAATAAAAGCAGTAAGCCGAAGGAAAGCAAGCCATTCCTCGACCTGATCTGCGCTGCCAAAGGATACGAGAGGCCGGAATTTACAGCTCCCGGCTTCAAGAAGTCAGAAGAAGCAGGAAATTCCGTCGTCCCTGACGACCCTGCATTTGACGGAGAAAGGACAGCCTTTGCGGTTTCGGACGCAGACCTGATCAGTCCGGCGACGGCCGTCAAGAAGATGTTCTCGAAAACAGGCGGCGTGACGTGCAGAACCCTGCACTACAAGGGCGAAGAAGAAACTGAGGACGAACGCGTTCCGGCCGACGCCCTCGGCACCGCAGTCCACCTGATCTTCGAGAAGCTCGACCTTGGCAGTGCAAATAAGGCGCAAGTCGAGAAAACCGCAGAAGAGCTCTGCAGAAAAGGATTCTTCAGCGAAGCGGTCCTTGACGTCATAAAAGACACGTTCATCGACGGCATCGCCGCGCTCTACCGCACGAAGACCGGCAGAGAGCTCCGCCAGTCAGAAGACGTCAGACGCGAATTCCCGATCACCGTTCTGGTAAATGCAGAGCCTGAAGAAGGCAGTGATGACTACACGATCGTCCACGGCATCATCGATGCCATGTACAGGAATCCCGACGGCAGATGGGTGCTCATCGACTACAAGACGGACATCAACCTGAGCTGCGAAAAGGTTCTGAAGGAAAACTACGACGGTCAGCTCAGGCTCTACGCCAAAGCACTCGAGGCAATGGGCGAGCAGGTCGAATCCTGCTACCTGTACGGCGTGCGCCACCATGACCTGTTCAAGGTCGAGGAGGGGGACTAATGGGAAAGGCAGACAGAATCATCCAGATATACTTCAAACTCATATCGGAGCATTCCGCTATGAAGAGACAGCTTGAAAAGGAGTTCGAGACCGACCGGCGCAGCATCGAGCGTGACATCAATGAAGTCAAGGACATGCTGTCGTCAAGGGGATACATCATAAGACACGAACGGACGGAAGACGGCGTGCGGTACAAGCTGGCCATCGCCGACCAGACAAGGGCCGACACAGGCTTTCTGAGCGAACCGCAGCTGCTCATGATCATCGGCATTCTCGCATCAAGCAGAATGCTTCAGGAAAAGGAAGCAAGAGACCTCATCAGGTCACTCGAGAAGGTGGCCCAGGTTGACCTGCTTTCAAAAGAGCAGAAAAACATCATCAGACAGGCTGAAAATTCCTCCCTGGAACACTACAAAGCCATAGAAAGTAGCCTTTCGCTAAGCGACGACTCCTCTCTCGGCGGAAAGGACTCAACCTTCGACGTACTGTACCAGCTGTATCAGGCAGTGTATTTCAGCAAGGACAGGTTCAAGATCATAAGGATCTCCTATGTCCACAACAGCGGAAAGGAAGAAGACATAAGGGTCATGCCCTTCTCCATCGTCTTCGACAACCACTACCTCTACATGAGAGCCGTCAGCTGCGATACCGGCAGGCCATGGAACTACAGGGTCGACCGCATCATCCACGTCGAACAGACAGGAGAGAATCCCGATTCTTCAATAAAAAAGAGCGACTACACCAGCAGGCCGGTGGCGAAGATGATGTTCGAGGAGGAAAATCCGGTGACAATCAGGTTCCGCTGCCATCACCCCGCCGTCAGCGCCGCCCTGGACGAGTTCTCCGACTGCTGCACGGAATACCGTCTTCATGACGCCGACGGAAACCAGGTTTCGACCATTGAGGAGACCCGCCCCGGAGGCTACGTCGACATGACCATCAGAAACTACTCCCAGGGCTGTATGTTCTGGTTCCTGAGCCAGGGCGACAAGGTCGAAGTCCTGACCGAGTCCGTCAGAAGAGACATCAGGGAAAAGCTGAAGGAAGCATTGAAACGATATGAATGATGAGAACGCCTCTGCGCATGCTCCATGCGCAGGGGTGTTTTTGTACATCAGACACTGCATTTGAAAAATAAAGTGAAAATTTTAACCGACGACACGATTTGTCGCACCCTCCTGTTAGACTTGTCATTGTTGAGGGGCTGGAAAAGACCCGCAACAGACAATAAGCATTCGGGAGGAATATTCAATATGAAGTTATTAAGGAACAGGAAGGTCATTGCGTCACTGATTGCAGTGGCCGCAATACTGGCATTAGGGGCCTTTTGGTTTGCGAACCGGAAGACTGACGTTCTGGACGATGAGGTCTCAACGAAGATCTCAGGCTACAACACACAAGGTGACTTTGAAGTCGACGGCGGAACGATTGCCAAGAAGATTGCAACGCTGATTGCTGACAAGGAGAAGCTTACCGATGAGGAAAAGAACGCAATCATCGACGAACCGTCCGATGTCACGGTCATCAACGGCGAAAGCGCCGAGGACTACCTCGAAGGCCGCGCCACGTCACTCACCCAAGAAGACCATGAACGCATTGCCGAATACATGAAGCTCATCAAATCAGTTTCAATCAATACGTACAAGTCTTCGGAAAAGCCTGGGAAAACAAACGAACAGGTCTACAGGACCGGCTGCAGTGGTCTGAAGAACGGCGATTCGGTCACAGTCTCCGTCAGGACGGGCGACGGCGTGCCGGTTGCCGATTCCGAAAAGACGTACAAGATCTCCGGGCTTAAGAAAATCAGGAAGTACAAGGTTTCAAGCCTCTACAAGTACATGCATCTGCGCACCGGCGGCGTTGACGGTTCGGAAAACTGCTATGCGCATGTCTACATGGACAAAAAGATTCATGACATCATCGGATACGGAACAGGAACGCCTGACGTCGGAGAAACGCCGCGGATTCTGAAGAACGGCGATTCCATCACGCCGGACATCGAATCCTGGACCAGATACGTCAACAAGTGTCTTTACAACAAGGGAAGGCAGCTCATCTACGACAACAAGACCTTGACGTTCACGGTCAGGGGACTCGCCTCACCCAAGACAGTTGACTGCAAGGATGTCTTAAGCGAACTGGACAAAATGGCAGGGAATTTTTCAAAGAGGCGCGTCTTCCTCGAAAACGGTCCGTCCACTGATGCCAAGGTCGATTACACCCTGGGTGTCTGGTACCAGAACGGGGATTCATCATCATGGTACGAATGCGATTGTCTCAAGCTCAAAGGCAACAGGCTCGTCAAAAGCAGCCGGTCCACTCCAGGAGAATATACATCGTACAACACGGAAGGAACGCTGGATTCAGTGCTGAACAACGGCAAATACGTGGAAATCAAGTAAGGAAGTACATTTACATGAACACATATCATGAATTCATGAATCTCCAGCAGAAATACCTTACGAAACAGGCCATGCTCGAACAGGAATATCTGAGTGTACTGAAGCAGACCGGATATCCGGTCTCACCGGAAGAGCTGGGAAGCATCCTGATTCAACGTCTGATAACCAAAATGGAAAATGAAGAGCTTCCGGCAGGAAAATCCGCCGTGCCCATCAACAGGGCTACGATTGAAGGATGTGAAGTCTCAAAGGACCTCGCAAGCTCCGTTCTCACCAAAAAAATCATGAAACAGCTCGGTGACAGGATTGAATACAACGGCGCCGGATCGTTCATAATCTGCGACGGGAAAAATGACCTGCCGAAAAACCTCGGCATGTCCCGGATCATCGTCAACAACATCGACGAAAAGAGGCGTCCGGCTGAAGCTTCTGCCTGGCTGACCGAAGAATGCCTCCAGAAGTCGCCGTCATCAGCCGCTTACGCACCTCCCGGCTACCTAGCACAGTATACGCTGAAGAACGGCGTCAATCTCTACACCCGCGGCCACCTGATTGCCGCAACATTCGGCAACGTGAACGGCACGTGGAACGCCAAAACGAACAATCAGCTGAACATCGTCACCCAGACCCAGTGGGCCAATCAGTCATCAACTGAAAACAACAAGGGTCAGGCATACTACGAGAAGATTCTGCGCACCATTCTGGCGAACGGAGGAGTCGTCAACTACCGTGTGCGTCCGCTCTATTCCGACAACGACAAGATTCCGTCAGGCAACCAGCTCATGGCCAGGTGGTTCTCGTTTGATGACAGCGGCAGGCCTGTAGATGAAGACAGCTTCAACGTCTTCGTCCCAAATGTCCAGAATGGCTGGGAGATTGACTACGCTTCGGGTCAGGCCAGAAAGGTCAAAAAACAGGTCTCATGACATGCAGAAAACGGAACCGCCATGGCAGTTCCGTTTTTCTCTTGAATTAAATGAAGTGCCGGACAAAGGCGGTCATAATTCGACTGTGTACTATGTCCGGCATTTTTTATAAAATACAGTGCTGCACAGCACCTGCTCAATTAGGTATCCAAGGCGGGATTACGGACAAAAGCTCCATTTTCATCGATGTGTCCGTAAACGGCAGTGATTTTGAAAAATGC
>ENA-OURS01000564-OURS01000564.1-human-gut-metagenome-genome-assembly--contig:-NODE-564-length-43338-cov-3.454058_pt1 | contig 43338 bp, 34 predicted proteins | sample MGYA00242109_ERZ509010 | MGnify/ENA primary metagenome ERZ509010 (study PRJEB26280, sample SAMEA2338774) | human gut metagenome | biome: human gut; feature: human-associated habitat; material: faeces... | reverse complement strand
TTATCATCCCACTTTTATGCTCCTATCGGGGCGGGTCACAAGTTCTTTCGCCCACTTATGAGCAAGCTCCTGTGGGCGAAAGAATTTGTGACCCTGGTACAATATGTCATCGGTAACACAATATGTGTTGCGGAAACATGTTTTCCATACCATATAATGAGAAAAAAGACATAAATAGTACGGAATTGGAAGTTTTGGCAGCGGATAATAGAAAAAGGATTTCGTGAAACTGTACAAATATTGCATTTTAAATTTGTAAAAAGGGACAAAAGTATAAAAGATGCACATGTTATCGGTTGACATACATATAGGACGGTGATATGATGACCTCATCAGGAAACAAGAGCTCCGTACATTAGGCAAGAGCTCTAAAAGGATTCCAGGATGCAGCGGGTTTGCAGGACAACTTCTACAAACCACAGCTTCTCAGAATCCATAAAGAAACAAGGAGGATTATGAAATGAAAGGTAAAAAATGGTTATCCCTCGCACTGGCAGGTATGCTGGCAGTGAGCGCACTGGCAGGCTGCGGAAGCTCCTCTTCCAGCACAGGCAGCGCAGACACAGCTTCCACCTCTACAGGTTCCGCTGATTACGACCTGTACATCTTTAACAACAAGGGTGAGAACGCAGACGCTATGGCAGCTGCAGCAGAGGCCTTCGGCAAGGAAAAGGGTGTTAAGGTTAAGGCATTCTCCCTGGGTTCCGGCGTTAACAGTGATGACACACTTCGTACCGAAATGAACTCCAAGAACAAGCCGGCGATCTTCTCCTGCATGAACGCCGAAACTCTGGTTGAATGGACAGAGGGCGGATTTGCAATGGATCTTTCCAAGGCAACCAATGAAGAGTTCAAACAGCTGGTAGCTGATATCCCGGAGAGCTTCAACCTGACAGATGGCACTGCAAATTATGGTATTCCTTATAACGTAGAAGGCTATGGCTACATCGTAGATAAAGAGATGCTGGCAGCTCTGTTTGGTGAAGATCAGGTAGACGCTTTTCTTGAAGCATTCAAGACAGCAACCTATGACGAGTTTGAGCAGATGGTTCTGACTCTGCAGAGCTACATCAAAGAAGGCACAGCAGGAAGCGTTACCTTAAGCGGTCAGGAATTCGCACTGGCAGCAGAGAAGACCGGCAAGGCAGCTACTCTGGAAGGTGTATTCTCTGTAGCAGGCTCCGAAAAATGGACCTATGGTGACCACTTTGTTAACATTGCAGTAGACGCGATCTTCCCGGATTCCAAGGCAGCCGGCGAAGCTACTCTGGAACAGCTGCAGGCTGGCAAGGGTGCATTCGAAGCTTATGCAAAGGCTCTGGATTTAAAGACCGCCAATGCAACAACCCCCAGAGGACCGGAACTGATCAATGCAACTACCAATGGCTATGATCCTTCTGTTGCAACCTTCGCAAACAGCAAGGCAATCTTCTTAAAGCAGGGCAACTGGGCATACGAGAACATCAAGAAAGCAAATGCTGACATCGTTGATACCCTGACCTTCCTGCCCATCAAGATGCCCTTCACACAGGATGACATCAAGGTAGAAGGCCTGACAGTTGAGCATATGCTTGAGTCCATTCCGGTATTCGTATCGAACTACTACTGCATCAACGACAAGGTTTCCGATGAAGAAAAAGAACTGGCAGAAGAGTTCCTTGTATGGCTGAACACCTCTGAAGCAGGCCAGAAGTTCGTTGTGGAAGAAATGTCCTTCATCCCTTACAATGCTGATCCTGCAACAACCTCTGCTGGCTACAGCCTGGGTGATTCCATTATCTCCTACATGGCTGCGGATAAGACTCTGACCAACGCTTACGCAGGCGCTCCTAAGGGCTGGGCTACCGATAACTTCGGTCTGCAGATGATGGAGAACTATGTAAATACTGCAGAATGGTCTGACACTGCTTACAGCGATATCGCAGACTATGCGATCAACAGCTGGGCTGAAATGGCTGGCTTGGAATAATCTCGACCGAGCCATATAAAAAGTGACAGAACGAAACAGAATTTTGTAAAACAGGATTTTCCGGCTGCCGCAAACATGCGACATGGGCTGCGGCAGCCTCCTCTTTCCGGCAAAGCCGGAAAACAACAGGGGAAAAGAAAAGACAAGGAGAGACGTAATGGACAGATATTATAAAAAAAGATTTGTACCGTTAGCGCTTCCGGCCCTGATTTTGTTTGTTATGGTAATTGTGATCCCGTTCATCATGGGTGTCATTTATTCCTTTACAGCCTGGAGAGGTACTTACTTTGCAGGCGGTGATCATTTCTGGGAAGCGTTTGTTGGCTTCGACAACTATGTTAAGGCATTTAAAACCAAAAAATTCCTTGATGCGTTTGTATATACCATTAAGGTAACGCTTGTGGCAGTTGTAGCAATCAATGTGGTATCCCTTGCAATGGCGCTTCTGGCAACCAGCCTGAACAAAGGCGCTGCGGCATACCGGACGATTTACTTTCTGCCGAACCTGCTGGGCGGCCTGGCACTGGGCTATATCTGGCAGTTCATTTTTGAAATCGTTTTCTCCAAGATTCTGTTCGGAGAAGACGGAATCATTTCCATTCCTGCGCTGTGCAACATGACGCAGGACAACACCAAGGCGCTGTTTGCCCTGGTAATGCTGATCACATGGCAGATGGCCGGTTATATGATGATCATCTATACCACCGGCTTGAATAATATTCCGAAGGATCTGTCGGAAGCGGCGGCGATTGACGGAGCAGGTACCTGGCAGAGATTTAAGAGCATCACGGTTCCGATGCTGATGCCATCCTTTACTATCGTATTTTTCCTGACACTGTCCAAATGCTTCATGCTGTTGGATCAGAACGTAGCGTTGACAGATGGTAACTTCAGTACCAGAATGCTGGCGATGCAGATCCTGTATACAACCCGTGACGGTTCTCCCCCGGACTACGGTCTTGCACAGGCACAGGCTGTTATCTTCTTTGTGCTGATCTCAGCTGTAACCCTGGTTCAGGTTTCCATTACATCTAAGAAGGAGGTGGAGCTGTAATGAGCATGCAGGGACGTCATAAAACAGGTCAGGCCTTGATGCACGCGATTTTGGTCGTCGTTGCAATTTATACACTGGCTCCGCTGGTTTTCCTGATCTTCAATTCCTTCAAATCCAACAATGAGATCGTGGATTCGCCGGTCAGCGCGCCTTCTTCCTGGAGCTTTCAGTATATTATCAGTGCGGCGCAGCAGATCCATTTCTTCCGCGCCATCTGGATCACCTTTGTGATCACCATCATTTCTGTGTTGCTTCTGGTTATGGTTTCTTCTCTGGCAGCATGGGTAATGGTGAGAAGCAAGAGCATCCTCGGTACTGTACTTTATCTTGGATTTACCGCAGCAATGCTGATCCCCTTCCAGTCTCTGATGTATCCTTTGCTGGATCTCTTTGAGAAAATGGGGCTCAAGAACATCCCCGGACTGATCTTCATGTACGGCGGGTTTGGACTGAGCATGTCAGTATTTTTGTATCATGGCTTTATCAAGAGCGTTCCCCAGTCTCTGGAGGAAGCGGCGATCATTGACGGAGCCAACATTTTTCAGATGTTCTTTAAAGTAGTATTCCCGCTGTTAAAGGGAACTACAGTTACTGTTATCGTATTAAACGGTATGTGGATCTGGAACGACTATCTGCTTCCTTTCCTGGTAATCGGTAACAGCGACGGCGTTAAAACCCTGACGCTGGAGTTATACTTCGCCAAGCTGACATCAGGTCAGTACGGTAACCCGTGGGAGCTGATCTTCCCGGCTGTGCTGGTAACGATCATCCCGATTGTCATTCTTTATATTTTCCTGCAGAAGTATATCGTGGCAGGTGTGGCAGAAGGTGCCGTTAAGATGTAAACAGACTGGCAGTGCGGATGATGAGAAAATCTCATAGCTGCCGTGTGTCTGCCGGCAATTGCGAAAACCCGCCTTGTGCGGGTTTTCGTTGTATTAGGAAAGCAGTAAGGCAGCAGGCTTTCAGCCGATTTTTCAAAAATTGTATTTTGATTTTATCAGAGAAAGGAGATTTTGCTCATGGAAAAAGAAAAGTGGTGGAAAAAGGCAGTCGTTTATCAGATTTATCCCCGCAGCTTTTATGATGCGAATGGGGATGGGATCGGCGATCTGCGCGGCATTATTGAAAAATTGGACTATATCCGTGACCTCGGGGCAAATGTGATCTGGCTCTGTCCGGTTTATAAATCTCCGATGGACGATAACGGTTACGATATTGCAGATTATTATCATATAGATGAAGCCTTTGGAACGGACGAGGACATGGATGAGCTGATCGCAGAAGCGAAAAAACGCGGCATCCGAATCATCATGGATCTGGTGGTCAATCACTGCTCCGACGAGCATGAGTGGTTTCGAAAAGCAAAAGCAGATCCGGAAGGACCTTACGGCAAGTATTTTTATATCAAAAAAGGAATCGACGGCAAAGCACCGAACAACTGGAGGTCCATCTTCGGCGGAAGCGCGTGGGAGCCGATCGAAGGAACGGACTATTACTACCTGCACATTTTTACGAAAAAACAGCCCGACTTAAACTGGGAAAATAAAGAGCTGCGGGAAGAAATCTATAAGATGGTCAACTGGTGGCTGGATAAGGGCATCGGGGGCTTTCGTCTGGATGCCATCACCTATTTGAAAAAAGAAGCGGGATTGCCCTCTTATCCTGCAGACGGAGAAGATGGTCTGGTATCCGTTGCGCACGGCGCACTGAATCAGCCCGGAATCGAAGCACTGCTGCGGGAGTTCAGAGATCGGACATACGGAAGAAGAGAAACACTGACAGTCGGCGAGACAGCCGGTCTGACTCCGGAGACGCTGCTTTCGTTTATTTCCTTAGAAGATGGTGTATTTTCTATGGTGTTTGAGTTCTCCTGGTGCCAGCTGGAATTGAAGGGACCGAACTATTTCTGGTATGACCGACAGGAGTGGACGCCGGAGGATCTGAAAAGAGAGCTGTTTTCCAGTCACGAAATGGCAGGAGACAGGGGATGGTTTGGTGTTTGCACAGAAAATCACGATCAGCCCAGATCGATCGACCATTATCTGCCCCGGGAGGGAAGAAATTATTATGGGGCAACGATGCTCGCATCAATGTATCTGCTGCTGCGGGGCACGCCGTATGTCTATCAGGGGCAGGAGATCGGCATGAGAAACTGTGCGTATGCGTCGATGGACGATTACAATGATGTATCGACCCACAATCAATATAACCGCGCACTGGCAGATGGATTTTCACCGGAGGAAGCGCTGCGTCTGGTTCAGCTGGAAAGCCGGGACAATGCGCGGACACCGTTTCAATGGGATGATACAGAAAATGCCGGATTTACAACAGGAAAACCCTGGTTAAAGGTAAATCCCAACTATACAGGGCTGAACGCAGCACAGGAAGAGAGAGACGAGGATTCCGTGCTTACATGGTATAAGAAGATGATCGGGCTGCGTCTGCATTCCCAATGGTCAGAGCTGATCAGCGAAGGCACCTTTGCACCGGCTTATCGGGAGGAGAAAAATCTGATCGCGTATCGAAGAAGCTTTGAAGGCAAAACGTTGCTCGTACTGTGCAACATACAGCCGGAAGAACGCGAGTTGACTCTGGTGGCTGCGCCCGGACAGGTGCTTGCAGACAACTATAAGGAAGCTGCTTTTACAGGTAATACGGTGCGTCTGCGCCCGTATGAGGTTCTGATCGCAGAGGAAGCATAACAGAAGGAAGCCGGTACAACGGCAGAAGGCGAGGAACTTATGCAGAGAAAAAATAATATCGTCCTGCGGCTGCACAGACAGAGAAAACCGGAGCAGGTGCTTTTGCCACTTGTCCGGGAAGATAATGGAGAAGCTTTGCGGGTTATTCTGGAAAAGCAGGACAATGTGACAGCGGAATTTATCTATAGAACAGAAAAAAAGGTCAGATCCGGCTGGCTGAAGCTGGAAATTGAGCAGGACGGCTGCCGGAGAAGTGATAATCTGGAGGAAGAGCTTCCGGTTATTTTGGAAGTGGAAACGGAGATCCGGCCGGAGGCGATGACCGCAATGTATCTTTTAAACGACTGGTGGACAAGACCGGCATTTATCAATGACTTTTCGGAAATCCCGGAGCTGACACAGGCGATTTACGGCAAGCTGAGAAACGGATACTTTTTCCTGCTTCCAATGCCGGGAAAACAGTTTAAGACCCAGGTGAAGCCTGGAAGAGAGAATACGCTTATTTTCGGAATGAGCGCCTGCAAGGGCGGAATCAGCAAACTGGACGAGCCTGTTTATGCATATGCGGAGGCGGACAGTCTGCAGGAAGCGGTTCATGCGTGTATGGCCTGGGCGGCAGAGTATCACGGAATCCGTCTGCGAGAGGAACGGAATATCCCGGAGATGCTGAAATATCTCGGCTGGTGCAGCTGGGATGCATTTTATACGGAGATCAGTGAAGAAAAGGTGCGCGCAAAGGGCAGAGAATTTGCGGAAAAAAATGTGCCGGTGCGCTGGATGCTGATGGATGACGGTTGGCTGTCGGTGCATGGAGACGCGCTCTATGATTTTGCGCCTGAAAAAGAAAAGTTCCCCAACGGATTCGCCCAGATGATCCGTGATATAAAGCAGGATACACAGGTGGACTGGTTTGGTGTCTGGCACGCGCTTGGCGGCTACTGGGGCGGAATCGAGCCGGGAAGCAGCCTTGCCGCAAAGGAGCAGGAGCATTTATATCAAAATGCACCCGGGAAGCTGATCCCCTGGCCGGATGCAGCCAAAGGCTACGGCTTTTATCGGGATTGGTATGAATATCTGAAGCGGGAAGGCATCAGCTTTTCCAAAGTGGACGGACAGAGCGCTGTGCATAATTATTTTGAAAATGATCTTCCGCTGATGACAGCGACGCGGGGAATGCACGGAGCGCTGGAAGGTGCGGCAGCGTACTTTGACGGTGCAGTGATCAATTGTATGGGAATGGCGGCAGAAAACATGTTTTCCCGTCCCCAGACAGCGGTTGCACGAAACAGCGATGATTTTGTCCCGAAACGGGAAGATGGATTTGCAGAGCATCTGCTGCAGAACGCATACAATACACCCTATCAGGGCGAGCTGTATGTATGCGACTGGGATATGTTCTGGACAAGCCATGAGGATGGTCTGCGCCACAGCCTGCTGCGTGCGATCAGCGGAGGACCGGTGTATTTCAGCGATCGGATAGGAGAAACAGCACCGGAGGTTGCAGCGCCGCTCTGCTATGCGGACGGAAGGCTGCCGCAGCTTTTACGGGCGGCAAGACCGACACAGGATTGTATGTTTCGTGATCCCGGAAAAGATGGCGTGCTGAAGCTGACAAATGCCGGAGCATATGCAAATGGTAAGATCGGCGGAGTGATTGCCGTTTATAATCTGACCCATCAGGAACAGACCTATCGGATCGGTGCATCGGATATTCCGGAGCTTTCCGGGAAAAACTGCTGGATTTATGATTGTCGTAATCAGACTGCTGCGGCCTGCAGTGCAGAAGAAGGCAGGGAATACCGCCTTGCAGCGGGGGATTTCACCTGGTTTTTATTTGTGGAGGACACAGAGGGGAAAACCTTTGTGGGACTTGTGGATAAATACATCAGCTTTGATGCGGTACTGTGGATGCATGAGATCGGCGGCAGGCTAATGGGCGAAATCTGTGGCGGAAAGACCGTCGGATTTTTATCCAAAGAGCCTGTAAAGCGTGTGCTTTGCAACGGAGAGGATGTAACAGCGCAGGTGGAGAAAAAGGATTGCCTGTATTTGCTTGAGCTAAACGGACAGAATGCGGTAGTTGAAGTGGAATAAAAATCGCAGCACAACGCTGGCGGGGGCGCTGTGACATCCGCGTTCGAAATTGAAATAAAATCTGCTGTGCCCGCCGCGCGGCAAAAGGAGAGGAAAGAACATGAAAACAGCGCAGGAATATCAGAAAAGACTGCAGCGCCATTTGGATGAGCTCAAATGGCTGTACTGCGAATTATATCCGGGAAGAGAGGATATGTTTACCCAGTTATGTGAACAGATGGAAGCATGGTATCAGGAGCGCCCGGAATCAGAAAAGAAGCTGGACCGGGAGCGAGAACAGGAGCCTGCATGGTACAGCCGCCAGGATATGCTTGGCATGATGCTGTATATCGACGCTTTTGCCGGCAATTTGAAGGGTGTGAAGAAAAAGCTGCCTTACCTGGAAGCATGCAACGTAAACTACCTGCATCTGATGCCATTTCTGGATACCCCGAAGGGAAAAAGTGATGGAGGCTATGCGGTAGCGGATTACCGGAAGGTGCAGCCGGCCCTGGGTACGATGGAGGAGTTGGCTTCTCTGTGCAGCGCCTGCCATGAGAAAAAGATGAGCGTGTGCATGGACTTTGTAATGAACCACACATCTGAAGATCATGAGTGGGCAAAGCGCGCACTGGCAGGGGAAAAGGAATATCAGGATCGGTATTTCTTCTATGATACACCTGACATTCCGCAGGAGTTTGAAAAAACCGTGCCTCAGGTATTTCCGACAACGGCACCCGGTAATTTTACCTGGAGGGACGAGTGCAAAAAATATGTTATGACGTCCTTTTATCCCTATCAGTGGGACTTAAACTATTCCAATCCGGTGGTTTTTAACGAGATGGTTTATAATATGCTGTATCTGGTGAATCAGGGAATTGATATCGTCAGGATCGATGCAGTCCCCTATATCTGGAAGCAGCTGGGGACAGACTGCAGAAACCTGCCGCAGGTACACACCATTGTGCGTATGATCCGTATGATCACGGAAATCGTTTGCCCCGGCGTTGTACTGCTGGGTGAGGTTGTTATGGAGCCTGCCAAGGTTGTCCCTTATTTCGGAACGCTCGAAAAACCGGAATGCCATATGCTTTATAACGTAACAACGATGGCATCAACCTGGCATACCGTTGCGACAAAGGAGGTTGCGCTGTTAAAACAGCAGATGGACGTGGTAAACAGTCTGCCGAAGGAATATGTTTTCCTGAATTATCTGCGCTGCCACGACGATATCGGCTGGGGATTGGACTATGATTTCTTAAAACCCTCCGGGATTCAGGAGATTCCGCATAAGAAGTATCTGAATGAATATTTCCGGGGCATGGCAGCAGGCAGCGATGCGCGGGGAGAGCTGTATAATGATGATCCTGTATTGCAGGATGCGAGACTTTGCGGAACGACGGCATCCCTGTGCGGTCTGGAGACTTCGCTGCAGGCAAAGGATCCGGCGAGAATTGAGCGTGCCATTCAGAAAATCCTGATGCTCAACGCTTATCTGTTTATTCAGTCCGGCATTCCGGTTATCTACAGCGGAGATGAGATCGGTCAGCTCAATGATTATTCCTATAAGGATGATCCGGATGCAGACCGTGCGGCGGATTCCCGTTATGTACACAGAGGACATTTCCGTTGGGAGCTGGAAAAGAAAAGAGCAGAAAGGGGTACTGTCCAGAACCGGATTTTCGAGGGAATGCAGAAGATGGAAAAAGCCCGCTTTGCATGCGGCCCGTTTTCCGGCAAGGCTGCTGTATGGACCTATGACACCTATAACAGCCATGTGCTGTGCATCTGCAGACAGCTGAAAAACGAGATGGTTGTCGGCGTGTTCAACTTCTCGGATGAGCCCCAGACGGCATGGATCGACATGGGAGAAATGCCCTTTCAGGATCTGCTCGGAAAAGGGGAGTGTGTTTTACGTAATGTCATCCTGCCCGGCAATGGCTACGGCTGGTATTATAAAACCTGGGAGGAATAAAGCAGTTCGGGTGCTTCGCGGCTCCGGCTATTGCAGGGGCCGCGAAGGCTGAGAGAGTACGGAAAATGACTTGTATCTTTCCTGAAGGTTGTGCTATAATCATACAGTTGCAAAAAGTAGTTTTTAAAACCATGTGTTGTGTGAGGGACTTATGCAGAAAAAGGTACAGATCATCAGTGACGGTTCTCAGGATTTATCGCCGGAGTTGTCCAAAGAAAAGGATATTGAGGTTGTTCCCTTTTATGTTTCGTTTGATGGGGAGCACTATTATAAAGAAATAGAAGAGATCACAGTACGCGATTTTTATCAGCAGATGGTGGATCATCCGGATGTGTTTCCGAAGACATCCATGCCGTCTGTACAGGATTTTTATGAGGTGTTTGAAAAATCTGTAAAAGAAAATATTCCGGTGATCTGCATTTGCATCACGGCGAAGTTCAGTGGCTCTTTGCAGTCGGCAACTACAGCAAAGGATATGATCCTGGAAGAGTATCCGGAGGCAAAGATTGCAGTCATTGATTCGACATTTGATACGGTGCTGCAGGGACTGTTTGTGCTGGAAGCGTGCAGACTGCGGGATCTCGGACTGGAATATGAGCAGATTATAGAAGCTTTGCTTTCCATCCGGGAGAGCGGCAGGATCTTTTTTACGATCGGCAGCATCGATTACTTAAAGCATGGCGGACGCATTGGAAAGCTTGCAGGAATTGCGGCCAGTGCGTTGAAAATCAAACCTCTCATCACACTGAAGGAGGGAGAAATTTTCAATTCCGGCATTACCAGAAGCCGTCAGAAATCGATGCAGAAGGTTGTGGAGATGACGGAAAAATACCTGGATGAGGTACAGGCAAAGCCGGGAGAATACAGCTTTTGTATCGGCTATGGCTATGACTATGAAGAGGCGGTCGGCTTCCGGGAGCTGTTGAAGGACCTGATCCGGGAACGGCTTGGAATTGAAGAAATCGGCATTTATCAGATCGGTGCGACAATTGGAGTGCATACCGGACCGTATCCCATCGGGATTGGAATTGTCCGGCATGCAGAAGTGTAGCTCAGGATTTTGAACGTGCGTGACAGGAACAGGAAGGGCAATCCTCCTGTTCTTTTTTTGTCGTACTGTAGCTGTCGGTCATCGTACATGCCGGCGTAAGCCCTTCGTCCTGCATCAGGGCGCTGCCCCAACGATACATCGCTTCGAGAATCGGGAAAAGGCTTTCACCGAGCGCCGTCAGCGAGTAATCGACGCGGGGCGGAACGACCGGATAAACTGTGCGGGAAATCAGACCGTCTTCTTCCAGTTCGCGGAGCTGCTGGGTCAGCATTTTAGGCGTCGCTTCGGGGACGAGACGGTGCAGCTGGTTGAAGCGCAGCGTCTGACCGGTCAGGTGCCAGAGCAGCAGCGCTTTATATTTGCCGCCGATTAAGCGGATTGTAGCGGAAACGGGGCAATTTTTATTGACCGAGGGATTTTCTTTTGAAGCCATAGCGATTTCTCCATTCTTATTCATGACAATAGAATGCTCGCAGAGCGTATATTCTATTGTTGTGAGGTGAACACTATCCTTTTGGGTAGTATATTACAAAATAGTGCATTCTTTATTTTTCTATCCTAATTGTTATAATGGTAGCAGAGGATAGAAAAAAAGACAAGATGAGTTCTTTAAGGGCAGCCTTTAAAAGCTGTAAAGCAGGAAAGACTATACAGGACGGCTGCAGAATGGAGATATATGAAAAAAGAAACCTATGATATTACCGGCATGTCATGCGCGGCATGCTCAGCGCGAATTGAAAAAGGAATTTCCGGAATGGAGGGCATGCAGCAATGCAGCGTCAATCTGCTGAAAAACAGCATGACGGTTTCCTATGATGAAGCTGAACTGGATTCCGGGAAAATTATTCATCAGGTAGAAGACATCGGCTATGGAGCTTCGCTTCACCAGACACAGGGCAGCAAAACGACAGGGGCATCAGGCAGAGGAAAAAACGGTGCAACAGATGCGGCTGCGGCGGCAGCAAAGCAGATGAAGCAGAGACTGATCGTTTCGTTAGTCTTTACGATCCCGCTGTTTTACATTTCGATGGGACATATGGCTGACTGGCCGCTGCCGTCGTGGCTGCTGGGAGCAAGAAATCATATGATTTTTGCATTTACCCAGTTTTTGCTGGTGCTGCCGGTTTTGATTGCAGGCGGACATTATTTTAAAAACGGATTGAAAAATCTGTGGCATCGCTCTCCGAATATGGATTCGCTGATCGCATTGGGCTCCGGCGCGGCGTTTGTGTATGGCATCTATGCGATTTACAAAATCGCCTGGGGCTTTTCCATCGAAGATATGGATATGGTCGAGACATTTGGCATGAATTTGTATTTTGAATCCTCGGCGATGATCCTGACACTGATCACTCTGGGAAAATTCATGGAGGCCCGGGCAAAATCCAAGACGTCCGAGGCGATCACGAAGCTGATGGATCTGGCACCGAAGACCGCGAAGGTATTAAGGAATGGACAGGAAGAAGAAATTTCCGTAGACGATGTACAGAATGGAGATATTCTGGTTGTCCGGGATGGTGATACGGTTCCGGTGGATGGAAAAATTACAGAAGGCTTTGCTTCTGTGGATGAATCTGCGATCACCGGCGAAAGCCTTCCGGTGGACAAGCAGACCGGAGATCCTGTGACCGGAGGTACGATCAACCGAACCGGATATTTTCAGATGGAAGCAACTGCGGTTGGAGAACATACGACACTGTCAAAGATCATTCAGCTGGTAGATGATGCGACATCCTCCAAAGCGCCGATTGCAAAGCTGGCGGACAGGGTCAGCAGTGTGTTTGTGCCGGTTGTCATTACAATAGCGCTGTTGGCGGCAATCCTCTGGCTGCTTGCCGGTCAGAGCTTTGAGTTTGCACTTTCTGTTGCGATTTCTGTGCTGGTAATTTCCTGTCCGTGTGCCCTCGGACTGGCAACGCCTACGGCGATCATGGTGGGAACCGGACGGGGGGCGGCGAAGGGTATTTTGATCAAATCTGCGGAAGCGTTGGAGATTACACATAGCATTGATACGGTTGTTCTGGATAAAACCGGCACGGTAACCCAGGGCAAGCCGGTTGTGACGGACGTGATCGCGCTGGAAGCAGACGGAAAAACAGCAGGTGAAAACACGCAGGCGTATACAGAGCTTTTACAGCTGGCCTTTTCTCTGGAAAAAATGTCCAGCCATCCGCTTGCAGAGGCGATTGTCAAAAAAGCGGAAGCATGCTCAGCAGCGTTCCAGGAGGTTTCGGATTATGAGATGATCCCGGGACAGGGCATTGCGGGAACGATCGACAAGGCACGATGCCTTGCGGGAAACCGAAAACTGATGGAAACCAACCGGATCGACATTTCCGTAGCGGCAGGATTGCAGGAAAAACTGGCAGATGAAGGCAAGACGCCGTTGTATTTTGCACAGGGAGGAAAGTTCCTCGGCGTGATTGCTGCTGCGGACGTTGTAAAACCCACCAGCAGGGAGGCAATCGCCAGACTGCAGGAGATGGGGATGGACGTCATTATGCTGACCGGCGACAATGCAAGAACGGCAGAGGCAATCAAAAAACAGGTTGGCATCAAGACGGTTATTGCGGACGTGCTTCCGCAGGATAAAGAGGAAAAAGTTCGTCGGCTGCAGGAGCAGGGACATAAGGTTGCGATGGTGGGAGACGGTATCAACGACGCACCGGCACTGGCGAGGGCGGATGTCGGAATTGCGATCGGCGCAGGAACAGATGTGGCGATCGAATCAGCGGATATCGTACTGATGAAGAGCGATCTGATGGACGCAGCATCTGCGGTAAGCTTAAGCCGTGCGGTGATGCGCAACATCAAGCAGAACCTGTTCTGGGCATTTTTCTACAATGCGATCGGCATTCCGGTGGCAGCAGGCGTGCTGTATCCGGCGTTCCATATTTTATTAAACCCGATGATCGGTGCGGCGGCGATGAGCTTCTCTTCTGTATCCGTCGTATCGAATGCGCTCCGCCTCCGGTTCTTTACGCCGAAGTGGAAGCATGAGAGCGGTACTGCAGATTTGCAGACAACCGGAAATGGCGGTATGATGGAGCAAAGCACGGCAGCCGCGGAAATTGCGGATAGAATAGCCCAAAATGATGAATCAAAAGGAGAGACTACCATGAAAAAAACAATCAAAATCGAAGGCATGATGTGTCAGCACTGCGTAAAGGCAGCAACAAAAGCGCTGGAGGGCGTAGCGGGCGTGACCGCTGTAACCGTAAGCCTGGAGGATAAGCAGGCAGTTGTAGAAGGCACAGCAACCGATGAAGCGTTGACTGCAGCAATCGTAGATGCCGGCTACGAAGTGAAGGGGATAGAATAAAATCTTGACAGCTCCTTTCCTGATTCTGTATAATGGATAAAGTAAACATGTCAAAAGCGGATTGCTTGAAATAAAGCAGAGAAAACGGCTTTGTATAAAGATCGCTTCGCACAGGATTTATTTCAGACAGGGAAGGAACCGAATTTCATGGATAACGCGGACCCTGACGGGGAAACGAATTTTCTGAATTCCAATCATAATACAAAATGGACAGAGCCGGTGCTCTGTTGGAGAAAGCTATAGGAGGCATAGCCTGTTGGGAGTTCCCAATGGGTTATGTCTCTTTGTCGTAGAAAAAGGAGAGATTTTAAATTCATGGTAAAACTACTTTTGTTACTGATCATTCTGATTCTGGTCAATGCCTTTTTGGCGGCGTCCGAGGTTTCCGTTGTATCGCTGAATAAAAACAGGCTGCGGGAGCTGGCAGAGGACGGCGATCGGAAAGCACAGCGGCTGCTGAAGTTTGCAGAGGAGCCGAATATTTTTCTATCTACGATTCAGGTCGGGATTACACTGGCAGGATTTCTGGCCAGTGCAGCTGCGGCGGACGGATTTGCAGGCAAATTGATGGCATGGTTGTATGAACGGTTGGGAACAAGCGGCATAAGCCTTTCTGTTTGTCATGTGCTGGCAGTTGTGCTGGTGACAGTTGTGCTTTCATACTTTGCATTGCTGTTTGGCGAGCTGGTGCCGCGTCGGATCGCGATGCAGCGGCCTGAAGCTGCAGAAAGAATGACCTGTAGTGTAGTCGGTGTGCTGACGGTGGTACTGCATCCGGCAGTATGGCTGTTGTCGAGGTCTGCAAAGCTGATCTTAAAGCTGCTTCACTTTAAAACGGAATCCGTAGAACGCAGCGTCACGGAGGAAGAGATCCGGCGGCTGGTTGACCTTGGCGGGGAAAAAGGAACGATAGACCACGATGAGCAGGAGTGGATTCAAAACGTGTTCCGGTTTGATGACATTTCGGTTCGGGATGCGATGACGAGAGAAGCAGATATGGTCTGTTTTTCGCTGGATGAGGCGGACGAGGACATCATTTCGACGATCCGGGAAAGCGGTTTATCCAGATATCCGGTTTACCATGAAGATATTAACGATATTATAGGCATTCTGAATGCCAGGGATTATCTCCTGGATCGTAAAAATGACAGCCCGTCAGGGTTAAAGGAGCTTTTGCGAGAGCCTTATTTTGTACCGGATACGATTCATGCAGATGACCTGTTCCGGGATATGCAAAAAGGAAAAATCCATATGGCCATCGTTATCGACGAATACGGACAGACGGCGGGGGTTATTACAATGGAGGATCTTCTGGAGGAGATCGTCGGAAATATTTACGATGAGTTCGATTCCGAGGAGCCGCCGGAAATCGTTCAGCTGGAGGATAATTTGTGGAGGATCTCAGGCGGCGCATATGTTGAGGACATTGCGGAAGCACTGGATCTGGATCTGCCGGAGGATATCGATTATGACACGCTGGGCGGCATGATCTTCAGCTGCTTGCGGATCATCCCTGCGGACGGCAGCCAGTTTGATGTGCAGGTCAACGGACTGAATATTCATGTGGAAAAAATGGAGGATCAGAGAGTGGAATCTGCACTGGTCAGCAAGATCCTGCCGGAGAAAGAAGAGGAAGAGTGAGCTGTAACGAACATAAAACGCCGGTCGGCACAGAAGAATTTTCTTCCATGCCGACCGGCTTTTTCAGATAAGCTATTGTCAACTTCAGTTCTGATATCCCATTGCTTTGTGCGTTCCGTTTCCTTTTTCAGGAGCGGCCTGTGTGTTGTCAGTAGACTGGCTTTCTTCAGAGCTCTGTGCGGAGGAAAGGGTGATGGTCAGCTCCTTTTCTGTATAAATGCCGCCCTCGCCGGGAGACTGTACCGTAATAGAAACCGCTTCTCCGGCTGCGTAGTACTGCAGCTTTTCTTTCAGCTCCTGAATGGTGCTGACGGTCTTACCATCGAATTTTGTGATGACGTCACCCTTGCGGATGCCGGCCGCTTCTGCACCGCTGCCCGGAGTAACGCTTGCTACATAAACACCTGCGGGGATGCCATAGGCTGCGTTGATGTTGGAATCCACGGTGATGCCTGCGATACCGATGCTGGATTTCTGGCTGTCAGCAACCTTGGTTCTGGTCGTCTCATTCATCAGCTCTTCGATGATGCTGGATACTCTGGTGATGGGGATTGCATAGCCCATGCCTTCCACCTCTGTGCTGGCAAGCTTTGCAGAGTTGATACCAATAACCTCACCCTTCATATTGACCAGTGCGCCGCCGCTGTTGCCGGGGTTGATGGCCGCATCTGTCTGGATGTAGGTAGGTGTCTCTTTTGTGGTAACAGTGCTGGAAATGAGGGCATTGCTGTCATCGGAATCCGAAGAGGAAAGGGTACGGTCTGTGGCGCTGACAATGCCGGTTGTAACGGACTGACCATAGCCGAGTGCGTTGCCGATGGCAACAACCTGTTCACCGACCTTTAAGGAATCGGAATCGCCCACTGCAGCCACTGCGATCTGGGACATTGTATCATCGGAAATGCTGGAAAGCGGAACGGCGATGACTGCCAGGTCGTTGTCGGAATCTGTACCCTTGATAGTTGCTTCATAAACGGAGTTGTCAATGAAGCTTGCAGAAAGGGTATCCGCGCCTTCCACAACGTGATTATTGGTGACAATCAGCAGCTCCGTATCGTTTTTCCCAATGATAATACCGGAACCAACGCTGGTGCTTTCTACCTCCTGAGCCTGACCGCCGTAGCCGAACATGCTGAAATAGTTCTGTACCTCCTGTACAGATTTATTTGTGATGGATACGATAGAAGGCATAACGGATTCCGCAACGCTGGAGACGTCCAGACTTCCGGAGGATGCTGCGCTGCCTGTGCTGACCGGTGTGGTAGCCTTTAACAGGCTGCTGGAAGAGCTTGTTGTCTGGGAAGAAGCGGAAGCACTTTCCGAGGATGCAGCTGTTGAAGCATTGTTCCGATAGCCTGCCGCGTAGTTGACACCCAGAAAGGTACCGGATGCAACGCCGCCAAACAAAACAGCGCTCAGTGCAATTGCACCGGCTTTTTTGGCAATGCGTGCTGCACTCGTATTTTTTTTGCGGGGACGAGTCGGTGCCTGCTGTTCCGGGGTATTGGTATAATGATAATCCTGCTCTCTGTTGTCGAAGCTCTGGTTTTCATTTTCGTACATAACTGTCACTCCTTTTCTTATTCTGCCGGCGAGCTGCCTGATCGGTATCAGTCTGCCGGGAAAAACGGTTCAGCGCAAAGATTTATGCTGAACCATTGGTCTTTCTCTTTATCTGAGAAACAGTATAAAAAGGATTTGTGAGGAATGTGTTGGAAAAGTGTGAGGATTATGAGGAAAAATTGCGAAGGAATTGTGAAAATAGCTGTTGACAGCCGGATGGAGCTTCAGAATACTTTTGTATTCTGAATGGTTCCGGTTTCCCGGAAAATTTCCCATTCGCAGATATTGACTGCATGATCTCCGATGCGTTCGAGGTATTTGGCCAGCATCAGGGCATCGAGGCTCTCTATCGCATCGGAACGATCTTCTTTTATGTGGATAACGATATCATTCTTTACCTTATCAAAAAGCTTGTCGATGATATCATCGGAAGCGATGACATCATTCGCTTTTTTCTGATCCCGGGCGACAAAGGCGCTGACTGCCTCGTGTACCATCTCCCGGGAAGCTGCGATCATTGGCTGCAGATGTCCGGAATAACGTTCCAGCTGCTTGTGATCCATCTGCTGAATCAGCTCTGCGATATCAGAGGCGTGGTCTCCAATGCGTTCGATATCCGTAACGACCTTCAGAATAGAAGAAACCGTGCGCAGATCCTGTGCGATGGGCTGCTGGGTTGTAATGAGCATCAGGCACTGAGCTTCGATGCTGCGCTCCAGGTTGTTGACATTGCGGTCATCGGCCACGATCCGCTCTGCCAGCTGCATATCCTTGTTTTCGATGGAAAAAAATAAATTTTTCAGGGAAGCTTCAACGAGGTTTCCCATTTCCTCCAGGCTTTCGGAAAGCTGTACCAGCTCTTCACTGTATAATTTTCTTGTTGTCATAGATACCTCCATTTAAAATGAAAAATCGCAATGTAATGCCTGTTTACTATGCTGGGAAAGAGAAAAACGGGTAGGGTCTGTCAGGATCAGCCGAACCGTCCGCTGATATAATCCTCTGTGCGTTTATCCTGCGGATGGGAAAAGATCTGCTTCGTATCGCCGAATTCCACCATTTCTCCTACAAGGAAAAAAGCGAGATCGTCAGAAATACGGGCAGCCTGCTGCATATTGTGAGTGACAATGACAACCGTGTATTTTTCCCGCAGGTCTGCCATCAGGTCCTCGATTTTCATTGTAGAGATCGGATCAAGGGCGGAGGTGGGTTCATCCATCAACAGGATTTCCGGTGAAACAGCAAGGGCACGGGCAATGCAGAGACGCTGCTGCTGACCGCCGGAAAGACCGAGGGCAGATTTTTTCAGGCGATCCTTGACTTCATCGAAGATCGCAGCGTTTTTCAGACTGGTTTCAACGATTTCGTCCAGCTGAGCCTTGTTTTTGATACCGTGGATCCTGGGACCGTAAGCGATATTGTCGTAAATGCTCATGGGAAAAGGATTGGGCTGCTGGAATACCATACCGGCTTTTTTACGCAGCAGAGTGACATCTACGTGGGGATCGTAGATGTCCTCGCCGTCAATTTTGACTTCACCGGTGATCTTTACATTGTCCACGAGGTCATTCATACGATTTAAGGTTTTTAAAAAGGTGGACTTACCGCAGCCGGAGGGACCGATAAAGGCGGTGATCGCTCCGGCCTTGATATTCATATTGATGTTTTTAAGGGCGTGATTTTCGCCGTAATACAGATCGAGGTTCTTCGTGCTGATTTTGATATTGCTCATGAATTCTCCATTCTGCAGGCGCTGCTGCGTCTGCGTTATCCTCCGGTTAATCGAGTTTGGAAACATCGAATTTCTTTGCGAGTATTTTGGTCAGAAGGTTGATAAAAAGGACGATGATCAGCAGGACAGCGGCAATTCCGAAGGCTGCGTCATATTGTGCCTTGGACATGCTCAAGTACAGCTGGATCGTAAGGGTTCCGCCGGATTCGAAGATTTTTTTGAAAAATCCTGCAAAGGTCTTTGGCAGAAGATAGCCGCTTCCGGCGGTGAATAAAAGGGCGGCGGATTCTCCGACGATACGTCCGATCGCAAGAATGATACCGGTGATAATGCCGGGCATTGCGGAGGGGAGCAGGATTGTGCGGATCATGTACCATTTGGTTGCGCCGATGCCGAGTGCGCCGCTGCGGTAGGTCGCAGGAACTGTTTTTAAGGCTTCCTGTGTGTTTCGCGTGATCAGGGGAAGAACCATAAGGGTCAGGGTCAGGGCGCCGGTCAGGATGGAATAGCCAAGTCCCAGGGTGGTTCCGAAAAATACCATACCAAACAGACCGAAAATGATAGAAGGAATACCGGAAAGGGTTTCTGTCGTAAATTCGATCAGCCGGACGATATTTCCGGGCTTTGCGTATTCGTTTAAGTAGATCGCGCTGCCGACACCGATGGGAGTTGCGATCAGCAGGGTAAGGATAATGATGTAAAGCGTATTGACGATATTTCCGGCGATACCAAAGGTTCCCTTGATGGTGCTGGGAACGGAAGTCAGGAAGGAAAGGCTGATCTGGGGCAGACCTCTGAAAAAGACATAGCCCATAATCGCGATCAGTAAAAGGATGGAAAATGCCGCAGCCAGATCGATCAGAACGGTGAGAATGAGATCGGAAGACCGGATTTTTTTGTTTAAAATACTGGAGGAACCGGGGACCGTAAGCTCTGTGCTCATTACTCTTTTTCTCCTTTCAGAATTTTGTTCAGGGTCATGTTAATGATCATAATGAATACGAAGAGGACAAGGCCGATGGTGAATAGTACCTGACGGTGTAAATCTGCTGCATAGCCCATTTCAGCAACGATGGCGGTTGTCAGGAAGCGGACAGAGTGAAAGGGCAGAGGGGCGTTGACACTGCTTCCGGATACAAGGCTGATTGCCATTGCTTCACCGATCGCACGGCCGACACCGAGGACGATGGCGGTTGCGATACCGGATTTGGCTGCCGGGATCGTTACACGAAAAATCGTCTGGATTTTGGAAGCACCCAGACCCAGGGAGGCTGCCTTTAAGCTGGCAGGAACGCTGCGGAGGGCGGATTCGCTGATGTTAATCACGGTAGGCAGGATCATGATTGCAAGGACAAGCACGGCAGAAATGAGGTTTGCACCGCCGGTAAACTGATGGGTCGCAGAGCCTGCAAAAATTTTCTGTTCGAGCTTATACATTGCAGGACACAGCAACAGGATACCGAGCAGACCGTAGATAACGGAAGGGATACCGGCGAGCAGCTCAATTGCGGGGCGGACGATTTTAGAGAGGGGCTTGGGCGCTGTTTCTGCAAGAAAAACAGCAGTCAGGACGCCGATGGGAACGCCCAGCAGGATCGCAAGGGTTGTGCCGACGATGGAGGTCAAAATGACGTATAAAATGCCGTAACTGGGATCTGCAGCGGTTGGCTTCCATACTGTGCTGAACAGGATCTCTGTAAGTCCCACCTTTGTAAGGGCGGGAGTACCATTTAAAAACATATAAACTGTAATGGAAATGACTGCAAGAACAGCGAAAAACGCGCAGATGGTAAAAATGATCTCAGCAGTTTGCTCTACCACGGATCTTGCTTTTTTATTGCCGATAATAGAATTCATAAAAATCCTCGTTTCCAGGCAGCCTGCAGAAGGCTGCCTTTAATCAAAGGTTATCCCCTATGCGGTTGTGCACAGAATACTGGAAAATGCAGGTCCGACATTGCCGGGCCTGCATCCAGCAGGGAGTGTTTTGGAAAAGAAATGTTGTCAGTCAACTGTGATCAGGCCAACGGATTTGATCAGAGCCTTGCCCTCATCGGAGGTAAGGTAATCAAACAGTGCCTGTACTTCGGTCTTCTGCTCGGAGATTTCACCTTTGGTTGCCATTACGAAAGGTCTGGACAGTGCGTAGTTGCCGGCTTTAATATTTTCTTCCGTTGCGTCTACGCCATCGAGCTTCAAAGCTTTTACGGAATCATCTACAACATCGAGAGAAACATAACCGATCGCACCGGGGGTGGAAGCAACCTTTGCCATAACGGCACCGGTGGAATCCAGTTCGTTTGCGTAAACGCAGGCATCTGCGATGTCCAGCAGCTCTTCAAACGCACCTCTTGTACCGGAGCCTGCCTCACGACCAACAACAACGATCGCCTGATCGTCTCCGCCAACCTCACTCCAGTTCTTTGTTTCACCGGTGTAGATGGAAACCAACTGATCCTTTGTGAGATCTTCTACCTTGTTTGCAGGATCTGCAACTACTGCGATACCGTCAATTGCAACGATGTTTTCTGCGGCGCCTGCGCTCTTTTCATCGTCCTTTAAGTTTCTGGAAGAGTTACCGATGTCAACGCTGCCTGCCAGGACACTTTCGATACCTGCGGAAGAACCGGTAAACTCAGCAGTTACGGTTACGTTGGGATATTTTTCCATGAAGCTTTCTGCAACTGCATTTGCCAGCTTTTCCATGGAAGTGGAACCGGACATGCTGACGGAACCGGAAAGATCTGCATATTTGTCTGCACTGTCTGCGGCTGTGTCAGCAGCTTCAGTAGCCTCAGCAGCTGCTGTGCTGACAGCCTCGACGGGGGTTTCTGCAACTGTGTCAGCTGCACTTGCTGCAGTATCTGTTGCAGCAGTATTGCCGCAGCCTGCCAGAGTGCCAACTGCCAGTGCGCTCATTGTAAGAAGTGCGATCAGTTTGTTTTTCATAATGTTTCTCCTCCTTGATGCCGGAAGTATCCTGTTCCGGGCTGATGAATGAAATATAGTGAATGCCTGAAGCCATATGCCGTCTGCCTCATTGCGAGACTTATGATAAGTCATTTGAGCAATGCAAGATATCACGATCCGGTTAGGAATGGGTAAAGGTTGTGTAAAATGATGTCGGAGTCAAAAGCCCTGACCCGGATGCCTGTGGAGCGCTTCGAGGTGTAATACACATAAATATACATATAGAATGTATATCGACGAATAATATACATACATGTGAATATTTATACAAGAAAGAGGTAAAAAAGTGAATATTTTGTGAAAATTTATACTTGATTTTTAAAGGAAGTGTGATAGTATAGATGTCATGAAACGGAATTACAACGGAAAAGGAAATCCCGTTTAAAGATGTCTTTAAAAATAAATCTAAAGATAAAAGAATAAGGAGACATCAGAGGAGAAGATTGAAAAATAAGATTTTTCAATCGCAAGATTTGTGTCTGTGCGCACTTGACACAAACTCGGCATGCGCAAAAAACGTGCGCAGAAATGAGGAGGAGAAAAATGAAAATGAAAAAATTACTGACAAGCGTATTGGCAGTAGCCATGGTTGCTTCTCTGGCAGCATGTGGTTCTTCTACATCCACAGAGACAACAGTACAGGCAACAGAGACTGCAGCAGAAAGCACTGCGGCAGAGACAGCAGCTGCAGAGACCGATGAAGCAGCCTCCACAGAAGCAGAAAGCACAGATGCCGCTACTTTTGATCTGGCTGGCAAGAAGATCGGTGTTCAGCTCGGTACAACAGGTGATCAGCTGGCAACGGAATATGAACAGAACGACGGTTCTACTGTAGAACGTTTCAACAAGGGCGCAGATGCAATTCAGGCATTAAAGCAGGGCAAGATCGATTGCGTAGTGATCGACTACAATCCCGCAAAGGCTTTTGTGGAAAAGAATGATGATTTACAGATTCTGGACGAAGAGCTTTCTTCTGAAGAATATGCAATGTGTGTCAACAAAGACAACAGCGAGCTGACTGCAAAGATTAACGAAGCGCTTACTCAGTTAAAGGAAGACGGTACGCTGGATGCTATCGTTTCCAACTACATCGGTGATGAGGCAGGACAGCATCCTTATACCTCTCCGGAAGGTGTAGACCGTTCCAACGGCACACTGGTTATGGCAACCAATGCAACATTTGAGCCTTATGAGTATTATGAGGATCAGAAGGTTGTCGGCATCGATCCTGATATCGCGCAGGCTGTCTGTGACGTGCTTGGTTATGATTTAAAGATCGAGGACATGGAATTTGATGCAATCGTCAATGCAGTTGTTTCCGGCAAGGCTGATTTCGGTGCAGCAGGCATGACGGTAACAGATGAGCGTAAGCTGAGCGTAGACTTCACAGATACCTATGCAACAGCAAGCCAGGTGATCATTGTAACAAAGTAATTACAAGAGATAATCGGAAAGCAATTATAATATGGAAGATTTTAAACTCAAATTTATTGCAAACTTTATAACCGATAATCGGTGGAAATACTTCACCAACGGATTGGGAACAACTTATGTTGTTTCCTTTTTCGCTGTTATTCTGGGCGTTGTCATCGGCGTGCTGATCGCAGTGGTGCGGTCGTCTGCAGATAAGCTGGACCGTCCTCCACTGGTGGTTAAAATTCTGAATGTGATCTGTAAGCTGTATCTGACGGTTATCCGCGGAACCCCTGCAATGATCCAGCTGCTGATCATGTATTACATCGTGTTCGGTTCTGTGGATGTCAGCAAGCGGCTGGTTGCGATTCTGACCTTCGGAATCAACTCCGGCGCATACGTAGCGGAGATCATCCGTTCCGGTATCATGTCCGTGGATCAGGGGCAGTTTGAAGCAGGCAGAAGCCTGGGACTGACCTATGTGCAGACGATGTGGTATATTATTATCCCCCAGGCATTTAAAAATGTCCTGCCTGCCCTGGGCAACGAGTTCATTACCCTGTTAAAGGAGACGTCTATCTGCGGTTACATTGCACTGACGGATGTTACGCACGGTGCGAATACCGTCAGAAGTCAGACCTATGAGCCTTATATGCCGTTGTTTGCGGCAGCTCTGATTTATCTGGTCAGTGTGAGTGTACTTTCAGCTCTGATCAGCAGACTGGAAAGGAGGATGCGTGTCAATGAGCGATAACGGACAGGAAAAACAGGTTCTGTTTGAAATCAAACAGCTCTGCAAGTCCTTTGGACCGACGAAGGTGCTGGATCATATTGATGCGACGATCCGCCAGGGTGAGGTAGTCGTTATTGTAGGTCCCTCCGGCTCCGGTAAATCGACCTTTCTGCGTTCCTTAAACCTTCTGGAAATGCCGACCTCGGGCGAGATTTTATTTGAAGGAAAAGAAATTACAGATCCGAAAAGCAATTTAAATCAATATCGTCAGAAAATCGGAATGGTGTTCCAGCATTTTAATCTGTTCGCAAATAAGACGATTCTGGAAAACATGACGCTGGCACCGATCAAGGTGTTAAAAAAGTCCAAAGCAGAAGCGGAAAAAGAAGCGATGGAGCTGCTGGCACGTGTCGGCCTTGCAGAAAAAGCAAACGCTTATCCGGCACAGCTGTCCGGTGGTCAGAAACAGCGAATCGCCATCGTTCGCTCTCTGTGCATGCATCCGGATGTCATGCTGTTTGATGAGCCTACCAGCGCACTTGATCCGGAGATGGTTGGCGAGGTTTTAAGTGTAATGCGGGATCTGGCCCACGAGGGTATGACAATGGTGGTCGTTACCCACGAGATGGGCTTTGCCCGGGAAGTCGGCACGAGAGTGCTGTTTGTGGATGAAGGCAGGATCAAAGAGGAAAACACGCCGGAAGAATTTTTCGATCATCCGAAAAACGCGAGACTGCAGGAGTTTCTGTCGAAGGTGATCTAAAGCAGATTTTCCGGAAAAATGACAGAAAAAGATTGATTTTGTAAAAATCATAAAAAATTGATATGAAATGGAAGAATTTCAACATGCCGGGGCAGTTGCAGTTCTTCCGTTTTTTTTGTTACAATAAAAAGGATAAACTGGTTATTTTATCCGCGTATTTAGAGAATGACTTTTGATCAGGAGGAGCAGGAAAATGGAAAATGTAACACAGAAACGGACACCGGGGGAATGGCGAGAGCTGTTTTCTTCGCAGGAATTTGAAGAAGCCTATGAATATGGGGGCGATGACCTTGGGGCGGTTTATCAGACGCAGGGGACAGACTTTGCACTCTGGGCCCCGACGGCAGAGCGGGCAGAGCTTTTGCTGTATCGGGCAGGAAGCGCAGAGGAGGGTGCAGCAGAGCCCTTTGACCGGACAGAAGCGGTACGCACAGAAAAAGGCGTTTTCCGTGTGCATAAAAGCGGAGATCTTTCAGGTGTTTATTATACCTGGCTGGTAACGGCGGACGGTCAGACACAGGAAACTGCAGATCCTTACGCAAAGGCCGCCGGAGTAAATGGACAGCGCAGTATGGTGATCGATCTGAAAAAAGCTGAGCCGGAGGGCTGGGACAAAGATCAGGAGAAGCTGCCAAAGGCTCCGGCACCCGTTGTCTGGGAAGTGCATGTAGGCGATTTTTCCCACGATCCCCACAGCGGTGTTTCGGAAGAAAATCGAGGGAAATATAAAGCGTTCTCAGAAAAGGATACCTGTCTGGATGGAAATACAGGAAACCCGACGTGCATGAGCTGGCTGAAATGGCTGGGTGTCACTCATGTCCAGATATTACCGATGTATGATTATTGTTCGGTAGATGAAACCGGAAAGAAGCTCCAGTATAACTGGGGGTACGATCCGATGAACTATTTTGTACCGGAAGGCTCCTATGCGACCGATCCGTATCATGGAGAAGTACGGGTGCGGGAATGCCGTGAAATGATCCAGGCCTTGCATCGCGCGGGAATCCGGGTGATCATGGATGTGGTTTATAACCATACATTCAGCATAGACTCTGTTTTCCAGAAAACTGTTCCGTATTATTTTTACAGACAGGAGGCAGACGGCAGCTTTTCAGACGGCTCCGCATGCGGCAACGATACGGCAAGTGAGAGAAGGATGTATCGCAGATATATGATCGACTGTATTTGCTACTGGGTAAAGGAATATCATGTGGATGGATTCCGGTTCGATCTGATGGGACTGCATGATACGGAGACAATGAATGAGATCCGTGCGGCACTGGATCGTCTGCCGGGCGGAAAAGAAATTCTGATGTACGGCGAACCGTGGACGGCAGGCAAAACTGCGATTCAGCCAGGCTATGAGCAGGCGCTGAAATGCAACGCAGCCCTTTTGTCTGACCGAATCGGATTTTTCAATGATGATATTCGGGACAGCATTAAGGGCAGTGTTTTTGAAGTCAAGGAGACTGGCTTTGTCAACGGAGCAAAGGGACTGGAGACTCAGATTCGTTCCAGTGTGCTGGGATTCTGTGACGGAATGGGCGGTTATCAGCCATCGTCTGCACACCAGTCTGTTTCCTATGTCTCAGCCCATGACAATTATACGCTGTGGGACAAGCTGGTGCATACGCTGACGGACAGCATGGAGCCGGATTTTGGCGCATACAATGAAGTAGCTCTGGCGCAGAACCGTCTTGCCGCGGGAATTTATTTTACCTGCCTGGGGATTACGTTTTTACAGGCGGGAGAGGAAGCGGCGCGTACGAAATACGGTGACGACAACAGCTATCGCTCCGCGGCGAAGGTGAATCAGCTAGACTGGACCCGGATGCATGAATACCGGGATTTGGCGGAGTTTTACCGCGGTCTGATCCTGCTGCGAAAGAGTTTTCCGGCATGGAGGCAGAGAAGCCTGGAGGTGCTGGATCAGATCTCCTTTGTGGACGCACCGGAAGGCTGCGTAGCCTTTATCATCCGGACAGGGGCTGAGCCGGAGGCTGCAGCAGAAAGCGTCCTCACAGACAACGTTGCGCCCTGGCAGGAGCTGTTTATTATTTACAACGCGAATAAGGAAGCTGTGGAATTTCGACTTCCGGGCGGGAAAGGCTCTGATCCGGAACAGGAGCCTTCTGAAAATTATTTTGCCTTGGAGGGCAAGTGGCAGTTGCTTACAGATGGAACACGGTTTAAAATAAAAGAGGACACGAAATTAGAGCAGATAAAAGAGCTGGAAGGTTCTGTATGGGCAGAACCGGTGTCTATTACAATATTAGGAAGATAAGAGGGAACAGGTATGAGAACAAGCGGTGTGCTGCTTCCGGTATTCAGTCTTCCGTCTCCGCACGGGATCGGCTGCTTTTCCAAGGAAGCATATGAATGGGTGGATTTTTTGAAGCTGGCAGGACAGCAGTATTGGCAGATCCTGCCGCTGGGACCGACAAGCTATGGGGACTCCCCGTATCAGTCCTTTTCTACGTATGCGGGCAACCCGTATTTTATTGATCTGGAGGAGCTGGTGGAAGCCGGGTTTCTGACCAGAAAAGAGGTAGAAGCCTGCGATTGCGGCAAAGCGGCCAGAGATATTGATTATGGAAAACTGTATGAAAACAGAATGCCGCTCTTAAAGCTGGCATATGAGAGAAGCCTGGAGAAGCCTGACCCGAAGTTTACAGCATTCTGGACAGAAAATGCCTGGTGGCTGGATGACTATGGCCTGTTCATGGCAGTGAAGGATATTTTTGGCGGAAACAGCTGGGATCAGTGGGCAGAGGATATTCGCTATCGCTGGGATAATGCGATGTGGTATTACAAGACCAACTATTCTAAAGAAATCGGCTTTTATGTATGGCTTCAGTATCTGTTTTTTACACAGTGGCAGAAACTTAAAAAATATGCCAATGATAAGGGATTGAAGATCATTGGTGACATTCCGATCTATGTGGCATATGACAGCGCGGACGTCTGGGCACATCCTGAGATGTTCCAGCTGGATCAGGAGAGAAAACCCGCCGCAGTTGCAGGTTGTCCTCCCGATGGATTTTCTGCAGACGGACAGCTGTGGGGCAATCCGCTGTATCGCTGGGATCATCACAGAAATACCGGCTATGACTGGTGGATAACACGAATCTCCTGGTGCTTTAGACTGTATGACGTTGTCAGAATCGACCATTTCAGAGGCTTTGATGAATATTTCTCCATCCCTGCAAAGGACAAAACCGCGGTGAATGGTCACTGGGAAAAAGGTCCGGGTATTGAGCTGTTTCAGGCGATCAAGGCACGTCTCGGTGAAAAACCTATTATCGCAGAGGATTTGGGCTATGTGACGGATACTGTCCGCAGAATGGTAAAGGAAAGCGGCTATCCGAATATGAAGGTTCTGGAATTTGCATTCGATTCCAGAGATTCCAGCGGCGCAGGTGATTATCTGCCGCATAATTATGAGCATAACTGCGTAGCTTATACTGGCACCCATGACAATGAGACGATCCTGGGCTGGCTGTCCAGCATTAAGCCGGAAGAGGTTCAGATGGTGCGGGCATACTTAAACCGTCCTACAGAGAGCAAACAGGTTTTGGCATCCGAGCTGGTTCGTACCACCATCGCTTCTGTGGCGGATACCTGTATCATTCCAATTCAGGACTATCTGGGACTGGATAACAGCGCAAGAATCAATTTCCCGTCAACGCTCGGTACGAACTGGCGCTGGAGACTGATAAAGAGTGACCTGACAAAGGCGCTGGCAGATTCTATCCGCAAGCAGAATATTGTTTACGGCAGAGTGAAGTGGGAAGATCTGCAGGAGGATGAAAAACCGAAGGATCCGGAAGAAGAAAAAGAGACAGAAACAGAACCCAAGCAGAAAAAAGACAGTTCTGTAAAGGAGGCAAAAGACTGATGGAATTCGGAAAATTATGCAGTTGGGAAAAGCAGGGCAATCGTGTTGTTTTTCAGTTTGAGAAACGAACGGGACGCGTGGAGATCCTCACACCGGAGATTTTTAATGTATTTTCGGGAGTGGTGAGTGAAGAGCATCGCTCTAAGGCCATTGAGGGAGACAAGTCTGTTGCAGTTGATTTTACGGCGGCAGAAGCAGACGGTGCAGTAGAAATTTCCACAGATGCAGTGACTGCACGGATTTACGATGATTTCAAGGTCGATTTTTATAAAGCGGACGGCACCGTTTTGTGCCGGGACTACCGGGGCAGCAGAAAGATCTGCGCCGGTCTGAGTGATGAACTGAAGGCATTAAAAGAAGCAGAGGGACACAGTGTAGAGGAGCAGCGCACGGAAGCGGTAGAGGTTGTCAAGCAGCTTGAGGGTGACGAAGCCTTTTACGGACTTGGTGATAAGACCGGCTTTATGGACAAGCGCGGCTATGAATATGTGATGTGGAATACGGATGATCCGGCTCCGCAGATGGACAATTTCAAGTCCCTCTACAAATCCATTCCGTTTTTTATTACCTTACATAAAAATGCAGTGTTTGGCCTGTTCTATGATAACACCTACAGATCCTGCTTTGATATGGGCAAGGAATCGGAGGAGTATTACTGGTATGGCGCTGCAGACGGCAATCTGGATTATTATCTGATCGCCGGCGAGAGTATGCCGGAGGTGCTTGGCAATTATACTTATCTGACAGGTACGGTTCCGGTTCCGCAGAAGTGGACCCTGGGCTATCATCAGTGCCGCTGGAGCTATATGTCTGAGGAAGAAATCCGGGATGTTGTTTCCCACATGAGAGAGTGCGGAATCCCCTGCGATGCCATTCATCTGGATATCGATTATATGGATCACTACAAGGTATTTACCTGGACACCGGATAAGGAACGTTATCCGGATCCGGAAAAGATGATTTCTGATCTGGCGAAGGACGGCATCAAGATCATAACGATCATTGATCCTGGTGTAAAGCTGGAAGAGGGATATTCTGTTTACGACAAAGGTGTGGAGAACGGCTATTTTGCAACGACGCCGGAGGGTGAGATCTATGTCAATGCAGTATGGCCGGGAGATGCGGTTTATCCGGATTTTGGCAAAAAAGAAGTGCGTGACTGGTGGGGCGAGAATCAGCAGTTCCTTGTAGATAAAGGCGTCCGCGGCGTATGGAACGATATGAACGAGCCGGCAAGCTTCCGCGGGGAGCTGCCGCAGGATGTGGTGTTTACCGATGAGGACGAAAAGAGCGACCACGCGAGAATGCACAACGTTTATGGCCATAACATGGCAAAGGCAACCTACGAGGGCTTAAAACAGCGGGACGGCAGACGTCCGTTTGTCATCACGAGAGCCTGCTATGCCGGCACGCAGAAATACAGCACAGCATGGACAGGCGACAATCACAGCATTTGGGCGCATCTGCAGATGGCGATCCCGCAGCTGTGCAACCTTGGTATGAGCGGAATGTCCTTTGTCGGTACAGACGTGGGCGGTTTCGGTTCGGATTGTACAAAAGAGCTGATGTGCCGTTGGGTAGAGGTTGGATGCTTCTCTCCGTTATTCCGAAATCATTCCGCGATCGGAACACGGTATCAGGAGCCCTGGAGATTCGATCAGGAAACCGTGGATATTTACCGGAAAGCAGCGCAGCTTCGATATCATCTGATCCCGTATTATTATGACCTGTTCTTTACCGGAGAAAAGACCGGACTGCCGATCATGCGTTCCCTGGTGCTTCATTATGAAAAGGATGAAGTGGCAAAGGAGTGCAATGCAGAATTTATGGCAGGACCGAATCTGCTTGCTGCGCCTGTTGTAACCCAGGGCGATCGCAAGAAGATGGTTTATCTGCCTGCAGGAACCTGGTATGACTACTGGACAGGTGAAAAGATTTCCGGCGATCAGGGACAGTGGATTCTGCGGGATGCTCCGCTGGATACCTGCCCGCTCTATGTAAAAGCAGGCGCAGTGCTGCCGGTATGGCCGAAGCAGAATTACGTGGGCGAGAAGGATACCAATCAGGTGCTGATGCTGGAGGTGTATCCCGGAGAAGGAAGCTGGGATCATTTCCAGGACGACGGCGAAAGCTTTGCATACCGCGATGGTGTATACAATCAGTATCACTGCGAACTCAAAGACGGAAAGCTGACCGTATCCTGTGTTCATGATGGCTATGAAAAGCATTATCAGCGCGTACAGGTTCATTGCCTTGGAAAGACCTTTGAGGCTGAGCTGAAGGACGGCGCATGCTGTGTAGAACTGTAAAAAACGCTCTACAGGGTTCATAGAAAACAAAAAAGACCGCAGAACGTGCACATTGTTTGTACGGGTTCTGCGGTCTTTTTGGATTCATGACATTAGAATGCACACTTTACGGGAATTCTAATGCTTGTATAAACTTAGTGTGTTTTGTCGGAGCAGGCTTGGGTTTTAGTCAACCTTTACCGGGTTGGTAACGCTGACGGTATGATCGTACCATTTTCCCTTGGTTCCGATCAGGGCGAGGTCGAAGTCTTTATCCAGCGCTTTTACCGGAACGTCAAATCCGTTTACTTCTTCGGTCGTGCCGTCATCGTAGGTTACGGTATCAGTGGTGGGCTGTAAAAGCTCTGCACCATCCTTTTTGGCGTCAGCAGCCTTGCCGACAAACAGGTTTACGATGTTTTTGGAGGTCAGGCTGATGTGAATGGACATCTGTCCATCTTTTACAGTCAGGACACCTTTTCCGTCGTTTGCTTCATTTACATGGAACATGCCGCTGTCAGTTTTGAACTCTACTTCATAGGTTCCATCTTCCAGGACAGCATCTGTAGTGTCAGAGTTGGATGCAGCCGATGTGCCGAGCTCTTCCATAGCAGCGTGTGTGTGGGAAACATATAAATCCTGGATGACAGGGATCTGTCCAAGACCGGCGATCTGGGTTTCAATGCTGTCGAATACGCCGGAGGCTTCGAACTGGCTCTTCCAGGAGTCATCATCGTCGCCAGCCATATCATTGTTTGCATGGTCGCCGGCAACAACCATCAGAGGACGGAGAATTACTTTCTTGTAGCCGGCTTTCTGAATCTTTTCGATCACTGCTTCGCATGCAGTATCTTCAGGTTCACCCTCTACAGTGCCGATGAACACATTGTCATATCCGAGGGCATTCATCTGGTTCTGCATCTGGCTGTAACTGATTTTTGCGGTATGAGAGGTTCCGTGTCCCATGAATACGAAAGCAGTTCCGTCTTCCTTTGCAGCGTCAAGGCTTTCGTAGCCTGCAGTTTTTACTGCCTCTGCTGTAACTGCCTTTGCAACCGCTTCTTTATCGCTGTTTACGGAATCGTCTGCAGAGCCCACTTCACCCAGAAGAGGCTCGGCGATGGATACGGATTCAAACTTGTCGCTGTAGCTTGCAACCGCTTCGCTCAGTTCGTCATATTCTGCACCGTGCATCAGATGAGTAGGCTGTACGATCAGATTCTTTACACCGTTATCAACAGCACGCTGCAGTGCCTGATCCATATTATCGATTTTTTCACCATCCCGTGCCTGCACATGGTTGATGATGATCTGTGCACTAAATGCACGTCTTACGGACCAGTCGGGATATGCTTTCTGCAGTGCTTTTTCGATGCCGCCGATATCCTCTGTACGGCTGTCGTTAAAGGAAGTGCCAAAGCTTACAACAAGCAGTTCGTTTTCCCCGATCTCATCTGCGTTTAAGGGATCATCCTTGGAAGCGTCGCCGGTATCTCTTCCGAAATAATCGGGATCGGCGTTTTCGCCTTCTACCAGTTCTTTCTGAGCATCCGTCAGCGCATCCCATGCTGCCTTTGCTTCGGCACACTGCTCATCGGTGTTATCGTTTCTTTCCTGAACATAGATCTGGTCGATGAGGGCGGCTACTTTGTCTGCGGCTTCCTGGTCAGATTCTGCGTCAGCGGTTTCCGCTTCTGTCGCAGTTTCCTGCACAGTTTCAGTGGCGGTGGATTCCACAGCGGTTTCAGCTGTAGAGCCACATCCGGAAACCAGCGCAGCAGTCATTGACATGGATAACATCAGTACGATCAGTTTCTTTTTCATAAGTTCCTCCTTGGGAATGGGTTCGGATTGCAGAAACGACGGGCGTCGGGCAATCCGGTATCAGAGGACAATAAAATTTTGTCCCAACAGTGTGTGGATATGGCGATAAATGAGTGATACGGGAAATTTTCGTTCAGATGCCGTTGAAAAAAGAGAAGAAAGGCGAAATGTGCAAAGTTGGATCGCTGAATCAACTCCATAGAGCGGAGCCATAGCTTCGAATCTCGGAGCGCAACAAAATAAAACCAGAAGTGTTTCTGATTTTGCAGATTTCGTACTGCCAGTTTCTCGTGGCATGAATTTTCATTCCTGTACTGCGAAAGGCAGGTCTCCCGACTGAACGCTCTGACGCTTCGACTCCCTTCCCGGTCTCCCAGTGGTAATAAGCCGTCGCTTGCGAATCACGGTGACGAGTTCGCGCAGGATTTGCACCCGCTTCCCTTTTCACCAGACGCATATGGTCTGACACCTTACGCATTTATTCAATTATGCCTTATGCCAAATTATTCTAGCATTCCTATAGTTAGTTGTCAATGTAGGGGGAAGAACGAGATTTGTGTCTGCGTGCACTTGACGCAAACTCGGTATGCGCAAAAAGTGTGCGCAGAAATGAGAGGAAAGATGGAATATGATTTTCGGAACGTTGTTACTGATGGAAAATGCGAAAAATAAGCGGCTTCCGAATCCTCGGAAACCGCTTATTTACTGGCTTTTTAGAAGAGCGACAGACGGGGCTCGAACCCGCGACCTCCACCTTGGCAAGGTGGCGTACTACCAACTGTACTACTGTCGCATTTTTCCTCTCGCCGATGTATCTCAGCGACGAAAGTTATAATAACACAGTTTCTTCTGCTTGGCAAGCTTTTTCGTAAAAAAATTCAAATTTATTTTGGGAGAAAATAGAATAGCAAAATTTTGGAAAAATATGCGCCTTTTTTTATTCATGACAATAGAATGCTCGTAGAGCGTGCATTCTATTGTATCTTTTCATCCGTAGCATTTCCGAAAACATCGAGCAGCGTTCCATAGCGGAAGAGCCAGACCATCTGCAGCTCGGTCTGATCGTATTCCTGCAGTGTTTTCATTACCTGCTCGGCGATTTCGGGCGTAACGCTTCGGGCCGTTTCCGGGGAAGCAGGATTACAGAGCATGTGCCAGTATTCCGGATAGGCTTCTACCCATTTGACCAGCCGCTGCTGGCGCAGTTGGTTGTAGAGCTTTGAGAGGGCGAGAATGATCTGGGCAGCGTTATCTTTTTCCAGTTCTTTGTAAAGGTCTTTCGAATCCATAGTGCCTCCTAAAACGAATAATGGGGACGTATTCATCCCTATTATAAGCAAAACAGGAGAAAGATGCAAGACAGGTCTCAGGAAGATACGACGGAACAGGAAAGCAGGACTTGCAGATCAAAAATCGTCATGCTACACTACGATGAGAGCATGAAAAGTGTTCAAACGGGAATCACATGACGAGGCTCCCGGTGTGGGAGCACGGATCGAAGCAAAAAGAAAAGGGGAACAAAAGAATCTATGATAACAGATCAATTCGGGAAAAAATGGTATAAGGGGAATCTCCATACCCATTCCACCAATTCTGACGGCCGTCTGTCGCCGGAAGAAGTTATCGGACTGTATCGGGAGGAAGGCTACGACTTTCTTGCCCTGACAGATCACTGGTTTATGGGAGAAGAGCGCCAGGAGGAAAATTTTCTGCTTTTGAGCGGGGCAGAATATGACGTTGGAAACAATGTCCGGGACGGCATTTATCATGTCGTCGGAATCGGTATGCAGAAGGAGCCGAAGCTGGAAAAAGGACCGGAATTACAAGAAAAGCAGGCGCAGCTGATGATCGATCGGATTCATGAAGCCGGAGGCATTGCAATTCTGGCACATCCGGCGTGGTCGATGAACCGGGCGAGCGAGGTGCGTCTGTTAAAAGATCTGGACGGCTGCGAGATTTATAATACGACGTCGGGCGTGCCGTGGAACTGTAGACCCTATTCGGGCATCATCCTGGATGAATTGGCAGCGCAGGGATATGTGCTGCCCTGCATGGCAGCGGACGACGCGCATCAGTACACAGGCGACGAAACAAAATCCTACCTGATGGTGCAGGCGGATGAGCTGAGCCGCGATGCAATCCTGGAAGCGATTGCTCAGGGGCGTTTTTATGCATCCCAGGGGCCTCGTTTTTGGATTGAGAAAAAGGATAACAGTCTGATCGTGCACAGCACGCCGGTGAAGGAAATCGTCTTTTTCACGGATGCGGTATGGTCGGACGATCGCGCGACAGTCGGGGAATGCGTGGAAGAAGCCGTTTATGAGATCCAACCGCATGAAACGTTTGTGCGGGTAGAATTAAAGGATGCTGTAGGGAACCGGGCATGGTCGAACTTTTACCTGACCGGAAAGGCGGTTTTATAAGAATGGAAAATCTCCTTTTTTGTCTGAATGCGACGGTACCGATTTTTCTGACGATGATGCTGGGGTGTCTGTTTAAGAAAATCGGCTGGATAGACGAGCTTTTTACCAAACGCCTTAACAAATTTGTCTTTCAGGTGGCTTTGCCGGCGCTTCTGTTTGAAGATCTGGCGACAGTTGACCTTGCGGAAGTCTGGGATATGGGTTATGTTGCGTACTGTTTTGCTGCAACATTTCTCGGAATCGGGATCTGTTACCTGATTTCCCTCTTATTAAAAGATAAATCCATTCAGGGCGAGTTCGTGCAGGCGTCTTACCGGAGCAGCGCGGCGCTGATGGGAATCGCGATCATTCAGAACATTTATGGAAACGCCGGAATGGCGCCGCTGATGATTATCGGAACCGTGCCGCTTTACAATGTGATGGCAGTCGTTATTCTGTCGATTTTAAAGCCGGAGCGCGGAAAAGTGGACAAGGCGCTGCTTTTAAAGACAGGAAAGGGAATTGTAACAAACCCGATTATACTCGGTATTTTAGCCGGTATGATCTGGTCGGGACTGCGCCTTCCGATGCCGAAAATTCTGGACAAAACGGTTTCCAATGTCGGCGTTCTGGCGACCCCGCTCGGTTTGATGGCGCTGGGTGCTTCGTTCGATTTAAAGCAGGCTGCCGGAAAAATCAAACCGGCGATTGTTGCAACCTTTATCAAGCTGATCGGTCTGGCGGCAATTTTTCTTCCAATTGGCGTGATGCTCGGCTATACACATGAGCATCTGATTGCTCTGATCGTGATGCTCGGCTCTGCCAGCACGGTGAGCTGCTTTGTTATGGCGAAAAATATGGGACACGACGGCACGCTGACATCCAGCGTCGTTGTTTTGACAACATTGTTTTCTGCGTTGACGATGACTGGATGGCTGTTTATTTTCCGGACAATGGGACTGGTGTGATGGAGGATTAAAATGAAAAAGCTGGAAGCGGTAATTTTTGATATGGACGGCGTTCTGTTCGATACGGAGCGAATGAGCTGCGAATGCTGTTTTGAGGCGGCAAAGCAGCTGGGACTCACGCTGGCGGAGGAAGCAGTCTATGGCGGCTGCGGACGAAATGAAGCATCACTTCGCAGACATATTATGGAGACGGAGGAGCCCTGGTATCCGAATGGAACCTTTCCTTATGAAAAATATCGGGAACGGTTTATGGCGTTGTTTCAGGAGCGTCTGGAACGGGAACTGCCGGTCAAAAAGGGCGTACGGGAGCTGCTGGAATATCTGAAGGAAAAGCAGATCAAAACGGCGATCGCATCGTCTACGAAAGGCCCGCTTGTCAGAAAGCATCTGGAGCGCACCGGCCTTAGCGGATATTTTCAGGAAATTGTTTCCGGTGATATGGTGGAAAAAAGTAAGCCGGAGCCGGATATTTATTTAAAAGCCTGTGAGACAGTCGACGTTTTGCCGGAAAATGCGATGGGAATCGAGGATTCTTTTAACGGAATCCGTGCGGTTGCGGCTGCGGGAATGACGGCGGTTATGGTGCCGGATATGGTACAGCCGGACGAGGAAATTCGTCAGATTTATGATTACTGTGTGCAGGATTTGCTGGAAGTGAAGGAACTGATCGAGCTGCTCGCGTAGTGCAGAGCCGTCCGGTGCAATGCAGCATGGAGAGTACAGTTCACCTGCACCATTTGCAATCCAATAGAATGCGCGCTCTACGAACATTCTATTGTCGCGAATCGCCTCTTCTTTTGCAGACGAAGCCATGAGTGAACGGAATCTGATTGACAAATCTCAGGAAAATGATTATACTGTAACCACCGTGCAGCCGGGGGAGCAGCGGCCCCCTGAACCTGAAATCCGCTATAGCAGGGGTGATGGTACGCCGAGGGCTTTTGGCTCATATTGCTGCCCTTTACAAGTGGCGATGAAGTTTGGGTCTTGCGCAACGGGTGTCTGTGAACCGTGTCAGGTTGGGAACAAAGCAGCACTAAACAGAATTTCCCGTGTGCCGCAAGGGTGCCTGGCGGAGTTAACTGTAAAGGTAACGGATATGGGTTTCGGTTCGAAGCGTGCCGCACGGTCTTTGAAAAAGAGAACAGTCTTTCGGGAGAAGCCCGGAAGAATATGGGCGTCCGGAGGAAGAGGATTTCTCCGGGCGTTTTTTAGTTATAGTTCACTCGTTTTTCATTCCCGGGAATGGAATTGTATCAAGACGAAGAGAAAGAGGAAATAAAACGTGGAAACGATCAAAAAGGATAACAGCGGGACTCTACCGTTGCCGGAAAATCTGGAAAAGCTGCTGACAGACTGCACACTCTGTCCGCGTAACTGCCACGTCAACCGTATGGCGGGGCAGATCGGCTACTGCCTGCAGACGGGGACGCTGCGGGCGGCAAGAGCAGCGCTGCACTACTGGGAAGAACCGTGCATCTCGGGCACGGCAGGTTCGGGTGCAGTGTTTTTTGGCGGCTGCTCGATGCGGTGCGTGTTTTGCCAGAACCATGATATTGCGGCAGGAGAAGCCGGACGGGAAATTTCGGTGGAACGGCTGAAAGAAATTTTTCTGGAACTGCAGGAAAAGGGCGCGAACAACATCAACCTCGTGACGCCGACGCATTTTGTACCGCTGATTGTTCCGGCGCTGTGGGCGGCAAAGCGGGAAGGACTGCGGATCCCGATTGTATACAATACCTCCTCTTATGAAAAAGTCAGCACGCTGCAGCTGCTGGACGGGCTTGTGGATATTTATCTGCCCGATCTGAAATATGAATCTGCAGCGCTTTCCGGGCTGCTTTCGAATGCGCCGGATTATTTTGAAACAGCAACAGCGGCGATTGCAGAGATGGTCAGACAGGTCGGCGAGCCGGTTTTTGCAGCGCCGGATGGGACGCTGCTTTTAGCGGCGCAGATGAATGATGCATGTGAAGAAGCCGACGAGGACGCAGAATTTTTAATGAAAAAAGGCGTTATCGTGCGGCATCTCGCCCTGCCGGGACAGGAGGCAGATTCGAAGAGAGTGCTTTCCTATCTGTTAAAAACCTATGGGGAGCGGATTTATATCAGTCTGATGAATCAGTACACGCCGATTCCGTCTGTGCTGGAGAAGACGCTGCCAAAGCTCGTGCAAAGCGCCTGCCTTACGGGCTTGCAGCGCCGTCTGACGGAGGACGAATACGAAGCTCTGATTGATTTCGCGATAGAAAACGGAATCGAAAACGGATTTATTCAGGATCAGGAAACGGCGCAGGAAAGCTTCATTCCTGCATTTGATGGCGAGGGCATCTGACAGAAAAAGAGGATTGTGCAATTTTACAGGGATTTATGGTGTTTTCTTGATTGTTCGGAGGCCTGTGTGAGTGTATTCTGAAAAAGAACAGATGCCTGAAAATATTCCTTTTTCAGGCACAACAACAGAGCAGGGGATTTATAAAAGGAGGAACTATTATTATGAACACAATGCCCAGGCCGGAGCATCCGCTTCCTCAGTGGGAAAGAAGCACATGGAAAAACTTAAACGGAGAATGGGATTTTTCTTTCGACTTTGGTAAAAGCGGCGTAGACCGTTGTTTTTATGAAAAGAAGGATTGGGAGAAAAAGATCATCGTTCCGTTTTGCCCGGAAAGCGATCTGAGCGGAATCGGCTATAAGGATTACATGGATGCCGTATGGTATCATAAGACCGTAGAACTGACCGAAGTGGAGGTAAAAGGACGCGTTCTGCTGCATTTTGGCGCGGTGGATTATGATGCGCGCGTATGGATTAACGGAACAGAGGTTGGACGGCATAAAGGCGGTTATACCTCTTTTACATTCGATATCACGGCTTATGTACAGGCCGGTGCAAACGATATCGCCGTATATGCAGAGGACGATTTGAGAAGCGGCAAACAGCCCCATGGCAAACAGAGTGGGCTCTACTATTCCCATGGCTGTGAATACACCAGAACCACCGGTATCTGGCAGACGGTTTGGCTTGAGTTCGTGCCGGAAAATTATGTGAAAAAAGCACGCTTCTTTCCGAACGTGGAAGCAGGCACGATTACGATCGAAGCGGTGACTGTCGGCGACGGATCGTTCTGCGCAGAAGCGTTTTATGAAGGAAGACGTTGTGGTCAGGCGGAAACCACAACTGCTGGCGGAAATGTTGTTGTGACGCTGCCTCTTTCCGAAGTGCATCTGTGGGAGGCTGGAGCAGGCAGACTGTATGATTTGACAATTACTTTTGGGAAAGATACTGTTCACAGCTATTTCGGACTGCGCAATGTCACAATTTCCGGGGAAAAGGTGCTGATTAACGGAAAATCCGTGTTCCAGAGACTCGTTTTGGATCAGGGATTTTATCCGGACGGCATTTATACCGCATCTACCGATGAAGCGCTGGAAAACGATGTGAAGCTGTCGATGGCAGCAGGCTTCAACGGCGCGCGTTTGCATGAAAAAGTGTTCGAGCCCCGTTTCCTGTATCATTGCGATCGTCTGGGTTATCTTGTATGGGGCGAGCAGGGCAACTGGGGGATGGATCCGAGCGCACCGGATGGATTGAAAAACTTCCTGCCTGAATGGATGGAAGCGGTTGAAAGGGATTTCAATCATCCTGCGATCATCGGCTGGTGTCCGTTTAACGAAACATGGGATTATGAAGGGCGCAAGCAGGATGACGACCTTCTGGCAATTGTCTATCGGATGACGAAGCTCTACGATACGACCAGACCCTGCATCGATACCAGCGGCAATTTCCATGTTATTACTGATATTTACGATCTGCACGACTACGAGCAGAACCCGGAAGAGTTCGCAAGTCATTATGAGAGCTATGCAAAGGACGGCATCCTGGCATGGGATAACCATGCGCCGAGACAGAAACAGATTGTCGGTATTCCGGTATTTATCAGCGAGTACGGCGGCATCAAGTGGGATGTTGAGGGCGTGAATAAGGACAGCTGGGGCTACGGCGACGGACCCAGAACCGAGGAAGAGTTCCTTGCACGTTATAAGGGTCTGACGGATGTGCTTTTGGACAATCCGAAGATGTTCGGCTTCTGCTACACCCAGCTGTACGATGTAGAGCAGGAAATGAACGGTCTTTATACCTATAGCAGAAAGCCTAAATTCGATATGGAAATTATCCGTAAGATCAACAGCCGCAAAGCTGCGATCGAGGAGGGAAAGGCATAACGCCTTCCTGTTTTGCATAGGCTGAAAGAAAAGCGGGTAACGCGATGCTGAATGCAATCTGGGCAGGAATGATTGTTCTTGGAATCTTATACGGAGCTTTTACCGGAAATCTGGAGGCGGTGTCCAATGCCGCCCTGGAAAGTGCCGGGGAAGCTGTGGATTTATGTATTACGATGTGCGGGATCATGGGACTTTGGACAGGTCTGATGAAAATCGCACAGCAGGCGGGGCTGATTGCTGCATTGACGCGCGGCATCAGCCCTTTTGTGTCGTTTTTATTTCCCCGGATTCCGAAAAATCATCCGGCGCGGGAGTCAATTTCCACCAATATTGTTGCAAACGTCCTCGGACTTGGCTGGGCGGCAACTCCGGCGGGCTTAAAGGCGATGGAGGATCTTGCACAGCTGGAAGAAAAACGGAGACAGACGGGGTATCTGAAAAACGTTCCAAAAGATACGGCGAGCAATGAAATGTGTACGTTTCTGATTTTAAATATTTCGTCCCTGCAGCTGATTCCTGTCAACATGATCGCCTATCGCAGCCAGTACGGAAGCGCCAGTCCCGCCGCAGTGGTCGGTCCTGCGGTGCTGGCGACACTTGTCAGTACGTTTGCGGCAGTGATTTTTTGCAGGGTGATGGATCGGAGATAGTGCCACTTTATGAGCAAAAATGAGCTGCAAAGCAGCAGAGAGCGTCGAAGATGCGGTTCATGACAATAGAATGTTTGCGGAGCGTACAATCTATTGTATTGTGAGTGGCGTGGGTGAACAGTAACGAATATTTTGCAGGCGGGCAGTCACACATCGTTCGATGCGTAGCTGTCCGCTGTTTTTGTGGAAATTTACATCAGATATGCCAGCAGCACGCTCATAATGACACCGACGGCGGTAGAAAGCAGCGCGCCTGCCAGCGTATATCTGGATTTGGAAACGCGCGCCGTCATAAAATAAACAGACATCGTGTAAAAACAGGTTTCTGTGCAGCTCATCAGAATCGACGTGATGCGTCCTGCCAGAGAATCTGTCCCGTAGGTTTTGAAAATATCAAGCACCAGTCCAGTCGCTGCGGAAGAAGAAAACAGGCGGATGAAAATGAGCGGGAAAAACTCCGGGAACATACCGCTTATGGAACTGTCAGCGGCGTATTTTTGCAGCAGCTTTCCCGGAAGATCCAGCAGCCCGGAGCCCCGCAGAATCCCGACTGCCATCATCAGCCCGATGAGCGTTGGGACGATGCCGACGACCGTTTTCAGACCGTCCGCTGCGCCGTTTATAAAGTTGTCGTAGAGATTGCATTTATGAATCCACCCATAGCCGATGATGAAGAAGATCACGGCAGGAATGAGGATGGAGGAAAGATGTGCGAGAACATTTGCCATGGAAAGCTCCATTCTGCAGGAATATCTGTTACCGGAGTATATGATTTTGCCAACCCATACAGAACAGGAATCATAAAATGCAGAGTAGGGGCATAAGTTACTATCAGGTTTTCTGAAAAACGAATGGGATGGAAAAAGGAGGACAGGCATGGCGGAATATCGAAAACAAATCGCATATCTGGATTATCTGGAAGACGGCGTAAAAATCAAAAATGCCGGATTTGTCAGAATAGAGGAACAAAACGGACACAACCGGATGGAAGTAAAAGTTAAAAACCTTCCGGGCAAGGACTGCGGGGAGTTTCGGTTACAGGAAGAACATGAGAGAACGGTCGGAAGGATTAGTTTGCAGGGCGGCAACGGAAACTGCTGCATGGTGTGGCGGATGCCGGAGCCGGGCGAATTGGATAACAGCCGGGAGGAAAGCTGGCAGCAGACTGCGCAGCTTCGGATTTTACTGTCCGGAAAAAGAATGCTGATTGCAAACTGGCACGAACCGGTCGAAATTCCGGCACAGAAAGAGACGCTGCAGCTGCAGCAGCAATCGCAGGTACAAGGGGATCCGTTCCAACAGATGGAGGCGCGGTCATCGCAGATAAATTCACCCCGACAGCCCGGAGCTGGAGAAATTATTCCGTATCCGGAGCGGCGCGGCAGCGAGATGGAAAAGCAGTTCACACCGAAGGAGCCTGCCGAAATAGAGCAGTCCGCCATATCGGAGGAGCCTGCTGAAACAGAGCAGTCCGCCATGTCGGAGGAGCCCGCGGCAACGAAGCGGCAGCCCACTCCGGAAGCGCCATCTGTGTCAGCGTCCGAGCCGACGATTCCTTTTCCTTCCGCTGCGCCGAAATCGCCGTCCTCTCCATCGCGTGAGCCGGTCTGCAGCGCGGATAAATGGGAGCAGCTGTGCACGATGTACCCGGAAATTCATCCGTTCCGCGACAGTCGGGAATATCTTTCCATTGCGCCGAAGGACTTTGTGGTTCTGTGTAAGGAATATCAGAAGTTGGTACATAACAGTTTTCTGCTGCACGGCTACTATAATTACCGTCATCTGATTCTGGGCAGAATCCGGCAAAAGGATGCATGGCAGTATTATATCGGTGTGCCCGGCAATTTTTACGACCGGGAAAAAATGGTGGCGGAAATGTTCGGATTCGAAGCCTTTGAGGGTGAAAAAGAATCCGCATCGCCGGGCGATTACGGGTATTATATGAAGCGGGTGGAGATTTAAGCAAGGGTGGTCGAACCGGCGGGAGAAATGATCGGAAAAATGGCAGACAGCAAAAACCTACTTGCGGGAATGAAAAGGGGCTGGTATGCTTTTTCTGGAAACATTCAGCAGATTTCTGGGCGTTCTCGGTACAGATCATGAAAAGCTGACATTTTATA
>ENA-OURS01000550-OURS01000550.1-human-gut-metagenome-genome-assembly--contig:-NODE-550-length-44041-cov-45.696403_pt1 | contig 44041 bp, 35 predicted proteins | sample MGYA00242109_ERZ509010 | MGnify/ENA primary metagenome ERZ509010 (study PRJEB26280, sample SAMEA2338774) | human gut metagenome | biome: human gut; feature: human-associated habitat; material: faeces... | reverse complement strand
TTATCAAGCCGAATCTGCTGCAATGTGATTCCAAGAATTTTCCGGTATCATTCGTAGTTACAGATCCGAATGGCATTATATTCCTCAATGCCAAGTGCATCAACATAAAAATTTCTGCCACGCTGATCCTGAAGGATTGCTGCACTTATTTTATTTTTGCAGGATGTCGGATTATTAAGGTAGACCTGTGCCATACCATCGTACTGGCAGCGGATGTGCGAACCATCTTGAAGCCGGACAAAGGGAATTCCTTTGGCATCTACTTTTTCTTTGGAGCGGAAGACACCAGTACAGGTTGAATAAATCGTCTCAAACAGATTCAACAGCCATTCATCGGATTGATTTTCCAGAATTTCTGCGGTCAGGCGCGGGAGGACATCCCTCCAGCGTAATACCGGCAGACCAAAATGATGAGTCAGATACATCATCAGATGTTCGTTGACTCCAAGGCAAACATCTGCTTTTACCCAACAGGCTGTGTCACCATATTCTTTCTGTAAGATGGACTGTGTGATATTATCTGCTATATTTTTAGCATAAGGCAGCATTGCATTTTGGATCGAGCAATAGCCGCCTTCTTCGGTCGGCAGAAGGGCAAGACCATCCCTTAAAAGCGCAAGTCCCATTTCATGGATGCCTCGAAGATTTTCTTCCTTACAGGTATCCAAGATTGGGTATACCTCGTTCAAAAACTCAAGTGTTACATAACCATTTTTCAACAACCAGCGGACGCTATCGGCAAAAAGTGCTGCAAGTTTTTCAGCAAGGAACTGATTCACTTCATTGTGCCTGACATTGTCTCGCGCAGGTGTCGTTGAGAACGGGACATGAATGTAAAATGTCTGATGCGTTTCGACTGCTGTCTGGAAAAAAACATAAAGATAGTGCTGTTCTGTCGGGATAACCCTATCTTTTCCTTGGCCATCTGTTTCGAGTTCATATCCAATCAAAATTGGCTGCTTATCTTGTGTACGAAACACCAGAAGTTTTTTTGCAGAATCTATTGGCTTCTGCGTCAGCAGAACTTTATCCACACCATTGTCTACTTGGGTGAATTCTTTGCTGACCGACCATTCATTTTCATCCGGATAGATCTTGCAGCTTATATTTCTGACATTGCAAAGGGCAAACAAGACATCCGAAGAAAGATACTTTTTTAGCGCATCTCCGATTTCATTATAAGCTGTTTCGGGATTGACTTCTCCGTCAAATGGGAGAATCAGAATCGTATCGTCCCCGGTTGCCTCATTTTCTTCCGCATAAGGAAGGACCAGATTGCAAATCCGGAAAGAATACTGGCCAGAATAGATCCGCGGCGTTTTCGTATAGGCATAGACAGACTTGAATCCAATACCAAATCGTCCAATTTTACCAGACTCCGGCTCATCCTTTGTAGAACGAATGCCGCAAATGCCCTGGATATCTGCTTCTGTAAACGGCTTTCCGTTATGACACAGCACCAATCGGTCCGGGTAAAGGGAAAATGTCACATAGGTTGCCCCAGCATCCTCTGCATTCTGAATCAACTCAAAGATAAAGTGTGTTCGGTCGCTGTACTGATCTACCAGAATACGTGGTGCCCATTCTTCAAATTTCTGTCCGTAGTCCTGCTTACTGCGTTCCCGGATCTCAGAATATAAATCGTCCATAAAATCAATCCTTAGTTATAGTTGCAAACCGTTATAATGCCATTCACAATAACATTTTCCTCCACGGTTGCACGGTTTTGAATCTTTTCCAGCTCACTTAAAGTCGATGTTTTATCTTCCTCAAGGCTGCGAAGCTGGCTCTGATACATCCGCTTGATATTTGCATCCTCCACATTCTGAATACGGCTCAGCAAATCTTCTTTGCGATATTGATAACTTTTCAGAACAGCGGCGCGTCGGTAGTCACATTTTTCCTTTACGTCTGCGGTCAACTGTGCAAGAGCCTGTTGCTGCTGTTCACGCTTTCGCTGAGACAGCGCATCCCACTGGTTTTCCGCATAATCACCGAGAATTTCTTTGTAGTCTGCGGTTTCCAACAGGTCACAAAGATCCGATGCCGACAAATTGATTTCCGAGATCGGCACGATGCGGACTTCTTTCCGCATCCCGACGATCGTCCGTTCCACGAGCAGGAAGGGATAGTCTCCGGTTGGCACCGGGCAGTCTGCGGTATCTACCAGCAGATGAATGTAAACTTTTTGACGATTGTGCAGCTCGGCAGCTGCCATCCTTACCAACGGATGCACTGCCGTAAAGAAAATAGCATTCCGATCTCGTGCTGCTTCTTCCTGATTGAATGTTACCGCGATTCGCGTGTCAGACCCTTTCAGATAGTCCATCCACTGGTTGTACATAGCCGATTTTTTCATGTGGGAGCTGCGCAGTTTTGCTTTCAGCGCCGCACGGTTCTCGCCGCTCAGTGTCAGCACCTTGTGAGGTCCGTCACCCTGAATGTAGTTTTTTTCTCCCAAAACCCGATTGAGATACTCCACTACGAGTGCCTGAATATACCGTTCCCCGATCCACGGATTTTCTGCATCCATGACTTTCCGATCCATCACATAGCCGGAAATATCAATGCCAAACAGCTGTTTGCTCTCATCCTCCAGCTTCTTCATTTCGTTGGCTCTGGAGACCTCGTTGTCAGCAATTTTTTCGATTTTTTCTTCTTTTTCCTGCTGGGTCAGCTTAGAATCGAAGATTGCTTCATTGATTCGCTGGGTCATATCGCCGAGAATCCCGGCGCACTCACCAATCGAACTTTCGAATACGCCGATACGCTCCAAACAGCGGTGATAGATCTTTGCGTCAATTGTGTCTTCCGTCACCAGATTGCAGATGATAACGGTATCGCTCTTTTGTCCGCGACGGTCGATACGACCGATTCTCTGTTCGATTGCCATCGGATTCCATGGCAAGTCATAGTTGATCATAAAGTCACAGAACTGGTAGTCCAGACCTTCGCAACCAACTTCTGTGAACAGAAGCATCTCCAATGCCGCCGGATCTTCCGCAGGAAGCTCAAAACGCTGACGGAGTGCCAGACGCTCCTCATCTTTCACACTACCGTTCACCTGTGCCACGCGGTATCCTTTTCCGACAAGGGCCTTTTCCACATAATTCAATGTATGACGGAAAGAACTGAACAGGATAATCTTGTTATTCTTCTGGTGGCTCTTATTCTCCACAACTTCCAACAGCCTGTCCAGCTTTTCATCCGCCTGCGAGAGATTTTCCGACAATTCAATCACATGATTTGCCATTGCACGGAACTCTGTCTCCAACGAACCCATGTTCAACTTTTCAAGCTCATCAATAGTAACAGTTCCTTCTTCATCGCAGCAATCCGAAAGGATATCTCCCAGACGGCGCGTGACCATACCTTTCAGCAACGGCGCAAGACCAAAAATGCAGCTGGATGCCTGACGCATGAGCGTACTCATCATAAATTCCAGCGGCACATTATTGTGCAGGTAGCTGAGCGCATGGCTTTCAAAATCCATCAGTGCATCGTAAAGCTCCTTCTGCTCCGGGGTAAAATGGACCGAAACACTCTGCGGACGACGCACACAAAAATCATTCTGAATGTCCTGACGGCGGGTGCGGTTGATCATGCCGGAGAAGCTGTGCAGTCCTTCGACATCCTGAAGAAGGCCCACACGCGTTGTTCGATCAATCGGCTGCGCACTCTTGAGCTTTGCCATAACATTTTTATAGGTCGGGTTGTCCTCGATCACACTACGACCCCAGCCGGTTTGCGCAGCACAGGACAAATGCTCCGAAGCCTCTGAACGCCAGTTTTCTGCCTGATGCCGAATCAATCTTGCCGCCGCATTGATTTCTGCATTTGGCTCCTGCATTTCCTTGAATGTCTTTTTGTCCAGAATCACATCGGGGCGGAGGGCGTTCAACAAGGTATACAGATCCTCATCATCCGTCTGAACCGGTGTTGCGGTCAGCATAACGACTGCATCCGCATTGTCCGTAAAATAGCGCGCAACCTGATAGGCGCCTGTCGTTGAATGCCGGATGTGGTGTGCCTCATCAATGATTACAAGGTCAAAGTGAATCGGTTCTTCCAGATCAAGCAAACCCTTTTGCCGTCCCTTGCCATTAAGTAGTTCCCTCGTCATCAGAGAATATGGCAGGATCGTTTTTCGGAGAGCAACCGGCCACTCTCCGTCTTTATCGCATTCGTTGATTGCCTCCCGGAGCGAAGCACCATCCAGTTCTGTAAAGTTTTCATCAAACCGCTTCATTTCAGAGCGCCACTTATGTTCAGCAACCAGCGGCTTGGGGCAGATGATCAGTACAGACTCGAAATCATCGTTGCGTGCCTGCAATTCGCGGAGAATCAGGCCCGCTTCGATGGTTTTACCAGCACCAACGCTATCTGCAACGAGGATACGTGGGCGTTCCGAGTGGATCATCTTCAAAGCCGGGCGGAACTGATAAGGCACAAAGTCTACACGCGCTGCATTCAGAGAGTACAGCTGGTCATTGGTGGGGCTGCAAAGCTGCTGAGCTGTGAGCAGAATTTTTAATTCATCAATCGAGACATTGCAGCGCTCCGGCGAAGCATCTGCCAGAAGAAGCTGATCTGCATAATAGGTTCCGAACCCAGTATCCATGAACATAACTTCGTATTCTGTGGAGTCTCCACTACCACGGATATTTCCAATCATGCCCACTTGATCTGGATTACTCTTTCTTACAACCTTCGCACCGACGACAAACGGATTTTCCAGTACCTTAACAGGAGCAGACTGCACAGCAGGGCTGGCAGACTGTTCTTCAGCACAAGAAGACGGTTCCTGAATCCGAATAGGATTTCCATAGTTCGGCATTTCTACGGATGCCCGGAATTCTTTGGCCTCGTTTATTTCTGCACGGCTTCCACCAAACCGCTCCATAAAATCAATGTACCTTGACAAATCGGTCTTCGTCATAGTCAAAGTTACTTCTTCTGGAGTAGGATGCGCCCAGTCATTCCGTACTTCAAACATGGCACTGATACTATCCTTCATCCCATAATAATCCGCATAGTACTCAATATTACGGAACGAGTAAATGTTTTTTCTGGCCACAGTCAAAGCCGCCTGTAAATCCAGTCCTTGCAGCGTTGAAATCCCTTTTTTCGTTTACCTTTCTCTGCTGAAGTTCTGACAGGCTGGGAAGGACGATCATATTCCACCAATCGCTTGGTTCAAGGCTCTTTAGGCGTGGCTCTAACCATTTGCGACACACATCCGCCGCATTCAGAAGATAAACATTCATTTTTGCCACAACTTCCGCAATATTCATTTTTATTCCTCCTTTTTGACCCCAGCAATATCAATTTTTACAGGTCGCTTTTCCATGACAGCACCTGTATCCTTGTCCGTCAGCAGGAAATAGTAGTCATTTTCACGAGAATACGGGAGCTTCTTCAAAGTCAGCGTAACCTCTGTGCGGCGTTCCTCATCGACGCAGCCTGCGGTCTTGTCTGCCCGGATTGTCCGCTTGGTGGACACCTGATTGTCCATCGCATTGACGACAAAAACCTCATACGATGCCGGGAGGACCGTATCCGTCACAAGTTCTGTCTGAAGGAACTTCAACGTAATCTTTCCGTCCATCAGCGTTTCCGGGGTTGGCAGAAGCGAAACGGTGGCTTTCTGGGTCTCAACGTGCCCGGCCTGCGTGCGGACATCCAGCACCGGCACCAGCATCTCCTGCACAGAGGCACCACCATGCACATAGTTCTGCCCGCCGCCAGCACACTTGAAAATAGAGCTGCCCAGCGGGGTGTATGCCGTGCGGTCATCAGCCGTATCCAGCACATCCCCCAAGCGGTAGCCCACAGCTCCGACCACCGGCTGTGTGTCATCAGAAATTATAAAACGCTTGTTTTTGATCACCGCCTGTGGCAGATTGATGACCTTGTCGCTCTCCATGATCGGGTCGTGCTTATACAGGAATCCATGGTCTGCCGTTACGATAAAATGCCGGATGTTCGCATTGTCGGTCAGGCGGCGGATTTCCTTGTACAGTTCTTCCACAGCCTCCTCGCAGGCAGAAAACACTTCGTTTTCCGTGCGGGCCTCATCGCCGCGGGCATCGATCTGGTTGTGGTAAACATACACCAGCGTCTTGCCTGAGAAGTAGCTGCGCAACTCGTCGCGGCGCATATTCTGCATCTGGTCGAACTGGATGCAGCTGCTGTTTTTCTCTGCCGCTTGCAGGATGCTTTCCCGTGCAGCGGTACCTACCGTTTTCTTTCCGAGGATGGTCACAGTGCTGTCGGGCTGAAGCTCCAGACTGACATGAGGCAGCAGTGCCGCCATGCCGAGCTGGGTATAGGAGGGCACTGTGCTGACAGCCGGGGTCAGCTTTGCCGTGCATTTTGCATCCATCGCCAACTTTTCAAAAAGCTGCTGAGCCACTTCGTACCGCATGGCATCCGAAATAAACACCACCACGCGCTCCCGTGTGCCACTGACATTCTTGCTGTAAAAATGGGTCTGACGCTCTGTCTGGAAGGTGGTCAGATTATGGGACAGACTCTGGCACCAGCGCACAGCCAGCGGATCGAGGAAGCAACTGGTGTACACTTTTTCCACAAGAGCTTGCAGCTTTTCAATCTCCTGTGTACGGATGACTTTTCCATAGCTCAGGTAGAACTTCCGATAAGCCGTATCCACCTGCCATGCGCTGCCACTATACTGCGCCGCCAGTGCATCAACGCCGTCTGCCGGGACGAAATGCACTGCCTCCAGAACGGTGCAGGCATTGGCCAGCAGGCAATACAGCTCTTTCTGGGCATCCTTTGCGCCAAAGTAGATCTTGCTGCGCTCCTCGCAGATCTGCCGGATGCTGTACCCCTTCAGGGTTGCCGATGTGTTTTCTTCCATCAGGCGGTTCATGATCCAGCTGCTGATCTGTGTCTCTGCCGCATCGAATACCGTGCAGTCCAGCAATAAGTCGGGGTTCGTGTGCTGCAACTGTCCCAGAACCTGCATGGCGTTCAGTTCCTGCGCAGCCGTCGCCGAGAACCGCTCAAAATACGGCTGATCCGGCAGATAGTTCATCATGCTGTCAAGGAAGTTCAGTACCTCGCCCTCCTGCGGCAGGCTGCGATCCAGCCACTCATCCGGGGCATCCATGTCCATTGCGTGGGCAGCATAAGTGGCAAACAAGCAGGTCACCAAATCTTTCAGGTTCTTCCCGGCCGGATTGTAGCCAAACAGCCGCTTGCAGACCAGCCAGAAATCCGACACCAGACCATACTTCGCAAACACCTGCAAAGATTCATTCTCCGAATCCAGCGTACCACGCAGAACATACCGCACCACTTCTTCCGGCTTCGGCGGACACTTGCACAGCACAGCCAGCATCGCCAGCGCAAAGGTCTCTTCCGTATAGGCCGGGGTGCCAAGATCGTAGAACCGCTTGGTGCGATCCTGCGCTGCAAAGAAGTTGATATGCTCCTGCACAAAGAGCTTCGTTTTCTCGTCCAGATTGAAATCCTGTGCGATCATGGTTGCCTTGTCGGTGGAGTATTCCTGCGAGTAGCGCAGCATATCCGCAAGATGGTTTTCTTCCAGCGGGGGCTTTGCAAAGGGCGCATAAATCAGAAAGCTCTCGTCCGGGTGGTCGATCTCAAGCATCCACTTGGTGGCAAACTGGGTGCGGGGCTCCATGCGGTATACCGTCACACCGGGGAGGTTGAGCTGATTCACTTCGTTCTCAAAGCTGGCCGATTCATCGTACCAGAATACCAGTTTGCGCTGCTCGCCCGGAGTAAACATTCCCCGGAGGCGGTCTTCGATCTGGCGCAGTGTCGTTTTAGCCATGGGTTTTCATCTTTCCTTTACAACATCGTAGAAACACCAATACACCGGGGCGGTGTTTTCACACCCCGGTGTATTGGTCACACATTATTTAATCGGCGCAAGTACGTTCAGATTTTTGCCATCGGCGGCAGTCTGCGCCTTGACATAGTTCACCTTTACGCCATCATCCAAGTCCAGCGTGATGCGCAGGGCGGCAAGATGGGCAATATTTTTCTCATATTTCTCGCACTCCTCCTGCTGGAGCTTCAGCTTGTCCAGACGCTTCTGCGCCGTGGACACCGTGCGGGCATCGTTGCTGCTGGAAATGACATTGTTCTCCTGCACGATCTGCTGTGCGTAGGTGCGCAGCAGGGGGCTGAGATAGTTGTTGTAGACGCGGCCGGTGGTATCGGCATCCCAGCGGTGGAGGTAAACCAGTGCCTTGAAGCCGTTTTTCTTGCCGCTGTCGAACATCCAGTAGATGGGCCGCTTCTGGTAGATCTTGCAGTGATCCGCAAAAAAATCCTTCAAAAAGTAGTTGCGGATGATCTCGCGGCTGGTGTTGCCCTTGCTGCCCAGTGCCTTTGCAATGAACGCAAGGTTTTCTTCCAGCGTGTCGGCACCGTACACCACCCGGACAAACTCCACAATGCGGTTCACAAGATCGTTATCCTCAAAGTATTCCTCATCGCACAGGGGCAGCACATTGTCCGTTACCGGCTTGAGGGTCACATATTTGCTGTCATCCCATTCGCCGCCGGCATACATCAGCCCATCCATATCCAGCGAGTACCGCCCGAACAAGCAGCCCACCGCATAGGAAAGCAGGCTCTTGATCTCGCGAGTCAGGTCGGCGCGGCGCACGGTCACATCCTTGTCTTCCACTTCCGGGGTCAACTCATCCTGCAAACCGTAAATATCAATAAAGATGCGGTTCAGTTCTTCTTCGTTGGCTTTGAGCTGCTGGAACCGCTGCTCACATTCTTCCTGCCATGCGGCAAATTTATCGCTAATCAGTCTTCCCATTTTTTATTCTTCCTCCGACTGTCCGGTTGCAAACGCCTTTGAACCAGTCATAAGTTGATTGCAAGTTGGTTGCAAGTTCGTTGCAAGTTCGTTGCAAGTTCGTTGCAAGTTCTAATCCAAATTAGGATTCCGTCACTCAACAGCAAACCATCTTGCCGCGCTTGTTTTTCCCTTGCAAACCACTTTTCCGCTGTCCCTAAGTTCCCTCATCAACACTTGAATCTGTCCACGATTCAGTCCCGGCAAAACTTGCTGCAGTTCTTTGAAAGGGGTTCCAACTGCATTATTTTCGCGTATATGCTTCAGGAGCAGTTCCTTGTTCGTATCACGATCCAAGCCAACATGCCTTGTGTGCACGCCAGTCTTACCGGTGGCGGCATAAAGGCTCCTTGCGAGAACATACTTTTTCCGACCGATGTGCTCAACAATTCCCATTTCTGTCAGACGCCCCAGCCGAGACTGCATTTTTTCATCAAGGGGGCGTTCATGGTACAGTGCATCAATTGCCAAGAAATCTTCTGTTGACAACATCGGCTCTGTAAATTTATCACTGATTCGGTGGATAACGGAGAGCATTGCTTTGTCAAGGATCAACCCATTTAGCGTAACGCTGACAAAAAAATCATCCGTACCAGTAAAATCGGGCAGCGGCTTGGCTTCCTGCACGCTCAGTTCAAACATCAGGTTCATGCCCTGTCCAGAGCGTTCCACCATGCCGCACAGAGAAAGGATCTCCGCAATACGGCGATTGCGCGGCAGCTGGCGGTCCAGTATATTATCAAGTGTGATGCCAAAAGGCAGTCCGCCGGGGCTTTCAACCACCAGTCTATCCCGGTACTGGCGTACAAAGATGCTGCCGCCAAACTGATAGTTCCTATGGCTTACCGCATTCAGGATAGCTTCTCGAACAACACGCTCATTAAACGTGGAGATGTCGAACACAAAGAAGCCCTCTTGATAATGCTGTTTATCATTCCGCAGGTTGACCAGCTCCCAAATGCGATCGTAGCAGGTAAAGAAGCCAGACTTGAATTCTTCCCGTTGGTTTGCGGGGCCGGAGGCCTCGGAAGAGCGGTATTCAAAGATGATCTCCGCCTGTGGCAAAAATCTGACGAGTGCCTCGCTTTTTCCAAACAGGATCATTGCGGCATACGTCACCCCTGCGTCGGTCATTGCACCACAGTCAATGAGAATCTGTTCCTTTGAGCGAGTCGCAAGTTTCTTGTTTCCGCTTTTTTCGATCCACTTGGCGCGGAAGGCTTCAATGGCAGTTTCATCCAAGTCTTTGACGGTTGCTCCATCGCAGATTTTGCCGGAAAAGTCCGTGCCGATTTCCTCATAGATCTTACGGCGCTTTTCCTCCGGCATCTCTTTCAGGGTATCGCCATCATAGATCCACGCAACACCTTCGTAGAGGATCGGCAGACCAATAGGACGGCTCTTCACATCAAAAACGAGAACTCGTTTTTCCTCATAGGTGAACAACTGAAAATCCACATTGATTTTCAGCTTATCGATCAACCCCATGCGGGTGCGCTCTGGCTGTTCAAAGGCGCGACTTCCCACCACACTGCGGGGTCTTTTATCCGAGATACCAAACACCAGCTTGCCACCGCCATCATTCGCCAAAGCGCAGCAGCACCTTGCCGCCTCACCAAAGTCAAACCGATTCTTGGCTTCTTTGAACTGGACGTGTTCGCCTTCCTTCGCTTCCAGAAGTTCTTCAACACTATCTAAATATGGCATGGCGGTTCTCCTTTATAGAATTTCTATTGTGCTGTTGGGAAGTAGATCTTTGACTTTTTGAACAAAATCTTCTTTACCGCTGAATTTCGGACTAAATTTCAACCTAACTTCTTCAAATGCCTTCTCATTAAGTGGAATTGCCATTTTAGGAAAGAATCCGCTATCCATTGCTGTGTCACCGCAAACCCTGTCCACATAGATTTTTAGACGGACTTCTTTTTCATCCTTCCAATTTTTTATGTACGGTTTCTTTCCGCCACGCTCACATAATCCATGTGTCTTTTTGACAATTCCAGCAACATTCGGGACTATTACTTTGACGACATCTTCTGGACAGTTATATATCCACCCCTCTGTTTGTAATTTCATCATCAGGTCATCGTCATATACCACTTTATAGAATCCAGAATTCCGGACAGACCATACCGATGCAATAGAGTTTTGCGGAGCTAAGGTTATCTCTGGGTAAATAGGGTGGTGCGTATCTTTTGTATTATCTCCAAGCATAAATACAGGTTCAATCTTAAACCACTCCGGCTTAAATCCAATCAAAATGCCATTTTCGCTCGTCCCATATTCGTCCCAATGCTCATCTGAAATTCTGAAATCATAGGTAAAGCTTCCGATGTAAAATTTGTTTTGAAGTCTTTTTAAGTCAATCCGATTAGCTTCTTCTTTATCATTAACAATTTTCAAGTTGCTGAGCCACATTTCATGAGTTCTAATCATGCTGATGAAAGCATCCTTTGTTGTACAATGATACAGCCACTCATACTTCTTGGCATCACTTCTGCTTTTTTGAGTCAAGTCCATCAAATCTCCGACATCTGCTTCGATGATTCCCATTTTCTGCCCTTACCTTACTCTCACAACTTTGTTATTTGTTGATAGTCTATCTCTTCTGTAAATGTTCAATAAGCCGTCTTCTTTGTTCACGATCGATAGCTTTTCTTTCATAAGTCTTGCTATCCATATCACAGATACACATCTCAAATCCAATATCCAAGTATATCGTTTTATACTTTAACTTTGATTCAATCCGTGATACCTCGTCAATCACGCTTTGTACGTAAGAATCCCACAAATATGTTGTGCTAACATAAACATAAAGCCCGTATGTGTCAAATTTTGCATATCCACCACCATTGAGCTTTTTAATTTTATCTCTAATAACCCCTATCAAATGATTTGGATCATTATCTGATTTTCCTAAAAGGCCGCCTACAATTTTATTGTCCTCAACTTTTAGTTCTCCACCTGCTTCTTCAAATTTGGCCAACTTTTTCGTTGCAATATCCGAATACGGAACATTCCATACCTCATCAAAAATACTTTCAGCCTTTTTCTCATTTTGATAGCAGTCTTGAACCACTTCAATTCCATACGAGTGAACTTCATCCTGCAAATCAGGCTTATCTGCGCATTTTAAGGTTTCGATTGGATAGTCAAAAAATTTTCCAAGTGTCCGGCGTGCTATTGCCTCAAGTTCATATTTTGACCTAATCACCACCAATTCCTCCTATGTTTTTCTCAATTAGAATCGCAATGGAATTTCAGAATGGTTAATGGGGAGGTCTGTAATCCCTTGCTCGCATAACACAATCTTTAATCCCTGCTTGACCTTTTCAAAATTAGAGGTCGGTGAAACCGTTATGCTCTGGAGATATTTTAAGTCAAAATCAATATCCACATAAGGCACCAGCATTCCCTGCTTCGCATACACCTTACGTTTATACGGAGTGCCATCTTCCGGATGAACGAGCTGATGAAATTCATTTGAGTTATCCTTCACGCTCAAATTAAAGACAATCCGGCATTCTCGTTCATCTTCAAAACTTGGATGCTTGAAAAATGACCCCATTTTCAAAAGACATTGTACTATACAATAATACAAATTTTTTGTAGAGGGAAATAAAGCGTACGGTTCAAAATTTTTGAAAATCTCTTTTAAACTGTCTAGCTGTTTGCTTTGATCATAAACAACATTTCCGTACAGAAAAACCAAAGATTTTGCTTTTGGGTCCACTAATCTTCCCCTGAAATTTTCAAGAAAATCGGTGGAAAATTGAAGGTTGCACCCATCTCCTTGGGCGTAATAGTTCCACATGCTTAAACTATCTGCTTTGTACGAAAAAGACACCTGATAGCTTTGAAAAAGACTTGTATCAAATTTTTCAAACACATCATCCAAATACTCGCAAAAAGATTTTTTGGTGTTTCTCTTATAAATGCCATCTTCCCACGGCCATAGCTCATCAATTTTCTCTTTACAAAGGGAGAGCACATAAGTGCCTTCGCTTTTATCGTTAAGATATGCTCGATTCGTAAAGCGGAGTTGCTTGTTCGCAAGAATCGTTTGAAGTGTATTCAGCGAGGTATAATGGTACAGTTCTTTCGGTTGTTCGAGATGTGACTGATATTCAAAATTATTATGAACGTTGGTGATTTCCGCCCATTCCATTTCTGTTTTTATTGACATTTTTCACCTCACACCAGCGGGTGCTTCTTAAAATCCCAAGAGTATTCAAATGAATCCCAGTCGTCTTTTGATATATTCAGACAACTATCCACATCGGATTCAACTACAAATTTATCCTCACAATTATTGGAGTAAATCGGCAAATTCCCCACATTTCCTTTTTGAAAATTCAAGGTCGGATTGATTGCCGAAAGATAATAAAATGCAACACAAGAATTTAAAAATCCAAGGTTCATTTTAACATTTTGGGATGGTAAAGATGCAAAACTTCCCCCAGCATCATATAAATAACCCTTTTGTGTATACCGTGCAGAGAATTTATTGGACGACAATGAATTCCAGCAAATATTTTCCTTGAATATGTATTCCAAATTAAAAGCGTGCGCTGGTATATTTCCCTTTTCATCTTTATGATTTCTCATTTGAAATCCATCATTTTCCCAATTCACAACACAGTCATTATTCCCATACCATTTTCTAAACTCTCCACCTTTACTATATGGGAACCACTTTGCATATGAGCCTATAGCTTCATCTCGGCTAGCGCAATTATATTTTGATTTATTCTTAGAGACTTCGAACCAAAGACGAACAAACATTTCATTATCTCCAGTAATCATGCCTGCTCGAGTAGTTGCTACGTCACTAAAAAGTTCCGATTCCTTCATCACCTCAATAGCATGTTTAGAGAGCCAGTATGCTAATGGTGCATCTGGAATATTTTTGATAGTTGCAATAGATTCAATGTAGCTATCTGTTCTATTTAAAAAAGCTTGCTCTTTCTCTAATTGCGTCTGATATGGAATCAAGCGACAAAAACTAGAATTATATTCATCAATTCCCACTGGTTGCATCACAAAAGAAGTAGTCTGAACTACTTCTCCGCCAATTTCGTCAAATGCATGGGCTCCCAAATGAGCCATGTTAACTAACAAGTGAGAATATTCTATATTTCTCAAATCTTTTTGACTAGACAAAAACATCCAAGAGTGCTGCGTTATCATTGCTTGATAGCCACTTTTCTTTGTCTTTGCATTGCAAACTAGCATAAATACCGCATAAAGGTCCACTTTTCCAGACTCATATGTTTTTTGTACATACGATGATAAATTGGCATCCATCCCCTTGTTGCTCATATACGGCGGATTCGTTACGACCACATCATACTTTTGGGACAGCATAACAGCCTGCTCAATGAGCTGTGCAACGGCATCCTTTGCGGCATCATACCACATGACCATGTTGATGTCGCCCGCCGTGGCGGCTGCGCTGGTCTCCCACGCTTCCTTCAAGCCCTCATAATCCAGCGGCTTGATTTGAAGGATGGAACCGTACTCCTTGGCATCCACAAAGGCATCCAGCAGATAGTTGAGGGTATCCCGGTGCTGCTGCGAATTAAGGAAATTGCCCATCTCATGCTTGTAGGCACCGCCCATCCAGTTGGATTCCTGAATGTCGTATACTCTGGGCTGGGGGATATTGCTGCGGCTGAAGAAATTGCTGTCATACTCCCGTGCCTTCATCATCACGGAGAAGTAGGCGATCTGTGCCGCACGCTTGTCGATGTCCAGACCAAAGAGGTTGTTTTCCAGAATGGAGCGCACAGCCTCCCGCTTGGAGTAGCCGTTGTCCAGATAGATCTGCATCAGCACATCAAACAGGTAGCACAGGATATGACCGCTGCCCATGCAGGGGTCAATCACCTTCAGCTGCTCCGGCTCCATCTTGGCATACTGGGCGCGGATGTCCTTCAGCTGCTGCTCCACCTGCGGCTCCTGCGGGGCTTCGTCCAGATAATACTTCCACCCGGACTTATCAAAGCCGGGGTGACCCTCGTACCACAGGCGGCCAAGGCTGTTCTCCACCATATAGCGCACGATCCAGTCCGGGGTAAACAGCTGGGTCGCCGCCGGGATATTCTGCTTGCTGATCTTGATGTTCTTTTTCAGGTCGGCAAACACCTTGTCCTTGGGTTCGGTGTTGTAGTACTGGTACATCCAGCCCATGATCTGCACCTGACCCATCGGCTTGCCGTCCTCGTCGGTGGCGTGGATGTCAAACCAGCGCTCGTCCACTTCGTTGACCAGACGGTAGACCACGCCGTTGGGGTCGTTGAAGCTAAGCACGATCAGCAGCTCGGAGAAGCTGTTGCTGCCGTCCAGATCTTCAAACAGCCGGGGCAGGATGCGGCTCAGGTCGTTGCACTGCTTAAAAAACAGGAAACGGAACAGGTCATCTTCCTTGTTGGCATCCTGCAACTCGAAGATGCGCTTTTTTTCGTCCTCGGTAAACTCCAGATCACCGGAGAAAGGTGCCTTGACCAGATCGGGCAGTTTCTGCCCGGTGATCTCGCTGGAAAGCACCCGTACCGGGAGATAGCGGTTGACCTCCATAAAGCGGATGGCGATCAGCCGGTTGAACCATGTATAGGCGATCTCCTCGATGAACTGTTCCAGCTCCTTTTTCGGCTCATCGGCGGTATAGAAGCCGCGCACATGGGCAGCAAGGTTCTTATACTGGTTCACAGCCCGCACGCCACGAATGGTTTGGACATTGCCGTTGCCAAGGTCAAACACCAGCTCCTTGTCCGTGCTGGTCTGCGGCTCCACGATGCCTTTTTCGGTGATGCCGTACCGCTCCAGCTGGAACGTCACATCTGCGATCAGCTTGCGGCGTGCTTCCACCGCAAACTTCTTGATGGGTGCCTTTTCCATAGTGTTCCTCTTTTCGTTTACCAAATATCCACGTTCAGGGTATCGCCATTGTCCAGCTTCTGCTTCAGGGCATGGCGCAGCTTTTCAATGTATGCGTCCAGTTCTGCGGCGTTGTTGATCTGCCACGATTCATCTGTCAGTTCCTGAATGCTGACGGTGACACGGCGGCGCACCGGGGCAGCAGGCGCAGCCTTTGCAGGAACACCGCCCGACACCTTTGCCGCCGGGGTCTGCACCACAGGCTGGTGTGCAGCCTCGTACTGGTCGATAGTGTTGATCCAGTTGATTTTTGTCCGATTCGCATCCAGTTTTGCCAATTCGAGATCGCCCAGATTATTGGTGCTGCAAATCTTTTCCAGCGCATCGTCCCGCTCTGCGATTACAGAGGACCAGTAGTGCTCCTTGCAGCGAAGCGTATTCAGATGCTGAAGAACACGTCCATAGCAGTCCGCCACATAGTCTTTTACCGGCTCGGATTTACGATCCAACAGCTCACGGTATTTTTCCTGAAATGTCGTATGCAAAACCGCCAGATTCCGAATCTTGTCATACGGCTCTGCCATGCTCAGAATCTTACGCATTCCTTCCGCAGCGTTCTTTACTTCACCGTCATCAATGCGGCTTTGATTGCGCATGTAGAGTTCCACAGCATCGTGTGCCTCACGGAACACCTTGATCTGCCCGGCATTGAAGAAGTCCCGCAGGGATTCGTAGGTTTCCTTGAAGTCCTGATAATCCTCCTGTGCATTTTCCAGTGCTGTGTAGAAGGATTCCGTCGTGGTGGGGTCGATCAGCGAGGTCATCAGGGCAATGCCCACATTCACAGTTCTTTTACCGGGGAGATACGGTTCCTCCCGGTAGGTAGCCTGCTGTCTGCGCAGCTCTTCCCTCAGATCAGTACACTCTTTTTTCAAATCCGCCATCAGCTGTTCGTCATCGTCCGAGGAAACGCCCTTTTCAAACAGGTCGCGCATCATATCACGGACAAGACGCTTCTGCTTATCGGTGGCGTGCTTGCGAATGTCGCACAGCAAACGCTCCTGCGACTCCACTCTGGTGAACAGACGCTGGAACTCCTGCGCGTTCCGGCTGGAAAGGCTGAGCTGCTCATGGTTCATGGTCAGCGTCAGGATGCCATCTGCAAACAAGCGTGCAACCAGCCACTCCACATCCACCGGCAGGAAACCATACGGTTCCTTTGTAAAGATGCCCAGCAGCGTTTTCAGCGAGGTCGTCACCGTTCTCGATAGAGAATTGCGCTCAATACGGGTACGGACATCGTCCAAGGCGCGGCTGTTTCCGGTACCGTCACCGCCAAGCCGCATCTGCCCGGCATCTGCAAACAGTTTGCCGATATCCTGCTCCGAAACCGATTTGTCAATGTCCGTCAGGTGGTTGAACAGGCGTTCCACCTGCTGCTTCAGGGCATCATTCAAGCGTGTCTCAAAGTCGCGGGAGCCACCGGACAGCTTGGAGCCGTACACATAAATATCCGCTTCCGACAGTGCCTGCTTCAGGAACACCTTGACATTCTGGCGGCGTTCTTCCACTTCTTCCTGCTTTGCCTCGCAGATAGCACGATACTTCGTGATGCGACCTGCGGTGCCGCTGCGCAGATAGTTCTGAATTTGCAGCATCATGCGCAGCTCGTTGTTCAGGCGGGTATCGTCATGCAGCTGCACAAAAATGGTGTGGTCGCCGCTTTCGCCGGAGGACAGCATCTTCAGGCGGGCTTCATCTGCATCATCGCCACGGGAGGTGATGATTTTGACTGTAATGCTGTTGTCCGGGCGAGAAAGGGCATCATAGCCATCAATTTTCCGATTGAAACCGAAGGAATAGCGGCCATTCAGATACGGATAACGGTACTTGTCCGCGCGGTAGTTTTCATCAAAGATCAGCGTTGCAAGCTCGCGGTTCATTTCGGAATCTTCCGGCCGACGGCTCGCAATTTCTCTGTTGACCTCCTGTTCCTCATTGGTCAGGAAGACATAGTTGTCACCTAGATTCTGTACCAACTGCTCCTGAACCAGCTTTTTCAGAGCCGTTTCCAACCGGTTTTCCAGCTGATAGCGGTCCTCGTTCATCCGGGATGCCATCAGGGTAGCAATGTTTTGTACCGTAGGCTTATCAAACTCCCGCACATTCTTGATCATGAACAGGACCTTGAGCACCTCGACCTCAAAGCAGGTTTCTGCATGGTCTGGGTTCAGCGAATTGTTACGCTGTGCGTTGGTAATAGCAATGGCAGTTTCGTGGTCCACCAATGCAGACAAGCCCTGATAGAATGCGTTGAACGGAACGAGGATGCCTTCTTCCTGATCCTGAAGGCTCTTGGCGGTGCTGAGATACATACTCAGCATGGAGCGTTCGCCATAGGAGCTGTTTTTGCCGGGACTGCTGAACAGACGGACAGCATCCAGCACCTTACCCAGCAGATTGAACTGATAGGGAACAAAGGGGTACACCTCTGCAAAATCGGCCGCATTCTCGTACAGTTTCATTTCAGGCATATCGCCAGAGAACTTGAGCAACGTATCAAGGGCATCTGACTTTCTGGGATAAAACGTTTCCAGTTCAGCCTGCGCTTCTGCATTCTTTTTCAGGATACGCTTCTTGACAACTTCCGCCACATCGCTGGACGACAGAGACAACCGGGTATCAAAGCGGCCCTGAATCTTGGAGAAGTCTACGTTATTGACGACCTGAATTTTATCAATGGCTTCCTGTGCGGTGACCAGAATCCACGCTTTGCCATGGCACTGAACTGCCAGATCATGCTCCAGCGTCTGAAGATCCAGCATCATATTGGAGTCATCGCCGATATACTGACCAACCTCATCCACGCAGAAAACCACATGATGATCGTTGCCCTTACTTTCAATATGTTTACGGACGAGCTTGGCAAAATCTTCTGTGCTGATGCTGTATTCTTCGCCCACACGGTCACACCAGCTGCGGGCAGACTCCTCACTCATCACGCCCTGCTCAACCAGTGCCTGCACAAACGAATCCTGTGCAAGGTCGATGCCAGCCACAGCATCATCCCAGCTGCTGCCTTCCAGTTCTTCGACACGGCCACGGAAATTTTGCAGCTTTCCCTCAGAATCCAACTTCCTCTCCAGATCTGCCATGCGGGGATACTGGTAGGAATAACCCAGCTTTTCGTTGAATGCCCGCAGAAAGACCATGGTGATCACATCGCGTGCAGCGGCACTACTGGTGCGGCTCTTGGAGGCAATATCGAACAGGATCACGTCCGTGCTGACACTTTCTGCTGCGCGGATGTCTGCCAGAACCTTCGGGTCCGTAATCTTATCGTCCTCGATAAAATATTCCAATGCAGGCTTGCCTGCAACTTCTTTGTCGCTGATCAGGTAAGACAGCATCTTCAGGAAGTGAGATTTACCACTTCCAAAGAAGCCGGAAATCCAGACACCGATACGATCAGTATCTGCGCCAATGCCTCGGTGGTAATTTGAAAAGAATGCGGCAAAATGTTTCTGAAGCTCCTGCGTCACAACATATTCCTGAAGTTCCAACTTAACAGTTGCATCATCAACCTGACCGGGCTTGACCACCGGTTTGATTTCGCGGTTGATCGATTTTGCAAACATCTGACCAATATTCATGTCAGTTCCTCCTACACATCCATATCAGATAGGCTTCGCACGGTAATTATTGCCATCCTTCACATCGCCGAACAAATACAGGTAGCCATCTTCGTATCGTCCCGGAAACATCATCAGAACGATTCCCTGTGCAAGCCGGTCATGCAAGTCATTCAGAATTTTATGGGAACGCAAAAGTGGGTAGCATTTTCCGACACCGGTCAACAGGATAACAGCATTGTCCTGTGGGATGCGCTTCACAATGTAGTCCAGCATAAGGTCCATCGGTCGTCCGATCTGCAAAACACTGTTCGCCGCATTCACCACGCGTGTCATGCTGCCGGTCCGCATCTCTAGGTCTTCGTATTTTTGCAGGGGATGCTTTTCAATCAGCAGTTCCACCATGATTTTATAAAGATCAAATTCTACGACCGGGCGATGTGCCTGCTGCAAAAGTTTGATTTCATCCTTTGTCCACTGCCGGACACGCATCTCATCCTTTGGGTCATAGCTGAACACATAGTACCCCGCTTCACCGCCAAGTCCTGCGTTTGGCTCTCTGGAAATGTCATGCAAAAATTCATCGAGTTTGCTCAGTTTTTGATCTGTGTTCATTCATCTGCTCCTGCGATTGCCATCAGATAGGCGTTCATGTCATGTGCCTTCAGGTACTGCTTTAATGCAGAGCTGGGCAGAGGCGGCACCATCTTGTCGCCAGCAAGAAGTCCTGCATCGTTCAGCAATTTACGGTAGGTCTGTGTCAGCTTGCGAATGGTCGTGTCTTTCCACTGAGCAATTTCCTCAGACTCGTTCTGCATCAAGCGAAAGAACGCAAGCACATCGCTCGACTCCAAAGATTCAGCTCCAACAATCAGCTTATCACGGTATACTCTGTACATGAAGGTGAAGAAAAGTTTGTCGTCTGCCATAATAGACAGCAGAACCATCATTCTCTGCACCATAACAGATTGCTGTCCGAAAAGTTCCTGCCAATCCTGATCAAACTGTGTCACCCGACGCGAAACACAATTAAGAATTTCCTTTACACGGTACTCCTTGGCTGCGGAAAACAGGTGCTTCTCAAAAGCACTGCTCCTGATTTCGTCTGCCGATGAACCGTTCAAAAGTTCATTAACATAGGCTTTATACTCATAGAACCAGAAGGGCTTTGATACCAATCCGGCAGTATACTGATCCTGTCTCTTTTTGCTGCTCATAAAACACCATCACTTATATAATGTACAATTATATTTAAGTCTATCGTTTATACGAAGCTTTGTCAATTCATAAAGTAGCTAAATTATCCTCAATTGATAGACATTCTGCACAAAACAAATCTCGCAAAACTCAGCAAATCGTTTCAGATGTTCCGAAGTTCGTGGAGCAGCGAAGTTCTCAGTTATCCTCCCAAAACTCTTCTGCATCTTCCACGCTATCAAACTCATCTGCGTGTTTTTCTGCAAATTCCTCAGCGGAAGAACATTCCTGAACATCGTCAAACAGTACTTCCCGATTTGCCTTTGAGTCCCCAGCAGCTCCCGTACCAACGGGATTGAAAAAGCTCATGTAGCCGATAAAATCAAACAGACCTTTATTGAATTTCATTTGAACGACCTCCTTCAATTTTCTTCGTTCAGTCCCAGCACCTGTGCCACAACCTCGTCATGCCCAAGGAAGTAGTCCTCGATCAGGTCCCAGCGCTGTTTGGTGGTCAGATCGCTGGTCAGGAAAGCAGTCATCATTTCTTCTGCATCCGCATGACGGCGGTGGATCTCGGCCAATTGCTGGTTCTTGTAGCGGCGGTCCTCCGACAGGCTGCGGATCTTCTGCGGGTCATTGACACGGACGAAGATTTCCAGATTCTGTCCGCCGCGCACTTCGTAACTAGCCAGACCGAAAATCTCCAGCACGGCCAGCAGACGCATTACCGGGTTCTGCTTGCCGCCGATGGTCGCAGGCAGATAACCGAGGTACTCATTTTCTTCCCGGTTCGGGGCGCAGTTGACCAGGCGCTCATCCATCCAGTTGGCGCAGGAGAAATAGTTGCCGTTCATTACACGGTAGCTCATGCCAATCTTATTGCTGCCCTGCTGACGTGCCTGAATGAACTTCATCCGGTCGCTATCCCGTTTCGTAGGGTCGATTTTCACGTCCATCACAAACAGCTCCAGCAATGCTTTAGCAAAGTCACGGCCCAGAACTTCGCCTCCCAGTGCCTCCTGTGCATCGCGGCAGAATTCTTCCACCGTGAACATGTGGCTGGCCTTGCGGTAGCCGTCAAACACACGAGCGACGGCCTCCATGTACTGACGCAGCTTTGCACGGGTCGTCTCAAAATCCTGTGCATAGCGGATAGTAGTCTTGACACGGACGGAGATACGGTTGGTTCCGTCCTGTGCGAACAGCTCCCCATTGAAGAATTTGACCTTGAACATCCCGAAGGTCATATCGGAGAAATACTTTTCCCAGAGATCGCCCATGCGGATCTCGTAGATGCTGCCGCTGTTGCGGGTGATGACATCTGATGCACGCGGCGTATAGCTGCGGCTCACCGTGATGGTATCATCGTACAGGTTCTTGACGAAATCGCCGTACTTTTCCAGAAACTCCTGCTCGATCTCCGTCGGCACGTTGGCATAGCAGGTCGTGAACATCGCTTTCGGGCGTACCACCAGCACCGGGAATCCGTAAGCATTTTCCAGATCCTTTGCCAGCAGGAGCAGGCCGGTCTTGACGCGGTTCTCCACATCATCGGAATCAAACAGATAGCCGAACGCATCCGGGGAAACCAGCAGATTGCGGTGCTTTTTCTGGCTGTACATCCAGTAGAGCTTGTGTAGGATCTCCCGCAGCTGATACTGGCGCAGCTCGCCCATGCCATGCAAACGCTTGAGCTGAGAAAGATCACCCGACAGATATTCTTCGGTCGCTACACCAGTCATATTTTTATCGCGGGCGCAGCGTCCGATCTCCTGCACATAATCGGCCAGATTGCCTGTCGGCGCATAGTGGTAAACCTGTGCAATATCCGGCACATCCACGCCCATGCCGAAGGCTTTGGTGCTGATCATCGCAACGGCCTGCCCGGTGCGGAAAGCCTCCTGTGCAGCGTTCTTCTCCACACGGTTCAGACGGCCATAGTAACGGCGAACTTTATTCTTCACCAGCGGGGACACGGCATTGTAGATTTCCTCCACTGTAGAGGTAAATGGGCAGTAGACCAGCGTTTTGCGGCCTTCGGTCACAAACTTTTCGATCTGCTTTGCAACATGATCGACCTTAAATTCGTCCCGGCTCCCTTCAACGGTCTTTTCCAGCGGATGAATATCAAAGTTGATGTTGTCACGGCGTACACGACCCAGATACAGGATTGGGTTGTTCAGCTTCAGGGTGTCGATGGTATCCTGCACCACGTCATCCTGCCCGCCATACACAGCAGTAGCGGTCAGGCAGAGGACCGGGAAGTGTAGACCATTGCGGCGCTGACGCTCCAGATAATCGCCGAGGAACCAGTAATCCGCACGGAAGTCCTTGCCCCAGCTGGTGACGGTATGGGCTTCGTCCACAACGAACAAACCAAGGCGGCGATTCCCAAGCAGGGTCTCCAGCGAAGTGGTCAGCAGCATTTCGGGTGCAAGGTACAGGATGGACTTTTCGCCGTTATGGATGGCGTTCAGGCGCTCCTCACGCTCCTCGTGGGAAACATTGGAGTTCAGGAAGGTGGCGCAATGCACGCCGCGGGCTTCCAGCTGGGTGACCTGATCCTGCATCAAAGCAATCAGCGGCGAGACCACGATAGTGACAGCCTTGTGTACCTGCGCCAGATAGATACCGGATACCTGATAGAACACCGATTTGCCTGCGCCGGTGGGAGCGGTCAGGAACACATTGGTGTAGTCCTGATAGTCTCCCATGGCAAGCTCGCACTGCCTAACGATGGTGCTGATGATCTCGCCCTGACTGATCTGCTTTGTCTCCGTCCCAGCGGCAGGGTCTTTGTAGAAGTCCAGCATCCGGAAATCTGCATTCACGCCCCAATACTGCTTGAGGATGGCACGGTAGCGGTTGATGGTTTCCGGCTCGATTTTCTCCTGCTTCTCTGCACAGTTCAGGGCAAATGTCGTACCACACTGAGAAGCAAGGAAGGAGAGCACATCGTAAGTATTGTTTGCCGCATTCTGTACCCGCTCCACCGACACGACCACGCTGCCTTCCAGCCGACCGCTCAGGATGTCATCGGCCAGCACCATCGGGGAAACATCATGGGCAACCGTTGCCTCCGCATCCGTGAAAGCGGTCTGCTGCTTCTGATAGAAGGGCAGGCAGCGGATGTTTTCGCTCTTGTGCTTGTTGAACAGTGCCAGATAGTAATGCTCATCCAGAATGCGGACGCCGGCATAGTAACGGCTGAGAACCTCTTCCTCCGGCGCAAGACCGTTCTTTTCGCTTTCGTAAGCCTCGGCCAGTGCATCTGCGTCGGCCGCCGGGATGCAGCTGGGCACATACGCTGGGAAAGCGTTGTTGTCGATGACGATGAACTCCGCATCAAACATGGATTCCGGTTCCTGCACGGTCTGGAGGATCGCCAGCATCTCCTCATAGATGCCGACCGTCACACCATCCTGCATCATGAGGCTCTGCACCAGCTTGCGCTTTGCCGCATCGATCTTCGCAATGCTCACGGTGCCGTCCGCATTCAGCACCTTGTCGGCGGGCAGGATGGCATCCTCGCGCTGCGCCAGCCAGCGGACATTGGCAGGGACAAAGCCCCGGAAAAACAGTGCAACGTTCTTGCCGGTATAACGGGCAATGAGTTCTTCGGCGTGCTGCTCAAAATACTTCTGTGCGTTCATAACAATTCCTCCTACTTAAACTTCCTCGCTGTTCTCATCGTCAGCGGCTTCATCGGCTCCTGCGTTGCACCACATATCCCCGTAGCTTACGATTTCAAAACCATCGGCGGTTTTATAGATGTCGCCCACCTTGGTATCATCTCCTTCAGGCAAGAGTTCCACGCTCTTGTAGTAAGACCCCTTATCGGGTAGCTCCTGTGCCACTTCAAGCAGTGTGCGCCACATTTCCTCATAGACAGTACGGAACATTTTGGAAATCATTTCTATGTCCATAATGCTATATTTTTTTCCATCAGTCTCTGCGCTGCGGCAGGCAGTCCAGTCAATGCTTGCCTTGACACACGCCCAATCCGAATGGGTGTTCTCGGTAAAGTAGCCGCTTTTCTCCCGCAGCTTCTGGAGAATCAGCTTTTTATTCTCAGCTCCGAACTGAAGATAGCCGCTATCAAAAAATACGGTTCGAGCATACTTTTTCCGAGTTGCTTCACAGCCGTCCTCATTCTGTAGAATGTATTGATATGGATGCCCCTCACAGCTGTTTCCAGTCGGGTATCCTTTGATATTGAATAGGTAGACAGCATCTGCAATGTGGGTGTCGCACTCAAAAATTTCACCCACCCGGCCATCACGATATTGCCAGCTGTCCTCCTTATACATGATTCTGATTTTTCTGAACTTCTTTTCCCACAGGTGTTTCATTTTCATCTTACGGATTCCTTTCTCAGACCGCCGCACACGGCTCCGGCTGGAGCAGAGCGGCCAGTTTCATCATCATATCCAACGGAAGTCCTCCCTGAATCTTCGGGGCTTCCTGATAGCAGGCATCCTGCGCATTGGCAAGATCGACTGCAAAATCCTCGGAGTAAGCAGTCTCCATCAGACGGGCACTGTTGTAGGCATCCCAGGAAGCATCGTGCAGGCTGCCCTCTGGCTCCAGCCCTGCCCGGTGCATGGCGTTGCTGAGGGAGAGGATGTTTTTCTCTCCCAGCATCTGCCGGAAGTCCTCCTGAAAATCGTGCCACTGCACCATCTCGTCCAGAAAAACGCTGTCGATGCCCTTAAAGCCGCATTCCTTGCGCAGCTGGCACAGGTCGCTGGTGCTCCATGCGTAGATCTCGCAGCCGTCCGAACCGCACCATGCTTCCAGCGCATCCAGTGCTTCGGGCAGAGAGACTGCATCACTCACGGCACCGTTGCTGATGCCGGTGAGCTTGTAGATCTTGCGCTCGATCACACCGTTGTACTGGGGCCGCACGAAAATGCGGAAGCGGTCCAGCGGGTGAAACGTATCGTCCATCCGCACTGCGCCGATCTCGATGACCTCATTCCGGAGATCTTTCTTATGTACCAGACGTGCATCGGTGGTGTTCATTTCCAGATCAATGAAGATGCTCATTTGCAGTACCCCTTTTCGCTTCCCACAGTTTTCGGTTGATTTTCTGACATGATTCTACGCTTTTATCTGTCCGATAAAACGTTCTTCTATGGACTGGTCTCAGCTTTCCTCGGCAATTTCCTGCATCTGGGCAAACAGGTCATAGTACTTCGACCCTTTTGCCGTCTCCAGATCCTCGTACTCCTCCAGGACCTGCATCTGCTGGTAATACTCCGTCGGTTTCGACTCGTCCATCATCGCACTGCGGTCCGTCACGATGAAGCCGGCAAAGTCCGCATCGCTGTAACACAGCCAGCGGGTAGGCTGACCATCTTCTGCAACTTCAAACTCCACTTCGGTTACATAAGTGCAGCACGCCAGAAAATCCTTCTTCTTTTTGGATAACATCTGAATCATAGCATTCTCTCCGTTCTCTTTCGTCCTCCGCAGATGATCGGCTCTGCTGAGGAACGATTGCATTGATGTCAAAGGAAAAAAAAAAGACCTGCAAGACTTTTTGTCTTACAGGCCCAAGTTTGTACACCAATGAATCCACTTGTCCTGAAGACAACTGGATTCTACCACAAAAGGGTATACTTCGTCAATATACAATTTTCCATTATTAACTATTGAAATAATAACACATTTAATTACGCTTGTCAAGCCTTCTTTTTCAAAATTTTCGGTTAATAGCAATTTTCGCATCTCGTCGCACCATCGTTATTTATTAAAAATCCACTTAATGTCCCCACTATAAAGGAGATCTCGTTCCGTCATTTTATACAAAGTTCAATCTACTCGCGCTCCGCATAATTGTGCGAACAGCCATTTTTCTGTCCGCCGCACCGGCGCCGCGCAAAAAGCTACAGCTGTGCGTCATTTTGCGTTTTGGGGATATAATCTTAGAAAACTAAATTCTTCAGTCATCCGTTATCTGGTGAACTTCATGCAGGATTGTTTTCAGTTCTTTATATAACTGTTCGGCTCGCTCAGGCAACGAGCCATCAGTGAGTCTCAAAGAATCAACTTCTCTTTCTGCGTATCCTTGCCAATATGGACTAAGCAACCCTTTCTTTGCGTCCTCGATACAATCTTCAATTTCCGTGTAGCTTATTTCATTATAGTCGATCATTTTCCCCCAGCCCTTCCAAAGCATCCAATCGGCTTGATAAATATTCTATCACGCATAGTTGATTATTTCAATTAAAAATTATAGATTCAACCACTCATTTTTGACTGTCCTCTAGACTACAATAGAGTAAAGAAGGATGGTGGTTGCTCATGTACGAAGAACAGTTTTCCAAGCGGCTCGCTGAACTGCGCACGAAAAAGGGAGTATCTGCGAGAGACATGAGTCTTTCCATTGGGCAAAATCCCGGATATATTCGTGCAATCGAATGTGGAACTACCTTTCCTACCATGTCGAACTTCTTTTATATATGTGAGTACCTCAACGTAACTCCACAGGAATTTTTCAATTTCAGTGAGGAACCTTCCAATGGAATGAATGCTCTTACCGATCAACTCCAGCAATTCGATTCCGAGCAGATAAATGCACTTGCTGCATTTATCAAAACCATCGTAAAAAAGTAATTTCATTCAGCTCTTGCGGTTGCATGATAAAATACAGCACAGCATTTGACTTCACCGTATAGAGCGGATGAAGCTAGAATGCTGTGCTTTTTTGTTGGAGGCATTATCATGTTGCAGTCTACATCGCGGAATACGAAGAACGCAATTTTGATGATATTCAGCGTGCGCTTGACATTGAACACACTGTGAAGGCTTTGGAATCTCAACTATGTTATGACCAACATTCGCCAGAAGAAGTTGCCCGACAGATTCTAAAGGCAGCGTGCAAATTCTACGATGCCGATTGGTGTGGTCTTATCCAAGTAGATTTGGACTTGAAAATCTGGACACCATTCTGGTGGTATAATGATAGTTCTGAAGATAAAACAACCATCTTGACGGAGGAGTTTGAATCTGCTGAATTTCTTGACCGATGGGTACAGGCCGTGCGCCATGGGAAACCGATGATCGTTCCTGATGCAGAAGAAGTAAAAAACACCTATCCTGCGGAGTATAATCTCTATCAGCGTCTGGGAATCCAATCTGTCCTTGGTGCTTCTCTGGAGCCGCGCCCTGTCGCTCTACTTGCGGTACGCAATCCCAAGCGGTACATTTCCGAAACGAGTATTCTGCGGCTGTTGGCGTATGTTCTTCTCGTTGCTTACAAAGACAAAAAGATGAATGACGGTCTGAACATGGCCTTCGCTCCAGAAAACATCGAGAGCAGCCATGATGTTTTTGTCAGTCTCTTTGGCGAACTGAAGATTTACACCTCCCACGGCATCCTGCGAGAAGCCGATCTGAAATCCCCAAAAATCAGCCGCTTGCTAACCTATCTTTTGATTTCAGGTAAGAAAGCTCACTCATCGCTGGAAATTGCGCAAGCTCTTTGGCCTGATGATTCAACGAATCCTGCTAAGAATATGAGAAATCTGATTTATCGCCTCCGGCAAACATTCGGTCTTATTTCAGAAAAAGAGCTTATTGTATCTACCGCTTCCGGTTATCAATTCAACCCTGATCTTCATATTATGACGGACTATCAGCAATTTGACGATCTTATCCAGTTGGCCTCGAAAGCATCTTCCGTTATCAACCGGGTAGAACTGTTAAAAAATGCGATCGACCTCTATTGTGGAAAAATTCTTTCTTCTGCTGACGGGGAACATTGGCTTATTCAGTTTGCGGCAAAGTATCATATTGCTTATGTTGGCGCCGTGAATGAACTCCTGAAGCAACTGAATGCGCTGCATTCTTATGATTTGCTGAATCAGTATGCTGCAAGGTCTCTGGCAATCGTCCCTGAAAACTCCAGAGGATACTACTAGCTGATTCACTCCCTTAAAGTTCAAGGAATGGATGAATTGGCCTCAAACGAGTATCAATTAGCAAAGCAGCACCTCACCACCGAAGAATATAAAGAATTGTGTACTTCATTAGGTGATAGCTGCGAATAATTCTCATAAGACCTTCATGAGATGTTCAAGAGACTTTCATGTGACATAAAATTTCTCAGGAGATTCCCTAAATAGGATAAAAATGGCCCTATGTGACTTTTGTGAGATGTTCATAAGACTTTCGTAAGACCCTCGTGTGATATGCTTATACGGCACGAATCGCTGCCTTGTAAGCTACCACACGAGGTTTTTCTTTTTTGGCAATTTTCCAAGGCTTTCGATTCGTCCGAATAAAAACATATCGAAAGCCTGAGATGCATTAAAGGCCGAGGATACTTATACTGCTTTCCATTTTCGGATGGAAAGGTATCGGTAACCTTTTCTTTTAATGCGTCTTTTTTTCGCTGAGAAAAGCCCGTAAACTGTCCCACAGTGAAGTGTCCTCAACCTCCGCATCCGGCGGAAAGGATCTTCATTATGTTCAGTATGAAAGAATTTGGTCAGCGTGTCAGCAATCTTCGGAAAGTTCGCAATCTTACCCAAGATGAGCTTGCATATCGAGTAAATGTAAATAAAGGTCATATTAGCCGAATTGAGCGTGGCACAGTTGCTTGCTCCTTAGAACTTCTTATTGATCTCTCAAATGAGTTGCACACCAGCACGGACTTTCTTTTAACCGGTATTGGCCCTTCTAATGATTTTGCCAAAGAGGAAATCGACACTGCCATCAGCATTCTTTCTTCCATAAAGCAACTGCTGTAATTTCAGGGTTTGGAATTTTCTTCCAAAAATAGGCCTACTAAGCCTACAAGGTAGGCCTACGAGGCCCACGCATTTCACAATTTGAGCCGCTATACTATAAGCAAGCCAGACAACATCTGGCATCCGCCCCTTGAAAATTGAACACGCATTCTTCAGTCACATTCCTGTGATGATGAGCCACGTCCGTAACAAATGCGATGATCTCCCACTGATGGAATGAGCGGTAGGTTGACGGTAAATGGATGACAGCTTCTCCATAGCTACGATTCATCACAGAATAATGATACTTCTGCCTTCGGGCAGCTCGGTGTGAACCACGGAGAGGTGAGAACCCTATGGATTCGGTACGCTGCCGGACGGCTGAAAGATTTCCCACACGAAAACTGAGTTTTCGTTTTCCGGGGATGTCGGGGACAAATACGGAAAGGTATAGAACTATAAATCACAGCAATTTGCTGTTTGAGATAGTAGGGTGGGCTGTGCGAGCAGCCCACTGTTACATATACGGATAGAAAGGAGCAATCCAAATTGGCTACACGAGGCAAAAAAGAGAAAGCGTATCCGCCTATGCCCGCAAACTGGATGTACAAGCGCGGGGATGTCTACATGATGGATCTGAATCCTTACAGCTGTTCCGAGCAAGGCGGCATCCGACCTGCCATTGTTGTCCAGAACGATGACGGTAATTTTTATTCCAATGTTCTTCTGGTCGTTCCGCTGACAACACAGATCAAAAAGCGAAATATGCCGACGCATTTTGTTCTGCACAATCGCTTTTTGAGTGCACCATCTATGGCGATCTGCGAAAGTCCGCGCCCCGCAGATAAATCCAGAGTGTTAAGCTACCTTGGGCACCTGTCCAAATATGAAATGCGGCAAGTGTCAGTGTGTCTGCAATACAGCTTTGGGTTCATTGGATACAAGTCATTCCGAAAATACCTTACGGCTCCTCCGCAGGAGGATGTTCTCGCCGCTGCAAAAGAGCTGCTCTCCCAGCAGTTTCAAAATCTTCGTGTGCTGAACAGTCAGCCCCCTGCTCTCGCCAAGCACACAAAAGGCGATTTACATAGCATTGAGCAGATATCGGAAAGGATGCTCTCCACCCCGACAGAATCTTCTGTTGAGTTCATGGTCGCAGAACTGGATGATGCGCTTCAATCGCTTATGTTCCGCTGGAATATCTGTTATGAACGGTATTCCAGTTTCCGCTTATCTGATAACGAAAAGAAGAAAATCGGTTTGATTATCCAATCAGGAATTGATTTTCTGCAAAAGAAGAAGGAGGTTCCTTTATGATGAACGCAGTTGTAAAACCTTACCATGAGATGTGCCTGAACAGCAGCGAACTGATCGTGCCGCGCGACACTTATCAGCGTGCTCTTCACCCCGCTCGTGTTGCCCGCATCGCAAAAGAATTTGACGAGCGGGTTGCCAATGAGCCGAAGATCAGCTTCCGGGATGGTCACTACTATGTGATGGACGGACAGAACACCATCGCTGCACGGAAATTTCTGAACGGCGGCGAAGATTTGCAGATTCGCTGCAAGGTTTATTTTGGTATGACAGAACGAGAAGAAGCCCTCCTGTTTGCACAGCAGACAGGCATTTCGGAACGGCTGAGTGCAGGGCAGAAGCTCCGTGCCCTGATTTTTGCAGGGGAGCCTGCTGCCGTTGCATTCCAGCAGGCCACCGAATTGGCTGGCGTTCATCTTTCTTTTGAAGAAGGCCGGGGCAAGCAGCGGATCAGCTGCATTGCAACCGCCTATCACGAATTCATCCGGCTGGGTCCGGAACTGTATATCGAATCCCTTGATGTTTTGCTGAACGCTTGGAACGGCGAACCTGATTCCATGAGTTCCGCAAACCTGCTCGGCATCTGCCGCTTTGTAGAACTGTATCACTCCGAATATAACAAAGGCCGCTTGATTGCCAAACTGCGGCAGGTCGATGCGTTCACGATTTTTCGCCTTGCTCGAACCGCAGGCGTAAGCCTTCCCGGCAAGACGAAGTACCTTCAGCAGGTCTATACTATTTATAATGGTGGAAGCCGCCGGACCGCACTGCCGCTCAAGTTTTAACTCAATGTATAATTGAAGAGGTTTTATCCCATGAATAATTGCGAAGAAAAAATACCTACTGCATCTTCCACCCCCACGCCCGTAGTACAGGATATCCGCTGTTACACGATTGAAGATCTGATGGCAATGCTGATTTTAAGCCGCCCCACCGTCTGTCGTCTGCTGAAGCAGAATGAATTTCGCTGGTTCAAAGTTGGTGGTGCCTATCGTATCTCCAAAACCAGCTTCGATGCGTGGCTGAACGATGGCGTTGTCGAACCCAATCCTGCCGTTTGACATCCTCAACATTTCAAACAAAATCTGCTATTCTTTAGCCGGGATGAGAAATCCCGGCTAAACTTTTACATAGATAGAGAGGTGTCTTTCATGGATGATATGCGGAATACTCTGGCTCCCTTATACGGAAAAGCTGAACCTGCCACCGCTAAAACCACCATGTCGGTTCGTGAGATGCAGCATCTTCTCGGTCTCGGCAAAACGGATAGCTATTGGCTGCTTCATAAGAATTTCTTTGAAGTCATTCTGATAAACGACAAAATGCGTATCGTTATTTCCAGTTTCGAAAAATGGTACGCCAATCAGGTCAAATATCATAAGGTCAATGGTCCTCCACCGGGCGAGGAACTTTGCAAGCGGTCATATTCTATTTTGGAAGTTGCTGAAATATTAAAGGTAGACTCTGACACTGTCTATACACTCATCCGTCAGGGCAAGTTGAAAGCAGAAACGGTAGACTTCTGGATGCGGATTCCAAAAGAGGAATTTGAGCGTTGGTATCGGTCGCAAAGCCGCCACCGCACTGCGGCTGATCGAGAGCGTGACCGGGAGATTGAAGCACAAACCATCTCCATCCCAGAAATGGCAAAACTGCTCGGTATTCCAAGAGAAAAGGTCTACTGGATTCTCGACTGTAAAAAATACCGAGACTGTTTCGTTATCGAGCGCGTGGCCGACAGGCGGCGCATTACCAAAACAAGTTTTGAAATATGGCTCAACAGCCAATCTACATATCGACTTCAAGAACCGGTCATGGAAGCGCATGAAGAACCACCGCTGGAACTGAAATGCCCTAAAAGCGAAAAGTATTACAGTTTTCAGGAGATTTAGGATTTCTATGGTGTCAGCCGCACCACGCTTGTAACATGGATTCGTGAGGAAGGAATTCCCACAATTGATGTAGGGCGGGCAAAACGCGTCCGAAAAGATGTATTCGATGATGTTCTGAAATCCAAACGTAAAGTGGAAGGAGATACATAATGGCCAGCATTATCAAGCGCAACAATAATTTCTGTGTTGTCTATTCCTATAAGGATGCAAATGGCACCCCCAAGCAGAAGTGGGAAACCTTCACCGATCTTTCGGATGCCAAGAATCGCAAGAAAGAGGTCGAATACAAGGAATCAGTTGGAACCTTTGTAGTTCCGCAGTGCAAAACCCTTAACGACCTGCTTCCTGAATATGTTGCCCTCTATGGAAAAAGCAAATGGGCACTTTCAACCTATCAGGCAAACACTGCACTGATTGCCAATTACATAACTCCGCTCATCGGCTCGATGAAGTTGCAGGATATCACCACCCGCGTGATCGAGGGGTATTATCAGCGGTTGCTCAAATATGAGGCTGCTGACCCTATGTGTGGGAAGCGGAAGCACCAGTTTGTTTCCCCCAGTACAGTCCGTTCGGTTCATAAGATTCTGCGGAGTGCCTTTGAGCAGGCTGTAAAATGGGAACTCATGGAAAAGAATCCCTGCATTTACGCTACCCTGCCCAAGTACACTTCCAAGAAACGTGATATCTGGACAGCCGAAACGCTGTTCCGTGCTTTGAAAGTTTGTGATGATCCGAAGCTGCGGCTGTGCATCAACCTCTCATTTTCCTGCTCCCTGCGTTTGGGCGAACTGCTCGGTCTGACTTGGGATTGTGTGGATATTTCCCCTGAAAGCATTGATGCGGGACGTGCATCCATTTACATAAATAAGGAATTGCAGCGTGTGGACGTTGCTTCACTGAACGCATTGGAAAACAAAAATGTTATCACTCGTTTTCCATCGCTGAATTCTCGCTGCACCACTGTTCAGGTTCTGAAAAGCCCTAAAACGGATAGCAGTATCCGAACCATCTTCCTGCCCAAAACGGTCGCTGAAATGCTCGTTGAATTCAAAGCAGAGCAGGATATGACAAAGGAAGCACTGGGTGCAGAATATACCGACTACAATCTTGTGGTTGCCGGCCCATTGGGAATGCCAACCGAGCAGTCTACCATCAACGGTGCATTGAAGAAACTGATTGAGAAAAACGATCTTCCCAAAGTGGTCTTTCACAGCTTCCGACACTCCAGTATTACATACAAACTCAAACTGAACGGCGGTGATATCAAAGCCGTGCAGGGCGATTCAGGTCATGCACAGGCTTCGATGGTCACAGAGCAGTATGCACATATCTTGGATGATGATCGGCGTCTGAATGCACAGCGTTTTGATGATTTCTTCTACCAGCACCAAGGAGCCGAACCCGAAATGCCCCATCAAACAGCGCAGCCCATCCCTGAAAACAGCGCGGTCGATGCCGATGCGGCAGCAGCACTTACCAAATTGCTGGCCAACCCCTCTATGGCCGAACTCATCAAAAATCTTGCAAAGAACTTGTAAGCCCCTATACATAAACAGCGACAGCTTTCCGATTGGGAAAACTGCCGCTGTTTATGCTTTTAAATCACTCTAGACTTTTTCGCTTGACGAATGCTATAATATTATTAGATTTTCATGATTGGAGGTTTCCTTTATGAGTACCATTAGCGCACACCCGGTTTCTCCCATCGAATTTAACGAGGATACCATACGCGCCATCTTTGGTCATGAGGCTGCTGAAGATGAAACAATCGAGCGATTAAAGTCTTATTATTTAAAAACCAACATCTATAACAGCATGAAAAGTCAAATTCCACTTTTGATTTTGGTTGGGCATAAAGGTGTTGGAAAATCCGCATTATTAAAAGTGTTAGCGTCTGAAGATGGCGATGAAGGACGTATTCCTATAACTGTTCAATCCAACGATATTTTTGACCTAGATGTTTCTGAAGCAAATTTTCTGAAAAAAATCGAAATATGGAAAAACGGTCTAGCTACAATCATCTTTAACAAGTTGGTTCAATCGCTCAATGACCCAATTACATCCCGAATTTCAAATAAGACCTTTGCTGAATGGTGTTCGCGTTTCAACAATCTTTTACTAGCAACTTTTGGAAAAAAACTTACCGACCTACAAACTGAGGCCATCAACCTCTCTAGCTCCACTTTCACATCCATGTTAAAGAATACACTTTTCAGTGAAAAACCAATTGTTATTTACTTGGATGACCTAGATCGTGGCTGGGAAAACACCACCGCTGATATTAAAAATTTATCTGCAATGCTAAATGCCGTCCGCGATTTAAGTCGTGATATGCAAAATCTAAAGTTCCGCATTGCATTAAGAAGTGATGTTTATTATGCCGTTCGCACCTCTGATGAAACAACTGACAAAATTGATGGCAGTGTAATTTGGCAAAGCTGGTCAAACCATGAAATACTGGTTATGCTTATCAAACGCATTGAAACATATTTTGGACGTGAAATCAATCAAGATTTTTTACTTTCCCAAAAGCAACGTGATATTTCGCACTACTTAAATCAAGTATTTGAAGAACGTTTTCACGGGAGTGGTCACTGGGAAAATGCTCCTATGTATCAGGTTCTAATGTCACTTATTCGAAAGCGTCCGCGTGATTTGGTCAAACTATGTACATTAGCTGCAAGAAAAGCCTATCAGAATCACCATCATCTTATTTTAACAACTGATCTTGAAAGTGTTTTCAAAAACTATTCCAATGATCGCTTGACCGATACAAGCACCGAATACAAATCCGAACTTCCCATGATACAAGAGTTGCTTCTGAAAATGAAGCCCTCCCAAAAAGAACTTCTAGCATCTCCCTGCCTTTTTACCAGAGAACAACTCATAAAAAAGTTAAGCAATATACTCTCTATGAGCCATTTTACTTTTAAAGATGGTAAGGAAGTAACACCTCAGAGTCTGGCGGCTTTTCTGTATAAGATAAACTTTATCACTGCTCGCAAGAGCACCGGAAGCGAAATCCTACGAGTATATTACGATGAGAATCAGTACATTTATAACGATTTCACTGATTTTGGTTATTCTTATGAGATTCATCCTGCCTATCGTTGGGCTCTCCAGCCCAGTTCACCTGCTGCTCTTTTCCGACAGATTGAATTGCTAGAAAGCGACGACCAGCCCTAGTTCTTCATAATAAACAAAACAACGGCAATCCTCCCACCATGGGAAGTTGCCGTTGTTTTTGGTTAAACCTTATTATGCGGACTTCTTGTCATCTAATGCCTTTACTTCCTCAATAGAAAGCTTTGTATACCGAGCGATTTGCTCATACGGAAGCCCATCTGCGAGCATCGTTTTCGCGCTCTCGATAGCTTGTTCGCGTTTTGTTTCTTCTCTCACTTCTTCAAATGCTCTGCACATCGTTGCCACTCCCTTCGTATCTTCTTTGAAATAACGCACCCGCTGTGCCAGAACAGGATAGTTCATGTCATCCGGGTTCGTACAGGTAAAGTCGTGCATCAGCTTTCCCAATGCGGTGTCATCTTTGATCTGAGAGTTCACATAGATAATATGTGCTTCATCTCCGAAGGATTTCCCCATTTCCTCAATAATGCGGTTGATATGGTAAATAGGAAGTCCGCCCCGAAGCACATCGTTCTCTGTGATAAAGATTACATAGGTTTCGTTCAGTGCGTCATACGCATCGCCCTTTCGGGTGAGATGGGCATCCAGCAGGCTGCTGTTATATCTTGCCCTCTTTGCGACTGCTCCACTGTCACTGCGCTGCACCTCGACATTGTAGGCATGATTTTCATGATCCACTGCCAGAATGTCAAGCCGCACGGAACGGCCATGTATATTGTTCAGGTCATGCTGCCCATGGACTTCTTTGACCTTCAAATCATCCCGATTCAGGATGATCCGGAGCAGGAATTCCGCACACGGCTTATCTTCAAAGACCTTGCTCATAAAGTTATCATCCATGAGCCGAAAATCACGGATACGCCGCAGATCCTCCTCATGCTTGCGCTCAAAATCAAGGTCGTTTTGTGTTTTGACTTCTGCCATCGGTTCACCTGCTTTCTGTTCCTTGTCTAAGGTAAGAATACCATAAAACCGTTCTTTTTACAAGATGAAGTACTTCCCACTACATAGGTCAGAATCCTTCTATCGCGTATTCCGGCCATGTTCCTATCGCAACAGTATTTCTGGCATGGTATCATAAATCCAGAAACAAGTTTCAGTTGCTTTTTGCAACTGATCTTCCTCTGGTGCCTATAAACAACTACACACCTCCCAGCTAATGAAAGGTGAGCGTTGTACAATAGAGCGGCCACTTTTCATTAGCTCAGCTAATTTCCAGCTAATAAACATCTGTTTACACAGAATAAAAAAGGTTCGAATCTATTTACATACGTTGACATCCCAACAAAAAATTCATTGATATAGAGTAGAATATATTACCCTGTTTTGCAATGGGTTTACAGATGCACGGGCTACTCCTAAGCCTGAGGCCCCCGGTTCGAATCCGGGCGGGGACGCCATTTAAAGAAAATGCGAAGGTCATTTTTCCATGGGAAAGACGATCTTCGCATTTTTCATTTTGAATCGATCACCAAAATCAGCCAGCTAATGCCATTAACGGAATTTTCGGTTCCAGCTAATAAAATCAGGCGGGTTTCTTTGTATCCAGTGCCTTTACCTCTTCAATCGGAAGTTTTGCATATCGTGCAATCGTTTCATACGGCAATCCATCAGCCAACATAGTTTTTGCACTTTCGATTGCCTGTTCATGCTTTGCTTCCCTTGCACTTTCTTCTCGCACTTCTTCAAATGCTCTGCACATTGTTGCCACTCCCTTCGTATCTTCTTTGAAATAACGCACCCGCTGTGCCAGAACAGGATAGTTCATGTCATCCGGGTTCGTACAGGTAAAATCGTGCATTAGTTTTCCCAGTGCAGTGTCATCTTTGATCTGAGAGTTTACATAGATAATATGTGCTTCATCTCCGAAGGATTTCCCCATTTCCTCAATGATGCGGTTGATATGATAAATAGGAAGTCCACCCCGAAGTACATCGTTCTCTGTGATAAAGATTACATATGTCTCGTTCAGTGCGTCATACGCATCGCCCTTTCGGGTGAGATTGGCATCCAGCAGGCTGCTGTTATATCTCACCCTCTTTGCGACTGCTCCACTGTCACTGCGTTGAACCTCGACATTGTAGGCACGGTTTTCATGATCCACTGCCAGAATGTCAAGCCGCACGGAACGCCCCTGTATATTGTTCAGGTCATGCTGCCCATGGACTTCTTTGACCTTCAAATCGTCCCGATTCAGGATGATCCGGAGCAGGAATTCCGCACACGGCTTATCTTCAAAGACCTTGCTCATAAAGTTATCATCCATGAGCCGAAAATCACGGATACGCCGCAGATCCTCCTCATGCTTGCGCTCAAAATCAAGGTCGTTTTGTGTTTTGACTTCTGCCATCGGTTCACCTGCTTTCTGTTCCTTGTCTAAGGTAAGAATACCATAAAACCGTTCTTTTTACAAGATGAAGTACTTCCCACTACATAGGTCAGAATCCTTTCATATCGTGTTCTGGCCATGTTCCTATTCCAACTGCGATTCCGACATGGTATCATAAATCCAGAAACAGGCTTCAACTGCTTTTTGCAACTGGTGTTCTTCTGGTGCCTATGAACAGCCGCACACCTCCCAGCTAATGAAAGGTGAGCGTTGTACAATAGAGCGGCCACTTTTCATTAGCTCAGCTAATTTCCAGCTAATAAACATCTGTTTACACAGAATAAAAAAGGTTCGAATCTGCATGGGGACATTGAGAAAGCAGCAGACCCCGCGCGGGGTCTGCTGCTTTTGTGCATTCATCGTTCAGTTCAGGACGGTTTTGCCGGTCAGGGGGTCGGGGATGCCGAGGAGGGCCAGAATGATGGCCATGCGGATGTAGACACCGTTGTGCACCTGATCGAAGTAGGCGGCGCGGAGGTCGTTATCCACGTCCAGCTTGATCTCGTCGATGCGGGGCAGCGGGTGGAGTACCGGCATATCCGGCGGGGCCAGCTCCAAGAGCTTTGCGTTCAGGGAGTAGCAGCCTTTGAGCCGCAGATAATCCTCTTCGTTGAAGAAGCGCTCCTGCTGGATGCGGGTCATGTAGAGGACATCAAGGGCAGGCAGCTCGGCTTCGAGGTCTGTGGTCTCCTTGTACGTTTGATGGAGAGGCGTCAATGTCTCGTCCTTGACGTACTGGGGAATGCGCAGCTCCTCCGGCGAGATGAACACGAACTTGTTCCCCTCAAACTGGCTGAGGGCTGCGGTCAGGGAGTGGACCGTCCGGCCAAATTTGAGGTCGCCGCAGAAGCCGATCGTCAAATGATCCAGCCGCCCTTTGCGCTGGCGGATGGTCATGAGATCGATCATGGTCTGGGAGGGGTGGGCATGGCCGCCGTCGCCCGCGTTGATGATGGGGACGCGGGCATACATAGAGGCCCGGAGCGGGGCGCCTTCTTTGGGGTGGCGCATGGCGATGACGTCGGCATAGTTGCTGACGACGCGGGCCGTGTCGGCCACCGTCTCGCCCTTGCTGGCGCTGGAAAGCTGGGCCCCTGCAAAGCCCAGCGTCTTGCCGCCGAGGCGGAGCATGGCCGACTCGAAGGAGAGGCGGGTGCGGGTGCTGGGTTCATAGAACAGCGTCGCAAGGATGCGCCCGTCGCACAGGTGCGCATAAGGAGCGGGATTCGCTTCCATCCGGTCGGCAAGGTCGAGAAGGGCCAACTGCTCGTCCAGAGAAAAGCTGTTCGGCTCGATGAAGTGTCTCACAGCCATTCTCCCTTCAGCACAAACTTCTCGCGCTCGGCACCAGTGGAGACGAACTGAATCTCGTGGTTCAGTTCTTTTTCAAGGAATTCCACATAAGCCTTTGCTTCTTTGGGGAGGTCATCCCAGCTCTTGCATCCGGAGATATCGGTGTTCCAGCCGGGCAGCATGGTGACCACCGGCTCCATCCGGTCGAGGTCGGACAGGGTGTCGAAGCGGGGGACTTTCACTCCATCCAACTTGTAACCGGTGATGACCGGGATCTCCTTCATGCTGCTGAGCACATCCAGCTTGGTGAGGGCAATCTTATCCGCGCCCTGACAGGCCAAACCATAGCGGCTGGCTACGCAGTCGAAGGGGCCGACGCGGCGGGGACGGCCGGTGGCCGCGCCGTATTCGCCGCCTGCCTTGCGCAGCTTCTCGTTCCACTCTTCGCCCATGGCGTTCTCGGCGGCGAAGGGACCTGCACCCACGCAGGTGGAGTAAGATTTCAGCACGCCGACCACATGGTCGAGCTTGCAGTTGGGGATACCGGCCCCCAGCGGCGCGTAAGCGGCCAGCGTGTTGGAGCTGGACGTGAAGGGAAAGATGCCGTAATCGATGTCGCGCATAGCACCCAGCTGGGCTTCCAGCACGATCCGTTTGCCGCTGTCGTGAGCCTGCTGCAAAAAAGCACCGACGTCGCAGATGTACGGCGTAAAGTGCTCGGCCTGCAACTTGCACCAGTTCAGCAGGGCATCGTAGGACATCTTTTCCTGATGGTAGCAGCCCGCCAGCTCCATGTTCTTGGAGTCCAAAATCACACGCAGACGGTTCTGGGTGCGCTTCTCGTCCAAGTGGAGCAAGTCGCCCAAACGCAGAGTCTTTTTGCGGTACTTGTCGCTGTAGGCGTAGGCGATGCCGCGGCGGGTGGAGCCGAAGGCACTGCCCTTTTGGGCAAGGCGGTCTTCTTCCAGCCCATCCTGCACCTTGTGCCACGGCATCGAAATGGTGGCCTTATCGGAGAGCTTCAGATTCTTGGGGCTGACTTCCACACCACGGGCTTCGATGGCCTGCATCTCGTTTGCGAGGTGATCGAGGTCAATCACCATGCCGGTGCCCAGCACACAGGTCACGTCCGGGTGCAGGATGCCGGAGGGCAGCAGGTTCAGGATGAACTTGCCCTTCTCGGTGACGACGGTGTGTCCAGCATTGTTGCCGCCCTGATAGCGGGCAACGATGTCAGCATGTTCGGCCAGCAGGTCGATGACGCGGCCCTTGCCCTCATCGCCCCAGTTGATTCCAGTAACAGCGGTAAGCATAACTCTTTATCTCCCTTCCTTTTCGTTGTTTACAATGGCCTGCACCTTGGTGGGCAGACCGTAGATGCTGATGAAACCGGTGGCATCGCTCTGCTTATAGTCGCCGCCTGCGGCAAAGGTGGCAATATCCTCCCGGTAGAGGGAATACGGCGACCAGACACCGGCGTTGATGAGGTTGCCCTTGTACAGTTCCAGACGCACCCTGCCGGTAACGTGCTCCTCCAAGCCTTCCAGCTCACCTTTCTGGCCCACATTGCCGCAGACGGCGATGACCTCGCAGTTGTCGTAATGCTCTTTCAGCCACGGAATGATGATGGACGTATCCAGACCGCCGGAATATGCCAGCACGACCTTTTTGATTTCAGACGCGGTAACTGCCTCCGTTCAAAACCAACTTCAATACTTTCAAATTCCCTCTTGCAATTTCCGATTGCAGTTGCTATTATACAAGCGGAAAAAGAATGTGTAAAAAGTATCCTGCACATAGCTGCAATGTGATTTTTACATGGAGGAGGCAGACGCATCATGTATGTGGACTGGGAATACTACAAAATTTTCTATTACGTAGCGAAATACCAAAACTTTACCAAGGCCGCGCGGGTGCTGGGCAACAACCAGCCCAACATCACCCACTCGATGAACCGGCTGGAAAGCCAGCTGAACTGCGTGCTGTTCATCCGCTCCAACCGGGGCGTGACCCTGACGCCGGAGGGCGAGATGCTCTACTCCCGCATCGCGTCGGCGGCGGTGCAGATCCAAGACGCCGAGGAAGAGCTGAGTGCCAGCGCCACGCTGGAACACGGAGCCATCTGCATCAGCGCCACCGAGACGGCCCTGAACATCTACCTTTCCGAAAAGCTGCGGGCTTTCCACGCCGAGTACCCCGGCATCCGGCTGCGCATCTCGAACCACTCCACTCCCCAAGCATTGCAGGCCGTGAAGAACGGCGAGGTCGATTTCGCCATCATCTCCACCCCGGCCGAGGTGGAACCGGGGCTGAAGCTGGTGGAGTTGAAAACCTTTTACGAGGTGCTGGTGGGCGGCCGGACCTTCACCGCACTGGCCAGCCAAAGCCTGACCCTAAAGGAGCTGAGCAATTACCCGCTCATCTCCCTGAGCGATGAGAGCATGACCCGCAGCTTTTACCGGCAGTTCTTCCTCGACCACGACGCGGTGCTGCGGCCCGACACCGAGGCCGCCACCACCGACCAGATGCTGACGCTGGTGAAAAGCGAGCTGGGCCTCGCCTTTGTGCCGGAACCCATGGCAAAAGACCTGCTGGCGCGGGGCGAGCTCGTCCAGCTCCACTTGCAGGAGATCATCCCCACCCGTTCCATCTGCCTCGTCTACGACCACCACCGCCCGCTGAACACGGCGGCGCGGAAGTTCCAGCAGATGCTGGTAAAATGACGCAAAAACGCCCCTTCACGGAACAAAACCGCGAAGGGGCGTTCTCTGTTTCAAAAAAGGGTCATGCGTCGGAGCGGGAGTAGGCGTTCTTCATATTGCAGCTCAGCTCGAAGAGGACCTTATCCAGCGTATCGGCGGCGCGGGCTTTCAGCGCCTTGGCGATGGCCTCGTTGGCCTCCTCGCGCAGGGCGGCGCGGGCAGCAGGATCAAAGGCGGACCGCTGCTTCTCGTCATACTCATGCAGCAGGGCGCGGGTGGCCGAGAGGACGGCCTCCTCATAGCGCTCGATGTGGAAGATGGACTTGCCGTAGGCGGCATCCGCCATAGCCGCGATCATCCGGCTGACCCAATAGAAGCTGTCGGTGGAGACTTCGCCGGTGGTACAGGCGAGGTAGGCCGGGGTGGTGTCCACGTTGGCGTAGAAGGGCACCATGGTGTTGAAGGCGTTGGACGCATAGGCGATCCACTCCACGGCGCGGAAGTCCTCCGGCACATCCGGGCGCATCTGGATCAGGGCCATGAAGTCGTTGCGGTTGATGCCGATGGAACGGTATGCGCCCTTGCTCTTCTGGTCGCCGTAAGCCGCATAGGGGTCATAGGGCGTGCCCTGATAGTGGGAGGAGAGCAGGTACTTCACATCTTCCGGCGTGACCTTCCGCTCCGGCACCATGCACCACGGCAGATCGTCCGACCGCGGGGTGTAGTCGGCATCCGGGCCGTCCCACGCCCACGTATTCGGGTTCAGATACCGCAGCATGAACCATGCGCGGGGGGTGTTGTAGACATGGTCGGAGTCGTCGTGGCTGCCAAAGGCGTCCCGCGGGTTGAACTCGCCATCCAGCGAGAGGTCAAGGTGGTACTTATCCACAAACTCCTTCAAATCAGCCGAGCACATGTAGTTTTCCTGTGCACCGGCTGCATCGGCGAAGTCGAAGCTGTCGATGCCGAGCTGGTTGGGCATGACTACATAGCTGTCGTCGGGCACGCGGCGTGCCATCCAGTGATGGCCGCCGATGGTCTCCAGCCACCAGATCTCATGGACATCTTGAAACGCGATGCCGTTCATCTCATAGGTGCCGTAAGTCTCCAGCAACCTGCCCAGCCGCTCGACGCCCTGACGCGCCGAGCAGATATAGGGCAGCACGAGGTAGACGATGTCCTCCTCACCGATGCCACCGGGCACCTCCGGCTGATCCCCCTGCGCGGGCTGGTACACCACGAGCGGGTCCGCGCCCAGAACGCGCGGGTTGGAGGTGATGGTCTCGGTGGCCGTCATGCCGACATTGGCGGCGTTCACGCCCGATGCCGCCCAGATGCCCTTGCCCGCCACGGCGTTGGGCATAGCAGTCATCCGCATGGCCTGACCTGCGCCGGGCAGCGGGATCTGCACATGGGAGATCACCGACTGATAGACCGCCGGGAGTTCTTCCGGTTTTACGACCACGAACTTTTTTGCGGTGAAATGGCCCGACCCCGAATCGTCGTTCCGGGCGATCATCGTGGAGCCATCGTAGGATGCGTTTTTGCCAACTAAGATTGTAGTACAAGCCATTGCTTTGTCCCTCCGAAATCTTGTCATGTTCCGTTCGGTTTGCCGAGACCATTGTAAGCCTTTTGCAGGGAAAAGGCAAGATTTTTCGGGAGAGAAGGGGAACGGGTGCACCGCTAAAGGCGCATGGTGATCTCTCACCAAGCGCCTTTGCCCTCCACCAGCGCCACAGCTACGTCGTTGACATTCGTTCCGGTGGGCCCGGTGAGGATCAGACCGTCCACGGCTTGCAGGGCGTGGTAGGCGTCGTTATTTTGCAGGGTATCGTAGACGTTCCAGCCCGCTGCGGCCAGCGCGGCAAGGGTTCCACCGTCCACATAGCCGCCAGCGGCATCGGTGGGGCCGTCGGTGCCGTCGCTGCCCATCGAGAAAGACCGTTCTTTCACCTTTGTGATCGACAAGCTGGATGAGGA
>ENA-OURS01000528-OURS01000528.1-human-gut-metagenome-genome-assembly--contig:-NODE-528-length-45524-cov-13.038180_pt1 | contig 45524 bp, 46 predicted proteins | sample MGYA00242109_ERZ509010 | MGnify/ENA primary metagenome ERZ509010 (study PRJEB26280, sample SAMEA2338774) | human gut metagenome | biome: human gut; feature: human-associated habitat; material: faeces... | reverse complement strand
TCAAGTTTGAAAAGGGCAAAAAAGCGGTTACATTCATCTCTGTAGGACTCAGTATTCTCGATTTCATCAATGACAAGCGAATTGATGTTGCATTTACGGAAGTTCGTATTGTGTTTGCAGACGGAGAGTCTGAAACAAGATCCATCACAGGAAATACCCCTTATGTCTTTGCGTTTGATGGAGTGCGGGCTGTAAAAGATGTCGAGTTTATTAGTGGTGATCTGACCATCAAGTACTCTGATTTCTTTAGTGAGGATTTGATGGAGGCGTCTGAAACGCTGGATACTGCTGACCTATCTAACTAAAGGCCAAATAATTCTGCGGGAACAAGGTTGCCGCGTGCGACAGTTCTAAAGGAGGAATTGCTGTAAATGGAACGGATCTCAATTTTACTGGCAATATGCCTGCTGCTGGGCCTCCCGGCCCAAGCAGCCGCCCCTGCTTTATTCCAGTGTAAAAGCGACCAGCTCGGATTTTCAGTCACGATTCCTGGCATTCGTCAGGACGAAATCATTGCCGAGGAAACCGATACCAGCGTGAACTTCTATCACGCTCCCTCCCGTGAAAAATACGGGGGAGAGATCGGCTCCGTTGTAGTGGTTTCCCCACGGTCTGATTTCTTCTCCGGACACTACGATGATATGGCGTACCAGATCATCGCCATGGGAAAGAACCGGGTATTTCTATGGAAGACCCCAGGAGGAGGCGCTCCCACCGGCGGAGATTTTCTGGATGCCTTTCGACGGGTTTCCTCCGCCTTTTCCATGGAGAATTTGCGGAAGGGCTTGGTTCCGGCTCAGCCGGATGGATGGCCGAAGCTCCAAACAGTGAGGCATCTGGCCTACCTGCCCGTGAGCGGTGGGCTCGCGCGTCCTAATGCTCCTTTGACACGCGGCGAATTGGCACAGATGCTATACACCCTGCTGGACGCTGGCAATAAGGCCGACAGTTACCGAGTCCCGTTCTCAGACACAGCAGGAAAAGACTGCGCCCAGGCAGTTGCGTATCTTGCCAGCTACGGTATTCTCACTGGCTATGCGGACGGAACCTTCCACCCGGATGCGCCGATCAGCAGGGCCGCATTCACCGTTCTGCTGCACCGCTGTCAGTTTGCGGCACCTGTGGGGCAGTATGGGGAAGAATTTGTGCTTGCGGATGTTCCTGCCGGGTACTGGGCCGAAACGTACATATACAGCACGAAAGTTCTGGGCTGGTTACAGGGCGGCGCCGATGGGCTGTTCCACCCGGAACGTGAGATCACCCGCGCTGAAGCTGTCACAGCCATCAACCGGATGCTCGGACGGGATGAATCTGTGACAGAGTTGCTGTCTGTCAAAAATCCCTTTTCGGATTTGGCAGAGAGCCATTGGGCTTGTGCGAATGTTCTGGAGGCAGCAGGTGTGCTGAAGGGCGATGTTGCTGTGCCTAAGATGGATTCCGTACCCAAAAACACCAGCGCATATCATTTCAGCAGCGAGTCTGATGGCTGGGCAGCTTCTGAGGGCCAGCTTTTCCACACCATAAATGGCGGAAAAAACTGGAACAAGGTCGGCCGTCCGCTTGCGTGCACAGTTTCTGGACTGTTTTTCTTTAGTGAGCAGAACGGGGTCCTTCTGGGAAGCAGCGAAGAGAACGCCTGCGTCCTGATGCGGACAAATAACGGCGGAAAGAGTTGGGACGATTTGCTGGCAAATCCGGACACACTGGCCCGGTATCTGCCTGTGGAGCAGTTTCCCACCGAGAAGAGCCTGTTGGAAAGCATTGTTTCAGCAGAACTCCGCCCAGCCAGTAAGGCGGCTGTTTATCTGACGATTCGATATCATCCCTACGAGAGTATTCATGTGTACGATTTTGAAGTGACAAGACAGATTGTGTTGACAGCGGATGCTTAACCAATTATTGCTTTCAGTCTAGTCATTTCACAAAACGAAATTGATTAAGGAGGTTTTATTATGACTGGTAAAGAATATGCGGACATCATTGATGGCTTTGATGTAGAGAACAACTCTAAGTATCTGCCTTCTGGCGGCTACACGTATTGCAATATCTTCGCACAGGATGTTGCTGATGCATGTGACACTCCTTTGCCTACCGGCGGGTGCGAGAATATGTGGAATTCTTTGGCGCACAACCAGTTCCCCAAGTGGTGGTCTGTGACCTATAAGCAGGCACAGAGCCGTGCCAACGATGGCATTCCCTCTATCGGTATTACCAAGGATCATGTTGTAATCGTTCGCCCGAACAATGGCAGTGTGCCTAGCGACGTGAAGTATGTACATATTGCACAGGCGGGCAAAACTTGCTACAACGACACGACCCTTGCGTATGCATGGGGGGCTGCCGACCGTTCTAGTGTGCGTTTCTACTCTTGGTATGAAACCGGTCAGCCTGACTACTGATATAACACAACAATTCAGAAGAGGGCGACCCTGAAAAGGGCCGCCCTCAGTCTGTCGAGAAAAACGCAGCGGATGCTGCGATTCCCTGTCCTATATTTTATTTCCTTGCGCGAACGGCATAGGTAGTTATGTCTCTGGAATCCTCTCCGTTGGCGTCTTTGGCATAAACGGTCACGATGCCACGGTACTGATTGCCAACCGTACCGTAATAGGTCACAGAGCCTTCGTGAGAGCTTCTGTTATAGGCGACCATATCCGGGTAGTCCACCGGATAGTAATAGGCTACGTTCGTCCACTTGCCGGAGCTGTTCTTCTCTTGCAGGACAATGCAGCCGGCGCCAACCTGGGAAACAGTTTTTGTGGCGTCCACATCAAATTCAATGACGACCCGGCCGCCGCTGAGCGCGGCGGAATTCACATAATAGTCATCCAGATACAGGCTTGCGCGCCGGGGAGCTGCCAGTGTAGAGGTGCTGAGGCACAGCACAACAAGAACGCTAAGTGCCAGAATTTGAGTCAGCCGTTTTTTCATGATTGATCTTACCCTTCGTTAATGGAATCAATCATAGAATTGATCTCATCATCGGAAAGGCTGCCGCTGATAACAACCTGAAGATTATCAACGATCCATGTTACCTTGCGGTTATTCACATTCGACAGCATGTAGTAATCCACCCCATTGATGTTCCGCACGTCGAATTCACCGTCATCTTTTTCAAGGAAAGATTGAGATGCTTTCAGAGCAGTTGTAAATCGGTGAATGGTGATGCTGTACTCGGACTCGCCGTTGCTGTACTGCGCCCGAATTTTTGTGGAGTCCAAAAGAATTCTGCAATAGACCTCCGTGCACTGATACCCACTGGGATACCATGTGGGGAGAATAGACGGATCGATTGCTTTTGCCTCAAGTGCTTCAGACAAAGTAGCGTATGTTACAGAAGTTGGTGAAGACTGTGTTTCTGTGAATTGAGCAGGGCCGAAATGGAAAACATCCTTTGTCCAGCGTGCGATGCTCTTGAAAATGTCGATCCCGCTTGCAGATGCGATCACCGTACAGCTTAAAGCAGCTGCGAGTACTGCGGCAACCAAACCACGAGAAATTCTGTGATTGTTGTTTTGGCGGGGTGCAGGCGTTGTCTTGCCATGCGTATGTTTTTTGGAAACTTTCTTTAGGAGCAGCGCGTGCTTGGCTTTGAAGGCAGCCAATGCTTCTTCGGGTTTCTTTTGCTCCGGCATTGGGCCCTTTTCCTCTAGCACCTGCAGGTAAGCGTCGATAGCGTCTAAATCGACTTCCTGATCTGACCACTTCATGGTTTGAGTCAGCTCGTCCAGCAGCTCCTGTTCTGATTTTTCTCTAAGATGTTCCAGTTTTTGAGCCGAGCAGTTCCCGTTCCCGCCGACTGGGTCATGTCGTTTCTCAGACATCTCTGGCATATATTAGGCACCTCCCTGTATATACTGTTTCTATTAGGGAAAGAAACGTTGCATCATTTTAAAAAAATTTATTTTTCTTGGTCAGTAATAAAAAATGCGCTTTTGCGCGAAAAAATCTGGAGCGGCAACTGACTTCCGATATGCCTAATATGGGGGCAATTTCGGCATATGTCAATTCCTTCTCCAGCTTTAATATTAAAATATCTCGTTCATCCTGACTCAGCCCCTGCGGAAGAAGGTACTCCAATGGTTCTGGACTGCTTTGGATATCTGCGGTTTCCTCCAGAATATCCAGTGAGAGTGTTGGGTGCAGGTCGCGTCGTTTGATGTAGTTGCCGATCAGGTTCCGCAGAATTTTGAAAAGGTAAGCGTCTGGATTTTCTATGTCCATTTCATCGGCGTGTTGGTAATAAACAAGGAACGCCTCGTTTGCTAAATCCTCTGCATCTCCTTTATCATGTATGATATGAAAGGCGTATTGGCTGAGACGGGTGTAGTTGCGTTTATACACTTCGTCGAAGCCTTCAACCAGCGGAGTTGAAATCATAATCCCATCCTTCTCAATCAAATTATCTTCACTCACTGTCCGGCGGCGAGTCGTTATCCGGATCGCCATCTTTCAGATAATCGTTGATCTCCGGAATGTTGATTAGCTCGGCGGGACTAATGCTCAGTGCATTGGCAATTTTCATGATCATTTTAATGCTCGGATTCTTGGAACGCCCATTCATAATGTTGTCCAATGAAGAGTGCGGAATACCGCCCATAGAAGCTAACTGGTTGATGCTGATATCACGGCAATCACAAAGTTGCTGGATTCTTTCTGCGAGAATTGAGGAAACCGACAACCAGACCACCTCCCGGACAGTTTTCTTTATAATAGCAAGAGAATGGGGGAAATTTGCCTATATATAGGCTATCCGAGGGGGTAGATTTTGCTCATATATAGGCTGATTTTTTCAGTTTTCCCGCAAAATGGTCCGGTTATCAAAAAGTGAACCCTGCAAAATAACAGCACAGCACCTACGGAGCGAAGGATCGTAGGCGCTGTGCTGTTGTTGGAATATGGCAATGCTGCCAAAATAATATTTTTTTCGACGGTTTGCAACGTTTTTCGAATCTGGCGAAACATATCATTATGGACAGGTCCCAGTGAACCTGTCCGGGAATGATTTTACTATGTTTGGAAGATAAGGAGAATGTGTTATGTACAGTGGTTTTAATCTCAAGATCAATGCTGAGCGGGATTGCGGACCGGACAGTATTAACTTTTTAGATCCGGGTTACATCAAAACGGGAGAGACACATCTCGGAGATGTCTCCGGCAAGGTGAATCAGGAGTTGGAAAATATGGTGTTGAAAGGCACAGATATTCCGGATGGCGTTGCCATTCAGAATGACTGGTTCCCTGAGATCAATGCCGATATTTTTATTTCCCATTCTCACAGTGACCGAGACTTGGCAAACGGTATCGCGGGATGGATAAACCAGAAATTTGGACTTCGCTGCTTTATTGACTCCAATGTTTGGGGACATGCAGATAAACTGCTTAAAACTGTAAATGACGAGCATAGTGACAGACACACAGGAGAACACGGCGAAAATGTTTATAGCTATCGACTGTGCAATGAAGCGGCTAACCATGTGAATGCCATGCTGACGATTGCGCTTCAAAAAATGATTGACCGTTGTGAATGCATTCTTTTCCTGAATACCAATCAATCAATCTTACCCTATGAGAAGCCGGAGGATGATGCCACTTATTCGCCGTGGATCTATAGTGAAATCGTATGCACGCAGTTGATCCGTCACAAAGAACTGAAAGAATACCGAAAAGAAATCTTTCATGGTGACCAACGGGCATTGTTTGAGGCATCTGAAGGTTTTCACCCCGCATATTCCGTTTCGCTGGATCACATGATGCCGTTGAACATGGGAGATCTAATGGAATGGGAGCAGAACTATCCGAAAAATACACCGAAGCATCATCCGCTGGATTATTTGTATAAACAGCTTGCTGCAAGAAATTGAGGAACCCAGGGGATGCATGACATGGAAAACGAACCATTAGACAACAGAGTGCCGATTATAGAGCGGCATAAGGAAATTGACCTTATCCAGAGCTGTATCAACCGAATGGCGCAAAACTCTTTTCAGGTCAAGGGGTGGACAGTTGCACTGTTTGCGGTGATTCTGGCGTTGCTCCCCGAAAAAGTTGAGAGTACGAACAAATTCTTCCTAGGTGTTGTTATGCTGGCGGTTTCTGTTATGTTCTGGTACTTGGACAGCTTTTTCCTGGCGGCAGAGAGAAACTACCGCAAAATTTATGGATGGGTACTTCAGGAAAGGGAGAAGGGAAGCCGTGAACTGCTGTATGAGCTGAACTTCAAGGAGTTTGAATCGAAAGAATCCTTGAAAGGTACAGCGATATGGGAAACCGCCTTTTCCAAGACCCTGAAGTGGTTTTATGGGATTCCAACAGTTATCAGTATTGCGTATCTTGTGGTTCAACTGATTCAGTATTGTCCATGCAAAGGAGTTTGAGCTATGGCACATAAGACATTTATTTCTTATAAATATTCTGAGAGCCAGGAATTGCGTGATCGCATCATCCAGGCAATGGGCAGCGATGCAGCTTACTATACTGGAGAAACCAGTGAATCGCCGGATATGAGTGACTTGAAAACGGCGACAATTCGTAAGAAACTTGCAGATATGATCTACTCAACATCTGTGACAATCGTAATTATTTCTCCGCACATGAAGGAGAGTAATTGGATAGATTGGGAAATTGAATACAGCCTTACACAAACGACCAGAAATGATCGGACATCGAGAATAAATGGCGTGGTAGGCGTTGTTATGAAAGTCAATGGCGGATATGATTGGTTTATTCATCCAAGAATAAATTGCCATGGGACGCAGGTTGTTACATACGACAATTCCCTGCTGTATCCGATTATCTCCAACAATCATTTTAACTCGGAACCAGAACAATGGCACTGCAGCCAGTGTAAAACGTTTGACTGGCTCAATGGTTCTTATATCGAATATGTAAAGGAAGAAGACTTCCTGTTAAACCCGAGTATGTATGTAGAAAATGCGTATACCAAAAGCCAGAATGGTGGAGCAGGTTATCGCCTGCAGCGTACTCGGAAGAATTGACGTTTACTACCCTCATAGAAATTTAATTTCTATGAGGGTAGTACTCTATATACTGCTGCAAAAGGAGAACCACCCCTCGTCATGGATTGAAATATTGTGTGCAACAGCTTAGCAAAAACACATAACATCGAGAAAAAGGGCAGATACACATAAAATTTCGACATTTTGCAACGTTTTTCGATTCTGATGAAACAATACTTATGGCAGGGTAAAATTACCAGACCTGCCAGTTAAAAATGTACGAAGGGAGGGTAGACCAACAAGCAACCCCGCAAACACAAGACAACAAAGGCAGAAAAAAATTTTAGGAGGGCACAAATGAGACCGCGAACAAAGAAATTTGGCAAACGATTCCTTTCGCTTTTCCTGAGTTTGGCAATCTGTGCGACATTGCTCCCGACCGTCGCACTGGCGGAGGATGCGGAGCTAATCAAATTCAAGAACATGCACATGACTGTGCTGCGGAACGGCACAACGGTTGCAAACTATGACTATTCCTCGAAGAACAACGATTTCGAACACGATATTGCATTTGCACTGAATGACACCTGGGTCAAGCTGGATTATGTAATTTCGTATTCTCAGTATGTGAGTCTGAAGCTCTATAAAATGGCTGATGGCCAGGACTGGCAGACTGGAAATCCGTTGAAGCTGGAATCTTACATTGATCCGGATTCTCCACCGAACTACGGTGCGGACGTCGATGAAGAATTCCTTGGCGATTTTATCGGCTATCTGAACGGCGTTCGTGTGACCGACAATGTAACGCCGGTCGATGAAAGTGCCGACTTTGTTGGGTATCAGCGGATCGACGATGATGATTGGAATGAGATCGTCTGGGACGCCATTGATCGTGATGACGGTGATCGTTCCGGTTGTACCACAGCAGAGAATATTTATGCTTTTGGCTTTGAGGGCGAAAGCTATGCCCACTATAAGCAGGAAAAGGATGATGCTCTGAATCAAGCAGCTGACCATCCTGCGGCGCTCCCGGATGCCGGTCCTGCTGAGGAGCCCGTTTCTTCTGAAGCTCCGAACCCTGCGGAAGACGTGGATGATGCGGCACCCTCTGATGAAATTGAAGATACAGAGGGAGAAGCTGCAGCAGAGCCGACGTCGGAGAACGCCGACATCTTGGGCACGGAGTCTGCTGACGCCGAAACTCCTGATAGCGAGAACGATGACACTGACGTAGCTGAAGCAGATGACACTGCGGCTGTACTGAATCAGGAGGACGTATCCGAAGAGGCTGACCATAGTGATGAAACGGCAGCACCGGCGGATGATGTGATTGCCCAGCCGGAAGAATCTGAGGGGACAGACGCTCAGGCTTCCGAGGATACGCAGGAAGAAACTCCGGCGGAGTCTATTCCCGAAGAAACGGATGAAAGTGTTGATGAAGCTCCAGAGGATGCTTCCACAGAGGAACCCGCTGCGCAGCCCGAGAACTATGTGGAACTTGAAGATGAATCCGCAGTTCTGCTTGGCGATACGGCGTTTTTCTCTGACCGGGATGCCGCAGACGGAGAGACGATTCAGAACATCTTCTTGTGGGACGGTTATGTTGAAAATGGCGGAAAGGTGTTTAAGCCGGATTATGAACCGGGGCGTTATGTGATCGTCATGCAGCCGGTCAATCCCGCGACAGCGCCGTACAACAGTTTCCTTGCATTTGAAGTTGTTGATAGCGAAGATATTAGCGATACTTTCCAGAATATCAACAGCTATGAAGACTTCCTGGAAATTGTAAATGAGCTTGCATGCCCCGCAGAGCCGGTTGATCTGCTCACAGGCAGCTTCAAGTGGGAATACACGGATTTCTCCTTGTACGGAGATCATGACCTGCCATTTACCCGCTACTATGAATCCAAGGATGCGGCATTTGAACATGGATTTGGACGCGGCTGGAGCACAGACTACACCGCAGAATTGGAATTCCATGATTTGTATACCACAGCTATTTTGCCCAAGGGTGTCCGGCTGAACTTTACGCTGGACTTCGATGGAAGTTATTATGCTGCCGGTGATTATTCCCTGAGTGAAACAGCAGATGGTTACGTGCTGTATAACAGCAAGGCAGGGAAAATCTGGAGCTTCAATGTTGCCGGAAAGCTGACAAGCATCGAAGAAACTGATGGCAATACGATCAACTGCACCTACTCCGGTGGAAAGCTGACGGAAATTTCCGGTGACGCAGGCAGCTTTACGCTGTCTTACAGCGGCGATCATGTGACGAAGGTTACTGACAGCACTGGCCGCAGTATTGATCTGACCTATGACGGTGATAACCTGATATCTGTCCGAAATCCTGATGCAGACAGCCTACGCTTCTCCTATGATGCAAACGGCTATCTTGCTTCCGTGGAAAATTTTGAGGGACAGGTTTATGTGGAGAACACTTACGATGAAAGCGGACATGTGATCCACCAGTATGCAGCCAATATTGGAATCTTTGACTTCTCCTATGATTTTGATGCCAGACACAATATCTGCACAGGCACAGATGGCTATTTGTGCGAGATTTGGTACGATGAACTGGGACGAATCACGGCTTCCAAGGATGCCAGCGGCACACAGCATGTTACCTACAATGAGCTGAATCAGGTGACGAGCCGTACCGACCGGGAAGGAAATACCACGGAATTCGAGTACGATGCTGTCGGTAACAAGTCCAAAATTACATACGCGGACGGGACCTATGAACAGTTCGAGTATGACAACAACCGTCAGGTGACTTGGATGCGGGATCGTAATGGTAACGAATCCTCCTATACCTACGATGACCACACCCACATGACGTCCAGCACAGATGGGCGCAGCAATACCACCCGTTATACTTATGACGATGACGGAAATATGATTTCCGTTACCAACGCACTGAACGAAACGACTTCCTATACCTATGATGCCAATGGCAACTGCACCGCCATGACGGATGCGCTGGGCAATACGACCCGGTATGTCTATGACGAGCAGGGGCGTTTGGTGTCTGCAACGGATGCCAACGGCGGTGTGACCCGTTACGAGTATACTACCGCTGGCAAACTGGTGAAGATCACCGATGCAGACGGTAATGTCCAGACCTATGAAGTGAACGGCAACGGTTTCAACACGGTCGAATCTGACTGGATGGGGAACCTGACCCGGTACACCTATGATACCCAGAGCAATGTGACTTCCGTGACGGATCCTCTGGGCAATCAGACGCTTTATACTTATGATGACCGCGGCAACCTCTCTACGACCACGGATGCCAACGGCCATACCACCAGCTATACCTATGATGCCTCCGGGCGCATGATTTCCATGACGGACGCCAACGGAAATGTCTGGACGTACAGCTATAATAACGAAAGCCAAATGACCTCCGTGACCGATCCCACCGGCGGCAAGGTCACCACCAACTATGACGAGGTTGGCCGCACTACTTCCACCAAGGATGCCAATGGCAATACTACCCGCTATACCTATGATGGTGTTGGCAACACCACGAAGGTTACGGATGCCCTCTCTCACAGCACTTCCTACGAATACGATGAGAATGGCAACCTGACCTCCATGACTGACCGCAACGGTCATACCACCACTTATGTCTATGATGCAGAAAATCGTCTGACCAGCACCACGGATGCAGAAGGCAGCACGACTTCCTACACCTATGACGCCAATGGTCAGATGACTAAGACCACCTCTGCCATGGGTGCGGAGACTTCCAGCACCTATGATGCACTGGGGCGTCAAATCTCTTCGACGGACGCACTGGGTCATGTGACCAGCTATGAATATGATGTGCTGGGACGTGCAACGGAGATTACTTATGCGGATGGCGGCTTTGTTGCCTACACCTATGATGCCAACGGTCAGGTACTGACTGCCACGGATGAACTGGGTGGCGTTACCAGCTATATCTATGATGCCAATGGGCAGCTTACCAGCGTGACTGATGCCATGGGCGGCGTCACTGCGTATGCTTATGACGATGTCGGCAACGTGACCTCTGTGACCGATGCCATGGGTGGCGTGACCGCCTATACCTATGACAAAGTGGGTAACATTGCTTCTGTTACAGATGCCAACGGTAATATGACCGGCTATACCTATGACGCCCTTGGACGTGCTGTTGCTGTCACGGATGCCAATGGCGGTGTGACTCGTGCAGAGTACGATCATAATGGGAACATTGTTAAGGCTATCGATGCTGAGGGCAATGCCACCACCTATGTCTATGATGCACTGGATCGTCTTACCAGTTATACCAATGCTGAAGGCTATACTTTCTCTTTCAAGTATGATAACGAGGGAAATACGGTTGCCTCCACTGACGGTAACGGCAATACCACTCGCTATACCTACGATGGACTGAACCGTGCAGTTTCCAGCACCAATGCCGAAGGCAATACCGCGTACAATACCTATGACGCGGATGGCCGTATGGTAAAGTCTGTCAACGAAGAGGGCGCGGAGACCGCCTATGCCTATGATGCGGATGGTCGCCTGATTTCTATGACGGACGCACTCGGCAATGTAACGGCGTTTGAATATGACAGCCGGGATCGGGTCATCAAGGTCACCGATGCCAAGGGCAACGCGACCACATTCACCTATGATCTGGCAGGCAATGTCAAGAGCGAGACCAATGCCAAGGGCGTTGTGACCAGCTATGCCTACGATGCCAATGGCAACCTCACCTCCATGACGGATGCTGCCGGCACCGTGACCTATACCTATGACGCCCTGAATCGGGTTACCAGCGTGAAAGACCGCCGTGGCAATACGCAGTTCTTCACCTATGATGCCACAGACCGCATCGTGCAGGTCAAGGACCGCAACGGCAATGCCACCCGGTATGTCTATGACGGCAATGGAAATATTGTAAAGACCATCGATGCGCTGGGCACGGAGTCCGTATTTACCTACAATAAGAATGACCAGCTCATTTCTACCGACCTCCACCGTGCCGATGCCCTCAACGGCGTGGACTCCCACGAGATCACGCTGTATGAGTACGATGGTCGGAATCTGGTCACGAAGGAGATCAACGCGCTTGGCGACAGTACCGTTTATGTCTACGACGGCAACGGCAATCTGGTCTCCAAGACCGATGCGGATGGCTATGTGACCCAGTATTCCTACACCGCCCTTGATTTGGTGAAGAAAATCAATTACAATGGAGTAAAGGAGGTCTCCTACCAGTATAACAAGGTCGGCGAACTGGTGCAGATGGATGACTGGACTGGCACCAACACCTTCGAGTTGGACCTGCTGGGCCGCCTCCAGAAGATGACCGACCACAAGGGCAACACGGCTTCCTACACCTATGACGCCGTGGGCAATCAGACCGGCATTACCTATCCGGACGGCAGCAAGACCCGCAGCTTCTACGATGCGGTGTATAACCTCACCAGCGTCATTGACGCGGATGACGGCACCTATGCCTATGTCTACGATGATGCCAACCGCCCCGTCAAGCTGACCTATCCCAACGGCTGGATCGAGCAGTATACCTATGACGCCGAGGGCAACCTCCTCAAGACGGTGGACACTGATCCCTTCCAGCTCTACAACAAAACGCCCAAGGTCAAGTATGAGTACACCTACGACGCCGAGGGCAATGTACTGACGGAGTTCCAGCGGGACAGCGACGCTACGGAAAATCTCAAGAGCCGCACAGCCTTTACCTATGATGCATTAAACCGACTCACCGGCAGCACCCGCAGGCTGGAGGTCTATCCCTACGATACCCTCGCTTATAGCTACACCTACGATACGCTGGGCAACCTGCTGAAGCAGAGCGGTCCCACCAAGGGCGAAGAGGATACCTACCAGTACAATGACCTCAACCAGATGGTGAGCAAGCATGTATGCGGCTACGAGCAGAAGATCACCCGCATCTATGACTACGGCTATACCTACGATAAGCGCGGCAATCTGGTGAAGGAAGAAGAGATTTGTTCGCCTACCACCACCGGACCCAAGAACATCACCATTGCAACTTATCTCTATGACGAGACGAACCGCATGGTGCGGGGCACCAACAAGACCGGCGAGGTCAGCGCATACACCTTCAACGGTCTCGGCGTCCGCGTCGGCACGGAGCTGATCCTGAAGGATAATACCCACGGCTACACGGACTTCCACTGCCAGACGCCCAGCGTGGAGACGGGCATTGAAAAGCCGGAAGTGGTCAAGACGGATTATGTCATTGACTATACCAGACTGGACATCGACCAGCGGGTGCTGATGAAGTCCGAGCAGGACGGCTATGACTTCTTCTACACCTACGGTTTGGACAAGCTGCAGGTCATGACGATTGGCGAAGGCAGCAACTGGTGGGGGCAGAGCATCAAGAAATGCGTCAATATGGCCTACGTCCACACCGACCGCCTTGGCAGCGTGGTGAATCTCTCCGATCAGTATGGCCGTGTGACCGCACGGGCAGACTACACCGATTGGGGCGAGGTGCGCCGGTACACGGACATCACCGTGGACGGCGGCTTCCGCAGACTACTGCCGGAGATCACCTACGCCACCCACGAGTATGACGATGTCCTGAATCAGTTCTACGCCAAGGCCAGAATGTATGATGCGGAGAACAAGCGGTTTGATGCGGTTGACCCAATTCTGGATGCGAGCCGATATGAAATTGAAAAATATGTCCCGAATTCAGCACAACTTGCATACTATCTTTATACCTTCGATAATCCTACAACATTAGTTGATATTACAGGAAAAATCGTGATCGCTGATGACATTTTGATTTATGCAGCAGGTACACTGGTTGTATTAACATATGCTGAATTAGTTGCTTGGATGAACAGTCCTGCTGGTAGAAAGCTGGCGAATGATATAACCAGCGTTATTGTTGATGGTATTACGTTTACAGGTAATATTGTTTCTGTTACACGGCAATGGGTAAATTCCACTCGCACTGAACTTGTCGAAGCTGCAAAAGTTTACTTTGAAAAGGCGGGATGCGACAAAAAGCAGGGCAAGGACAACAAAAAAGAAAAGTCCCAAAAGAGCGGAGCATCTGACGGTGAAAAGACACCGGAGAGTAATCCGGAAGATTTCACTAAACTTAAAAATGGGCAAGGATACAAAGACAAAAAAGGAAATATATGGAAAAAGGATCAGCTACATAAAGACCACTGGGATGTTTCTGATCCGAAAGGAAAAAAGGTTAAGGAAGTAGATTTCGATGGACGAAAAATCTGGCCGGGTGGTCCCAAAAACAAAAACAAGTAAAAACGCTTTTTCTCCGGTAGGCGAGGAAGAATACAGAAACTTGATTTCAAAGTTAACATTCTATGACTTCGATGCATTGGATGTTGTTGACGGTGTGAATTTGGTGGTATCCTTCAAGCAATCAGATATTCCGAGATTCTGTGATGTGGTTGAAGGCTATTGTACTCTATCTGCATACAGCAAATATGAGAATAAGCTGTCGGCTTTTATTGCCTGCATTATTGATTCGATTCCAGATGATCAGTGCTATATAGTACGGTACGATGATTGCTGGACTGCAAATGACTCGGTAATGCCCGATTTACACATTGCTTTGGAACATAACAATATATCCAATATCAACAAAGCCATTGTCGGAAAGAAATGCAGTAAATTGGTTTCTATCTTTGTGAAATCATGTTTGCGGTACAATAGTTTTATACAGATTGTATTTCCACGCTCTCAAGTAATTATCTCACCATCGGATCATCTTGATGTGTTCATAGCGTACCATTCAGATGCTATGGGCATTTCGCTAAAGCAGTTACTCCAGAAAGAAACATATAATATGTTGCAGGCATCTCCAAGCATATTCTAGGCGCGGACTCGTAAGCGTAAAACGCCACCACTGGGGATAGCAGCGGTCAATCAGAGAATCCCTGCGTGATGAAGAAGAGGGTGTGGTTCTGCCACGCCCTCTTCTTCGAAAGCTGTTTTCGATGCTGCTTTGAGCGCAGCGGGCACGATTGGATCTGCGGCACTTGTGGTTAAGAGCTTCCCCGCGGTTAAGCAGGAGATTGGCTATTACATGGCCAAGTATCAGTGCAAGACTCAAAGTGCAATTCCGACCGATGAAGGAGCAACCACAGCAACGGCTAAATCTGCTGGAGGACGCCTTGGAAATAGTGCTACAAGGCAGCAAAACAAAGCAATTGGTGATTACCTCCAGCAAAAGGGATGGACTGTGACCGGTGGCGGCGGGCAGGTTAAAGAAGAATATTTACCGCCGCTGAGTGGAAAAGGCAGAGCTGGTAGTAACTACATTGACATTACAGCAACCAAAACCACATCCCATGGGGAGGTAACGATTCGTATCAATACGGTCGATACCTATGCCTCTGGATTGCCGACTGCTCGTGAACAAGCTGCAGCAGATCTAATTAACCAGAAGATTGGTAGTGATCCATCCATTATTCTCATTCCTAAAGGAACTGGACTTGGAAATCTTCCTGAACTTCTTAGAGGCTTTGACTGATTAGGAGTAAAGTTATGGCAGCACAGTTTTCGTATTTTACAACAAGTGACGATTTAAGAGAGATAGTTAAACAAGTTGATGCAAACACTCAATTCCAATATATTGAGTACAAAAACTTCTCTGAAAGTGAGTATCCGAATGCGAGAATGTATGATTCCTTGCTTGAATACCCCCATCTTGGCTACGCACGATCGGCGCAATGTAGAGGCGATATGTTTTTGGTGTTGAATCGCACACAGGCGTTGTGCCCCAAAATTATTCCTACTGATGAAGGCAGTAGAATTGTTGTGTCTCAGGAACTGAATACGCCATCTATTGTCTGGGCACTCGGTGGGCATCGATTCGAAAACTTGTTGCTGAAAGGTGAAGTTTCGACAATTTGCTCAGACAATGTTTCCAAGCAAATGATGGCAGATGTTCGAAAAGTGTTTTCAAGATATTGTAAAAAGGTAGATGGGTATTATGTTTCTCCAGGAGTATTTCTGCTCTCAAATACTCGCCTTATCACTATATCTGCTGCAGAAAACACGGCAGTAGATTTCTGCTTGCCCGAAAAGAACCGTTGAATAAAGACATCCTAATCAACGCTTTATGGGGACACATCAAACGATGTGTCCCCATATTTATGAATAGGTTATTCCAGCTGTGCTATTCACCTATGATGCCACAGACCGCATCGTGCAGGTCAAGGACCGCAACGGCAATGCCACCCGGTATGTCTATGACGGCAATGGAAATATTGTAAAGACCATCGATGCGCTGGGCACGGAGTCCGTATTTACCTACAATAAGAATGACCAGCTCATTTCTACCGACCTCCACCGTGCCGATGCCCTCAACGGCGTGGACTCCCACGAGATCACGCTGTATGAGTACGATGGTCGGAATCTGGTCACGAAGGAGATCAACGCGCTTGGCGACAGTACCGTTTATGTCTACGACGGCAACGGCTATGTGAAACAATAATTGTATTTGTAAAAAACGAGCGATTTCACTAAGCCGCTGGACTTAATTTGTCAAATCTATTATAATGTGGTTGAATTACTACTTTAGGTGGTGGGTATTCGGTGATAGTATATCTGCAAATGATTGAGACGAACGAGGACAAGTCTAAGTTCGAAGAAATATATCAGGAATATAGAAACCTAATGTACTATGTGGCTTACAAACGAATGCAGCATGAACAAGATGCCGAGGATGTAGTCCACCATGTATTTGTTAAAATTGCCGAAAATATTAAACACATTGAGCCAGTGAGTCCAAAAACCAAGCAGCTTATCGTAACTATGGTTGACAACCAGGTGACGGATATATTCCGCGTCAGGGGCAGGCATCCTGTTGTGATGTACGATGACGAGCTGAAAAACAGTCCTGTCATAGGAAATGAAGGTGAGGATTTGCTGACAGAGTGTATTTTGAAGTTGCCGGAGCAGCAGCGTATGGTCATTTGGATGAAGTACAGACAAGGTTATTCGCTGAGAGAAATTGCAAAAATGCTCGGTATATCTCTTGTGTGGGCCCAAAAAATTGACCAGCGAGCTAAGAAAAAGCTGGAGGATCTTTTTTTGGAAGGGGGCGGCGTTTTATGATCACAGAGGAGATGCTTTGTGCGGCTGCCGCACGATCCTGTGAACTATACACCGCCGACTTAGAAAGTGGCTATAATGCTGATGTACCGCATGAGTTTTCTCCGGCATTTGAAAAGAAAATCAGAAAGCTGAAGCGCAGAGCAGATCATCCGGCATTTTATCGCACTATGAACCGTGTTGCATCCATCCTTCTTGCAATTCTCATCGCTATCGGTGCATGGATTTCAGTAGATACTGAGGCTAGAGCCGCGATTGTTGGCTGGGTCAAGGAGATTTACGAAACATATTTTGTCTATCGCTTTGAAGGTAATTCAAATGTGAATAGGGATTTGGTAGATTATCGGCCAACATTGATTCCGAGTGGCTATACCGAATTTTGCTCAGATACAACAGAAGGTACGACTACTGTGGTATATACTAATAAAGAAGACGAAATGCTCAAGTTCAGCTATAGCCACAGTCCTGACAATACAACTTGGTTTGTCGGAGCGGGTCCGCTAACGGTTCAGCCGATTACAATAAACGGCGTTGCTGGAGAGGCGATTACATCGACTGGACAGGGTACTACAACTGCAATCATGTGGGTAACGACGGAAAGCACAGCGTTTAGCATCTCGGGCTTTTTGAGCATTGAGGATCTGGTTGCAATGGCCGAGAGTGTGCAAATCATAAAAAGATAAAAATAATGTTTTAAGGTGTCCAAAATCACCCCCTTTCATCGTATTAGATAGACGAGAAAGGGGGTGATGAGTTATGAGGAAACGGTTTTTATGCTTATTGCTCGTGATATCCGTTATTCTTGCAATTTCCGCACACGCTGCTTCTGCCAGAACAATTGATGTATATCCCTCCCTTGCATTTAATGGAACATCGGCTACCTGTACGGTCACTATTTTGGGTGAGCGGACAACCGACAGGATCTCTGCGGTTATGGAGCTTTGGCAAGGGAATATACTGATTGATGACTGGAGTGCCAGTGCCTCTGGAATCCTGAAAATTGATGAGACAGCTACGGTCGAGAGAAACAAAACATATAAGCTGACTGTCAATTACACAGTCAACGGAGTAGCACAGACACCTGTTTCAATTTCACGGACAAATCGTTGAAACGTGATTTGTAAAACCAGTGCGTTAAGTTAAGGAAAGAACAGGTGATTCCAATGCAGGATTATGCTTCATTTCTAAAATAAAGCATAATCAGGTGAACACTATCGGTACGAAGATTCTTAATAATTAGTCTCAAGAAGGAGGTAACTATCGTGAAAAAAGTGATTTCTTATATTTTGTTGATCGCCATGATTTTCTCTCTTCCTTTGAACTGCTATGCGATGGATGAGGCAACCGCAGATGATGAGATCGAGTATGAAGGTGTGGCCTTGCTTGAAAAATTGCTTACAAAGCAATTTGATTCCTATAAAAATGGGCGGTTGATCGACACGGATGCCTTATTCACGCCCACCGATAGTACGGAACTGTACAAACAGTATCTGCTGTGGTATACAGGCCTGACTGCTGCAACAGAAGAATTCTGGACAAATTATGAATTCGACCTTGAACTCGAAAAAATTGATGGTAATGAGCTGACTTTTAATGCCTCTCTGGTATATGGACGAACCTGCAGTAATTACGAGAGTAAGCAGGTCAATTTTTCTTATACTATTTCTATCTCTGAAATTAACGGTACCTACTACATTTCTGAAATTGATACGGAAGAGGCAAATTTCTGTGATTTCAAAAGGCTGATTGAGAATGCGACCCAAACTCAGGAGGCCATAGCAGCGACCGCTGTGGAAACTGACGAGAATATCATTGGTGATCTGATCGACAGTTATGTTAACTTTAAGAATGAATGTGCTGTCATGGTTGTCGCACTGGATGATGTTGTCGATATGGAAGAAACACATCAAGCATACATGGACTCTGTCGATTCAGATGTTTCTGTTCAGTCAACCTCATTTTCGTATGATGGTGAGCGCGGACGTAGATACGCAGATACATATTATTCGAATGGAAACGGCTGTTTTTACACTGCAACCTTAGATTGCACGAATTTTGTATCTCAGTGTATCTGGGCTGCATACGGAGGCTGGAGCGATGGAGATACAAGTGCTACAATGAGTGCAAACATTGCGTCGCGGAAACGTATGCAAAGCAGTGCATCCTTAGACAATTGGTTTGGACATGCTAATGGGATTGGAAATCCATGGGGGAGCGCTACAAATCTCTGGAATTTTGTGACAGGTTCTCCGGCTACTGGACCAAAAGCGACTGGTAAAAACAATAACGGGGTATGGAGCAATATATCGTGTACCGAGATTGTTACTGGACAGGTGCTGCAGTTTAGAAATGGGAGTAGCGGACCTTACGCTCACTCCGTTTATGTTTCTGGCGGCACAAATGATTCTTACGCAAACATTAAAGTTAATCAGCACACAGAAAACGCACAGAGAACGCTTGATGAAGTGATTCGTGGGTTTGGCAGCAATTCTTGCTATATGCGCCAACTTGTCTTTAAGACTGCTAATTTTGACAGTTGAAAAATGATGAAAAATTGCCGAAAAATAATTCTTTTTTATCTCTGCTTTGCACTTCTCGTTCTCTCCGCATGTGTCAGCGAAAAAAACACCGAGGAAGATAACCGCCAACTTGAAACGATTGCAACCCAAGCGGCAAACTGGCTGACAACTCAGGTTCCTGAATGCGATGTAATCGCTACACAAGCGGGAAAAGATGGGATAATACTTTTGACCGGAGTGAAAAACCCAGGTATAGCGACTTATGCTGTTTTGAAAGCATTTGTACTTGAACAAGACGGCGGCACTTTTTTCATCAAAGAAACATATGATGGAGAAGCATCGATTTCTAATGGATTTACAGCATATGGCTTCTGCACGGAAGACCATACGGTGATTTTTGGAGACACCATGGATAGCGCGTATGACTATCTGAATGAGCAAAGAATTGGTGTCAAATTCGAAAAGATCCGCGTTTATCTTGAGAATGATACATTTGAAGACTTCGCAATTGAAAGCAACTCTCCATATCTAATAATATTAGGTAAAGATCCAAGCGTTACAGATATTGAGTTTTGTAGTGCTGAGTTTGTAGCAAGGTACTCGATGTATTACAGCGAGGCATTGATACGAACAACCTCTAATTGGATAAATGATTCAAGTGACATTCCAGAGGAAAGCCTTGAGCCCAATGAAACTACTGTGAATGGTGAGGATCCTAATGGTGAGGATCCTATTCAAGTGAAGCCGTTGCAGTACACAGGCGATGGATTTCATCTTCAAATTCCAATATCGGGGTGGAACTATAGTTTGTATGAAGTAGCAGGTTCGAATGTTTATTGCTGGGAATCTGAAAAAGGCACTGGGTCATTATTAAAAGTTGACTTTTTCCAAAGTGGAATTGATGTTGTTCTGGAAGATTGCAGACTCCAAGGCTATGCCATTGACGGAAACATGGCCACGCGTACTGATTCGAATAACTCGACAGTTACTGCTTTCTTTTATGAATTGCCGTCGAGCGGATGTTGGCGAGTTGTATCGTATGATGTAGGCAAAAGTGCAGAGGAAAGTGAAGCGTTATCTGCAATGGCTAGCAGTTTTGAACTGAGTTAACAGAATAAGAACTGAATGGAACTCCTACGGATTTCTACAAATAATTAAAGACGGGGGATGGCTGATAGATGAAATCAGCCATGGGGCTCTGTGTGATCGCCCCACGCTTTATACTTATATCTTTATGTTTATTTCCCCTTCTCATGTAAAATCGGGTTCAATTTTCTCCTCCTATAGCCCTACTGCAACCATGCAATGGTTCTATAACACGATTTAATCCCATATAGAAACCGCAAATTGACAAAATGCAAACTTGATGTGGTTTACATTTCCTCAGTTTTTTCTTAATTTATAGCTGTGAAACTTCTTGTTGTTACAATCGCAAGGTCAAATCATTGCAGCGCCTGTATTTTCTTTATAAACCACGACCTTCAAAATAGTTTACGATTCTTATCAAATATATAAAAAGGGGGAATATCATACCCCATCGTTTTTAGCTCACTAATTCTTTTGTTTTGCTATGCTACCCGTCATAACAGTAATAGGAGGCATCTCTATGAGTAAGAAAGCACTTCGTTCCATCGGTACACTTACCCTGGCTTTTCTCCTGTTAACCACTCTCGCTTTTGCAACATCTGGCCTTAGTGCTTGGTGCATTGTTCCCGCACTTAACGGCAGTGCCAACTCCGAAGACACCGGGGTTAAAGAAACTACAGGCTCCTCTGCTTACCTTTATAGTGCAACTGTAGGCGGTGGTTATGAAGTCGATTGTCGTCAGCGTGATCTGAGCAATAACGTAAGTGGGGCGTGGACCAGAGATATCAGTTCTGTAAACAACGCTGCTTACCTTGAGGGTGTTTCTCGTATGTTTGCAGGTCATGAGGTCTACTTACAGTTCTCCAACAACCTTACAACCCCTGTACGGGTTGAGGTTAATGGTTCATGGGATAGCAATTAATTCATAGTCTAACACATTTCTAAAATTTTGCCATAAGTAGTATATTTAAACGGCGGGTAGCATAGCAAAGCTAAATTGAATATATCAAGAGGTAGATTAAATGTTTATTAGGTCATTAAAGATCAACCGATCAATGTTTATTTTATCCGCTACGATCGGATTTGCTCTATCAACCCTGTCTGAATTTCTCATTGCTTCAAACACATCTATAAACCGCCCAATTGAAATCTGGCTTTATTCTCAAGATTTTTTTACTGTTATATATCCTTTTTTGTGCACAATTCCTTTTTGCTGGGAACTTCTCGCTGAACGTAAGGGCGGATTCTTAAGGCAAGTTGTTTCTCGCATCTCCCTTAATAAATATCTCACATACCGCTATCTAGGCGGCCTTATGCTAGTTAATTTGCTCTTTTTCTCACTCTCTCTCGGCAGTGCACTTATAGCAGAAAATGTAATTCCCCTTACACATCCAAGTCCTTATGGTTCAAACCTTCAAATTGAGCTTTTTGGGAACTTACTTGTCAATGCTCCAATAACTTATGCACTTCTTCTCTCCCTCTGGCGAATTCTTCACATTTCGCTCTATTTTAGTTTAGGCTTTGTCCTTTCCTTATTTTGCAAGAATTCATTTATCGCACTTACAGGGCCTTTCATCTATTCCATCATAGAAAACTACATTATGTCCATTCTCGGCATTCCTCAGTATAGCATGACCACATCGTTTTATATCTCAAGGCTCGCTCCTGGCTATGCGGAAGTTTCAGATCTATTCGCTGGCCCTGCCATTCTTGCCTTATTCGTTGTAACTTTCTTTCTTATCAATATCATGAAAGCTCACCGAGGATCTACAAGATGTTTAAATATTGTTTGATAGACACTCGTCAATGCCTTTCTAATCAGTGGATCATCCTCACTGGATTGACATACATCATCAGTAGTATTCCTGATGTCATTTTTTTTAGCAGTTATAGGGGCAGCATTGCCGATTTTATAATTTTGAGTTTTTCCAACCAGTATTACTTTTTACTCATAATCCTTCCATTGCTTTTTCTTTTTCTGCTAAAGATAGATTGGCTGCCATCTTCAACAATACTCTTGCGAAATGCCTCAATTACAACTTATGTTATAGCAAGATTTTCTGCTCTGGTTATTTCTCTTAGCGCAATAATTACATTCCATCTTTCCCTCGCAGCTATAATGGCAGTCGGATCATCATTGGTTAAATCTACCTCTTCTTACACCTCTAGTTATTATAATTCGACCATTTCTCTTTTCAAAGAGCACTTCGTTTCCTCGTCCGCCTCTATTTGTTGGATTATCGTAAATTATTTATTTGGTCTCCTTTTAATTGCCTCTATCATTTGGTTAATCATAGTAAGTACCCCCAGAAAATTTCGTGTTCCGCTCATTGTTCTTCTATACTTTTTCATTTTCTTAGGTGTTCAAAGGTCATCTTCGTGGTATCACCCAGCCCTGTTCATCTTTAATGCGATTATTCTCTCAAATGCTCTACCTTATAACCTATTTCCATGGTCTATGCTGATATTTTTACTCGCCACAGGTTTGATTCTATTCCTTTTATGTAAGAGGTGGTGGACTATCTACAGATGGTAAATCAACGTACAATTATAAAGTGGTCTTTTATTTCTCTCCACAGGAAAGAAAACATTATCAGTGTTCTTGTTTTTCTAATAATATGTATTCTGTGTGTGATATCCATGCCTGTGGTCTCGCTCTCTGAACGTATCGTTCTTTTATTTGACGGTTATAGATATGCCCGGTTTAATCTGTTTGATTTCTCTAGAGTCGTTATCTTGCGTCTGTCGCCAATTTACCTCATTGGATTCTCTTTTTCTTCAAGCCTTTCTGTAAATTGTGCCTATTTCAAGCTAAGGCTTTATCGCTATTCAATATGGCATAATGCTATAAATTGTGCATTCGCTTCACTGATAGCGATCTTCATTGCACTTCAGCTATTGCTTGCATCTACCTTGCCCTTCTTATCTGGGCAGTCCTCACAAGAAGCGCTCTTTAACGTCTCACCGTTAGTTCTTATTTTAGTTATAATAACTGTCTTCATGGAGCTCTTTGCAGCAACACTCTGTTTCTTCAACTGCTATCTTTGTACAAGTAATAGTGTCCTTTCATTTATACTAATTTTCTTCATCTATCTATTGTTTTCTCTATTCCCCTTTCCTTCTCCACTATTTGGTACATCTCTTTCTGGTAAAATTAAAGCTTCCACTTTATGCACATTCTTCTCTTTCATGACCACAATCACTATATTCGCAGTTCTTATCGTCATTCTTCATTTAGCGGCTATTAAAAATGTCAAAAAATTATTATCGAGGTGATTCTCTAAATGCAGCAAATCTTAGTTGACCACATTTCAAAAAGCTTTGGAGATACTGTTATATTTCGCAATACCAGCCTAACCATTCAAAAAGGACACGTTGTCGGTATTATCGGAGCAAACGGTTCTGGAAAATCAGTCTTATTCAAAATGATTTCCGGGTTATACCGCCCCGACAGTGGGGAAATATACGTCCGTGGAGAAAGGATTGGAGATCGTTTTGACTTTCCTCCTAATGTTGGTGTTTTTATTGATGCCCCCGGGTTCATACAGATATTTTCAGGGTTTAAAAATCTGAGAATGCTTGCAGACATAAAAGGGACTACTTCTGATGAAGCCATCCGAGATGCAATGAACTTGGTCGGCCTTGAAAGCAGTTGCAAAACTTTGGTCAAAAATTACTCTCTCGGAATGAAGCAAAAACTTGGGATTGCACAAGCCATAATGGAATCTCAAGATATTCTTCTTTTAGATGAACCTTTCAATGCGTTAGATGAGTCTTCGCATCGGCGAATGTGTAATGTGATCAAAGAATTAAAAGATAAGTCAACTACAATTCTTCTTACAAGTCATAACATGGCCGACATTCTTGAGTTGTGTGACGAAATATACCAAATCAAAAATTACACTATCGAACAATGGAATCCACCGTCTTCTTTAAGCTAATCGCTGACGAACATTCTTCCTGATCCCAATAACTCAAATTAGGCAGGTGCTCCCTGTCATTCTTCTCCCCATTGCGCATACCGGCCGGTACACGGCAGTCTAGTCACATAAGTGCAAGGGCTCGTAGTAGTTAAGGACGATACTTAAAGTATCCCGCTACTGCGGGCCTTTTTACTCAATGAAATGTAAATACTATACAGGTGGCACAAAAAATTCAAAGAAAATAGGCTGATAAGGGGTGCCGTCAAGATTTATGCGCAAAATTGTTTGCAGGCTCCGGCTGAATGAAGTCAGCCGGCAATAGAGGCGTCGTCCAGAGCCGCCTCCAAGTGCTGATAAGCAGCGGTCGCCAAGGTGGCAAAGAATCTCTGCCGTTTCACCGCAGGAGGGAGGCCGACGTTGACGGAACAGATGTAAGCGCTCAATAATGGCACGGCTGGAACAAAGGGGAAAGGTGTGCGAAAATCTTCCCATATGTCGAAAAACTTCCGGTAAGTTTTTCGAGAGAATGGGAGGAATAAGGGATGACAGAAGTCATGCAAGTACGAGAAGCATACCGAGTGGAACAGTGGCGGCAGCTTATGCAGCAGCGCAAAGATAGCCCCTTGAATAATCGGGAATTCTGTGCGCAGCAAGGGATCAGCGAAAAGAGCAATTACTATTGGCTGAAAAAACTGCGCGAGTCCGCAACGGTTCATGTTCACAGGTACACAATGTGACCTATGGGGCAGGCCGGACGGTACGGGGCAGAAAATAAGTCGAGAGATAATCTCTCGGCTTATTTTCTGTTCATGTTGCAGTTTTTCTATAAGAATTCGGCAACTTCCAACATCTTATTAATATAAAATGATTTTGAGCACCAGTCCGCAATAATGATTTAAGAATGAATTATGAAGAAGCTCAATGTCAGAATTAAAGATGGTATCTTCATCTTTCCCGGCGGAGCTTCCTTTTAGGGCATCGGAAGGCTCGTTTTAAGCAAAGGCGGATTTCCCATCAATGAAATACAAAGATTCTTCTCTCCCATAATGCTGAGTACTCCTGTAAAGCTGATTGCAAAGGACTCGCTCAGGAATACTCACATCGTTCCCCTACGCTCTATTCTGAACTAATAGTATTCCGCGATATGACAAAACAATGGCCTGTTCGATGCTGATTACGCCCTTTGGATCGAGCATCCCTTCTGCCGTTCCCCGAAACAGATCAGCGTTCGACAGGATTCCCAGTGCTTCAATCGCCCAACTGGAGATATCATCTTTATCCGCAAAAGAAACCATCTTAGGGGATCTTAGAATGAGTTTTTGACCAATTGTTTGTTCAATATAGTCAAATGTGCGGTAAAGCATAGTAGCGTATTCCTCTCGTGTCACATCCCTGTATGGCTCAAACTTTGAGCCATCTCCAGTGCCCTTTGTAATTCCTATTGCGTATGCCTTATTGATATCTTCAAACATAGTGTGCCCAATAGGTACATCATCAAATACTTGGACATCGCTGCCTTCAATCGAAGCGTTTGTTGCTATCTCTACGAATTTGACAAGAAATGCTGTTGCCCAGTCTCTATGCAACGCTCGCCGGCAATCATCATACATTTCAAACGGTAGCAGTCCTTCGTTTTCAGCAGCAGATACTTCCGCCTTTGCCCATTCATTATATATGGGTAGATCATTTGCGAAAGCAATGGTTCCCATAGATGCACAGAGCAAGAAGGCTACGCATACAGTAGCCACTTTTCTTAAAAAAGCATTCATGTTTCTCCTCCTATCAGTATTTTTCAAAAGTGTTATTCGGCGGTATCTGCTTCAATGTAAATTTTCTAACGGCCTTTGTTAGCTTCTACTGGCAGACCCTCCAAACACCGCAATCCCAGTAGATCGTCCTTGTCTTAAAATTCTTTTGACCAGCAATCTCCTGCGGTGCAAGATAGCATATTTGTAGTCCCTGCTGCTCCAGCCCTTCAATATCAACAATCTCTAATCCGTATGAGATACTGCCAGAAGATATCCCCTCACGCCATTCTATTCCGCCAACAGGTCTGTCATAGTCAGTAGTATCCAACAGCTTACTGATAACTGGAACTCTCATCACATCTGCATCATTTTCCCCCACTTGCCACTCGTCAACGGAAACAGCAATAACAAAAATGTTTGTTGCCAAATATGTGCTGTTTCCATCTGTAATTTCTAGAATGATTTGATTTCCTTCATGCCCGGGAATCAAATTCGCAAAGCGAGTTTCATAGTTTCCTTTGCATAGAATGGCTTGCGCAAGGACCTCTCCTGTTCCGAGATGCACATAAACTACGGTAAGGCCGTTGCGATAATCAGAGCCGTAGTCATCGAATCGACCAGTAATGATATACACTTCATCGTCAGCCCCACCAATACCATCTATGTCAACTTTCTCAAAGAGCGTTCCCTCACCTAAACTACCCTTTACCCACTCTGGTATATCTTTTCCCGTTGCATCTTTAGTGGAAAGTTCCTTACTTACAACTTGCTCGTCATTATTTACATTTCGCGTGGTCTTTGCACAAGATGTAAATATCATCAGGCAACACAAAGTTGCCATCGCAACCAACTTTATCTCCCGCTTCATGATTTCATTTGCTCTTATATATTCCATCCTTTTCACAAAAATCACCCCCTTCCGCGTGTTCTCGGCAGATTGTTTCTGCTTCTACCCAATAGACGCGGAAAGGGGTATCCTTTCTTACAGCTTTTTGCAAAAATATCTCATTTCGTCGTTTCGACCAAATACACGCTCTCTGCCATGTGCAGAATGTCCTCCTGACCAAGCGGCGCATCAAGGGTAAATTGTAGATTATGCTCTGGATCAAACCATATCAGCATACTGTTGCTATTCTCTTCTTTGGGGATTACCAATAAGCCCTCACATCTGTTGATAGAAACAGAAACCACATATGCATTTTCTGTGCTGGCACCACTCGAAGATCCTTGCTGCATATAGATATATTCAAACAGGATTACATCGCCCTTCTCGTTCTCATAGAAATGGGAAGTCATTCCTGCACCTATAAATTGTCTTTCCGGATTTTCCACAAAACCTTCTGGTAGTTCCCCCAGCTCATACTGCGACGTCTCCCCTTGGGCATCCTCTCCGGCATAGCGAAACACAATATGTGTTTCATACCATTCGGTAACCCACCGAACAATCGTCGCCCGAGCGGTCGGGCTGGCAAGCATCACGCTGCCAAGTCCCAATGACAGCATCAATAATATGACTGCTGCTGTCTGCAGCACCCTTTTCCAGACAGGCTTGCCCCGTTCTCTTGCCCAACGCACGGGAGCTTTCAGCATCGCTCGCATTTGACGCCGGTGTCGTGCAGACGCAGCATAGGGGATTTTCTCCTCAAGGCGATCCTCATCAAATGCAATAGCATCCAGCAGCACCTTGCTCATGAAGGCATCAAGCTCTTTCTCTGTCATAGATGCAGCGCCTCCTTTTCCATAATCTCCCGAAGCATCGCGCGGCCGCGGGAAATGCGTACATTGACCGCATTTTCTGAAATGCCGAGCTTCTGAGAGATATCCTTCCCCGAGCAGTCCAGCAGGAATTTCATCTCCAGAGCTGCCCGATAGGTCTCCGGCAGCCCCGCGAACAGGCGGATGATATCCTCATAGGACAACGCCTTCTCAATATCGGCACTGGCATCGTATGCATCCTCCATGCTCTCCAGCATGATGGCTTTTTTCTTCTTCCGCAGGAGCGTGATCGCTTCGTTCTTTACTATACAGACGCACCAGAAAGGTCTTTTCTTACAGGGAAGCTCTAAAAACTTTTCGAAATTACGAATTATTTTCAAAAAGGCATTCTGAACAGCGTCCTCCGCATCATGAGTGTCTTTCAAAATGCGAAGCGCTGCCTGCTCCATTCGCTCATGGTATTGCTCGTAGATCTCCGCAAACAGTGCTCGATCTGCATCGTTTTCAATCGTTGCTAAGAGCATGGGGAGCATAATTTTCCCTCCTCGCCGGTCAATCGTTCTTTACAAAGGTTTCTCTCAGTATAGCCAAATATGGGATGGTCCGCAAGACTTATCGCTATAGAGCGACGCAAATACCGATAATGGCGTTATTGTAACAGGAACCCCTGATACACGGGAGGATTTTTTGAGTGAGGATGAATTATTGGTTATAAACGACACTGACTTCGCGAAAGTGGTAGATGGCCTCTTGAGCGATGAATAGTGTCATATATTAGCCGTAAAGACTAGGGCTCCGGCTGCTTTTGTGATTGGGCTAATACATACCTGATAAACCCTTGCCATTCTGGAAAAATGAAATGGCAAGGGTTTACTGCTGAAAAGCTTAATTAACCTTATTTCCAGTGCTGACAGGCACTACAATGTAACCGTAAAAGCAGGCAGCGGCTGGACAGACATGGGACAATAGTGGTGGGGAGTTGTGAAACCTTCCACCACTATAATGTTCAGTGATCCCGTCAAGATTTATGCGCAAAATTGTTTGCAGGCTCCGACTGAATGAAGTCTGCCGGGCTTGGGAAGGCTCCCCAACAAGCATTTTTGCAGGCCCCTTGGGGCGCAAAAATAGCGAGTGTCTATACACTCGCCCTGCTTGTCGTTTCATGCAAACGCGAGGACATCCAACAACTCCTGACACTCTGCATAGCGTTCACAACAGTAAGTGTGTGTACACAAAAATTTGCACAAAGAGTGACGCCCTTTTGGACGCCACTCAAGAGATAAGTGAGGTTTTCGTTAGGGCGCTTTTACAGTGGAGGTGGTAATAACCCGACTGTCATATTCTGAACCGACTTTTGCAAACACTTTGACATTTGCATAATAAAAAATTCCAGAGGTCAACTGGCAGTCATAATAGCTCTTACAAATATCGCTATTCGTCTCAATTAAGCCGTTGCTGGTTGATCCAGTAATGCTGGTAACATAGCTACCATCAGCTTTATAAATGTCTACAGTCTCTACGCCAATGGAACTTGCCAGTTTGTTTGACTGCACATCATAACTGATACTGATCATGCCTGCACTGTCCCCCGCCGTCAGGCCAACATTGTAGCTGGATAGCGTAAGGCTGGCCCGCATATCAGGAGCTTCTAATGCAGAGACTGAACCGTAGCAACACGCAATCACCATCACCGCCACAAGAGTAGATGAAAAAAGCTGTTTCATGTTACTTATCCTCCAATCGAATCCACAATCGCCTTCACCTCGTCTATTTGAAGATTTCCAGAAATCGTTTCGACAAAAAGTCCATCAGACCATACTGCGGTTATAGCATCTAAATTTGACATGATATAAAATGTTCTTGACCCGCTGACATATTGTTCAACCAGGGCATCGTCCTTTTCAAAGATGTGTGTATTCAAATAGGATGTTGACCGGTAGCGGGTAATGTTTAGATTGAAAAAAAGCTTATCTCCATCGCTGAAAAAGATGTGTACTGTATCACTTAATTTATCACTTAGAATTTTGGGGTCAGATGCCTCAATACCTACTGGATACCATGTTGGGGCTAATTCTTCCGGTATTTCGCAGTCTTTCAATGCACCTTTAATCACATTGCAGGTTTCAACATTTTCGAGATTTGGCGCTGTCGTTTCCTGGTCCTGTGGGATACTGTGGGGGAAAGATACAAAGTGAAATGTTTCATCCGTCCACCGTCCAATCGCACCAAATACATCTATGCCCGCAGCCTGAGCGCCAATCAGCATTGCAAACATAAAAATCACCGTGGCGGCGATAGTGCCTAACACCCTTATCCAGGGACGCTTCGGGATAAAACCGACCATAGTAACGGCATCTGTCACGCTCTCTGCGGTCTCCTCGGGATAGAGCGTTACGCCATTCATCTCAGGGATATTGTAGTATGTCTGAAATTCCTCCAACGCCTTGTCCACATCGGAGAGGCGACCAGTGGGAATGGCTTTCTCCCGTTGCTCTATCACCTCCAGAATATGCAAAACAACCTCATCATCGTCATCATCCGGCGATTTAATATCCGCACACAGAAGTTCCTCCAGAGCTTCTGTGCTCAGCCGATCTAAGTGGGCATATGTATTTTTCTTGTTTTCTGTGTGCCCATTCATCTCCCGAGCCCCCTTTCTATTTATTTATGTACGCCGCTTGAAAAACGGACATCATTTTTCTATTTCTTTTTCTTTTTATGGTCAGGAAATTCTTCCGATAGTTTCTGTCTTATGCGCTGCATCCGTTTTTGACAGGCCCATAGGCTGATACCTAATTCCTGTGCGACATCAGAATAGCAGGCGCGCTCTATGGCTATCCGCTTCAGCATGGTTATTTCCGCTGGTGTAAGTGTCTGTCGGATCGTTTCTTCCACGGACGCTCGTTGCTGCTTGTCCTCTTGCTCTATTATCGCATCTTCTACAGAGCCTGCGGAGGATACTGCTGGTGTTTCCGGGGCATCCAGCGAGAGATACCGCTTCAAATACCGTTGACGGGTCCTCTGCTCGTTCCGTATTTTATTCTTTGCTGTCCGCTTTAACCATCGGATTGGTTCATCTGCTTTCATGAGGGTATCAATCTTTTCAACAGCTGTGTGGAATGTATCCTGCGCAATTTCCTCCGCACGGTGAGGATCAGAAATATGAGCCATGGCATAGAGCTTAATTTGGTTGAAATACTCTCGGTAGAGCACAGTGAAAAATTCTTCTTGGTCGGGGCGCATCTTCGATCACCTCTTTTTTTGCCTGTGGCTTGTTGGCATCCCAGCCCTTGTCTAAAATCTCAGCACATGGGCATGGCATACAAGTGCCGAGATATGCGTATACTAACCTCTTTGCGGCTATTCTACCATACGCAGACACCATGATGAAACTATTATTTGAAAATTTTAGCAAATCCTGTCCGCTTTTCAAGATAGCGTACATATAACAACGAATACAAACAAATAAAAATTTGGCATTTGGCACATGCGCATATCAAGCAGGTTTGCCATATTTACAAAATGACTGTGTGGAGAGGAAGTGAGTCCAATGGGCAAGTTTTTAGGAAAAGGTTTGTAGGAAAACCTTTGATAAATCATTCAAGAGTACCATAATTTTCTGTCACTAAATTGAGACTCGAGTTTTGCAAAAATAGTAAGGAGGAACTGAAATATGGCGCTTAACGAATTTGTTCAGACAGCACTTGACGAAGAAGGATACGAAGAGGGTTCTGACGGTTATACCAAATATGGTTCATGGTATGGTTTAGCAAATGCGGACTGGTGTGTCATGTTTATTTCTTGGTGTGCAAACCAAGCCGGAATCATGACCACATCTTCTACGGGAACTGTTCCTAATGTTCCCAAAATGGCAAGCACTTCCGCTATGTACACATGGTATACTAACAATCGCAGAAATTTAGCACCATCGATGTCAGCAAGCAGTCCCAATAGACTCCAGGTCGGTGACATTGTTGTCATTAACACGCAAAACGGCGGGCCCGTAACTGACCATGTTGGCATTGTTGTAAGTGTGGATTATGATGCTGGCACAGCTGATGTAATGGAAGGCAATCGTAGCAACAAGGTAAAGAAAGTTACCTATACAAATCTTGTGGATTCTATCGGCTATACGATTGTCTATCTTTGCAGCAATCACACGAGCTACTAATATCTATGATATGAGCGGCTCTTGCATAGTGAGAGCCGCTCATAATTTAACGGCTACACAAGAAATATAGTTTTCTATCAGCATTTAAATTTATGTATAGATCATAAGACGGAAGTTCTATATTACTGACCTTTGTTAGACGAAAGGATGGATGTTATTTTGAAAAAGGCAACACTGTGCTTACTGCTGGGTGGGATTCTGGCCATTTTACTACTGAGTGCTTGCACTTCCGCAGAGAGTGGGAATTCTGACTCAATTATAGATAAATCTCCTAGTATGGGCGCCGATGAGGATAACCAGGAAGCATCGGAAGTAACGATCCTTTCTGTAGATCAGCCGGCCTTGAGCCTCTCCATTCCCAAAGCGTGGGAGGACATTGCAATTATTAAGCGACAGACTGACATCCAACAGTCCGCAGAAGCGAAGGACGGTACACTACTCTTTCAGCTCTATGAAAAAACAGCCTATACCACGGACGAGGCAATGGGCAACGTATGGAGCCTGGTTGCCTTTACTAAGGATGCCTTCAAGGAAAAATTTGGCGATGCGGATCTCGCCACGGTCATCGGGGTGGAGAGCTATGTACTTGGAAGTGATAGTGACTATATTTACCTGCTCGTAAGACCATCCGATGTACAGTTTCTTGAAAATGATGATACATCACTAAAACAGTACAAACAGCTTCAGCAGGAGTCCCAGGTAGTTCTTGCAGGCTTTCTGAAGGACAATAGCATTACCGTAAATGAAGACTGCCCCAACAGTTCTTGTTACAAAGTGGCTCATGGCGCAAACAAGTAGTGTTCAGAGTATAGTCGCACGAGGTTGGCTTAAAGGCCTCTATTTCGGCAGCTGAGTTCTATGTGCCAAGCAAAATATGGTACAGACACTCTGAATCGACAAGGATTTATCGACTCGCCCGGTTATTGGACAAACAATTATGGTAGATTTCTTTACTATATATGGTTCTTCTTCCGGGTCTCTCTAACTTGTTAAATAAGTTCGTCCCGTAAACAGGATTATCCTGGTGCTGGATGCGAAAAATTATTTCGTTCCTTATCTATCGTGTGCTTGCGTGCTAGCTTTACCAAAAAGGGGCTCCGCTTTCTATTAGGGATGAGCAAAACTCTGATTTGTTCGCAGTGACATACAATATATAGATTCTGTAACAATTTGTAACTCAATATATTGCTTCACGATTTTGCAAAACTTGCGTTTTGCTCATCTCTGCTTTCTATATCAATGGAGTGATTTTCGGTTTTAGCCATGGTCGAAAATCATACTTTTCTCATAAAAAAACATTGAAAAACGGGCTACATATAATATGCTAAACTTACCGTAGTAGATTGATTATACGGCATAATTCAAAGGAATGGAGGAATCGATATGTACGGTATGCAGTTCATGTGTCATACCAGAGGCCGACAGGGTCAAAAATATTCGTCTCTTCAATTCTGGAGAGGACGAATTAAAATCGTAAGTGTGGGCGCATGAACATCGGCTTTATGTAGGATGTTCATGCGCTTTTTGCTGTTTAAAGGAGAGGAAGATAGCATATGGAAAAAAGGAAAATCGTTTTTTATCTTACCATTGGAATGATTTTGATTCTCCATCTGACTGCATGTACTAACAGATCAAGTGAGTTGCCGGCTCCTGATTCGACTGTTTTTGGATATGAGGGAGAAACAAAAATCATATTTGATGGAGTGTGCGCGAAATATAATGATAAAAAAGAAAAGAATCAAGTGTTTTTGCCAATTGTGCAGGTTTTAGGGACATATGAAGAGGGAAACATTACAAAGATCGTTTCCTGTGTGTCATTAACAGAAATGAGTCTCGAAGAAGGAAACTTAACAATAGCAGGAACAAATATTTTTCCGATGGTTACAGAAATAAAATATGAAAATGAAGAGTATGAGATAATAAATCTGAATTCAGCAGAAACTGTTCTCGCAAATGGTTCAGCCTCATTCCCTGAGGTATTTCTTTTAATATGTGGTCCGCTTGAAGATGTGAAACAAGACATAGAAAACAGGACTTTTGCATTACCAGAAATGGAAAAGAAAAAAAGCCGTGAAAGGGAATATATCGAGTGGTCAAACGTAAATGTATCTACTGTGAATGGTGATATCAATTATGATGAGTATTTTCGGCTTGCGGATTAAGGAGGATCGTATGAAAAAAGCAATTAAGAAAACTTGCGTTGTTCTGCTCCTTTTTGCTCTTTTGGTTTCCCAAGTTGCAGCGAGTTATAGTGAAACTGGTACGTTAAATGAAGGAACATCCGCTATATCGGCTGCAGAACGGTATTTATCTAATTGGGCGTATAACAGTTACATGTATGCGGATAAGAATTTGACTTTAGGGACGGTTCTTGACGCTGAGGTGGATCCTGCTAAACTTACACTTGCAACATCGGAGTTCATGGCATTGAGAAATGATGCAGATGGGCAAGAAAATAATATTAGTGTCGCTGTGAGTAAAATGCAGGCGAACATTCAATTTATGATAGATAAGGCTACGTATTTTTCTACGATAAGACAATACAATGGCCTGCAGAGAACAGATTTCAACACTGATTATGTAGTTCAAAGGGTTGATGTTCAGGGGAATTTTGCGGTTATTGAAGTCCTTGAAAATATAAGCTTCCAATATGTGGGTGCAGAGGACTCTTCGTTTAGTCAAAAAGAGCATACGGTTTCTCTAATTAAAGTAGATGGAGAATGGATTGTTGCAAATGTAGAAACAAAGTATGATTGGTTTGCTAATGAATATAAGGATACAGAATATAAAATATCGTCCATAATTGCTGCAGAAAAGCAGAACATTCAGGCACAGGCGGAGTGTTCTGCAAATGAAGATTCTGTAGTTTCAGCCGCACCTGCAGAGGATGAAATGGTTGCAGAGGTTTTGGCAAATGCTTCTTTTGCTCGAATGTACAACAAGGAAAATGCATGGAAGTATGCCTATACATATGCTACAAGCACGACAACATCAACGGCAAATTCATATTATAATACTGACATTTTCAATGATTATTCGGGACCAGATGCTGGGGATTGTATGAATTTTGCATCTCAAGCAATTTATGCAGGATTTTCAGGAAGTAATAACTTGACCTCGGTGAATGCAGGGACAGCTCCTCAGGATACTGTAGGAATAGCAGCGGGTCAACCGAACGCGGCACAAACAAAATGGTATGCTAAGCCAGCCTCTACATACTGGGCATGGACTTCTTGCGGATATTTTAGGGATTATATAGACTACTCCGTAAATGACACAGAAACAAGACTGCGCGCAGTGAAAAAACCGATTACGGCTTCTTCTGACTTTTCGGAAGTTGGAACAGCAAACCTCATTGGATCCATTATCCATGTAAATGGAAGTAAACCATTAGGGCATGCGGTTATTGTGAATAACGCTACTGGAACAGCACGCAATCAAATTTATTTCACAGCGCACTCGCCAAATGCAAAGAACCTTAATTTGGCGGAGGAGTATTCAGGGCAAATGGTTTCAATTCGGCCAACGTATTTTTATGATGTTACCACATGTACTGGGGCAAACACGTCACATACATTTTCTTCGACCAATTCCAAATGTGCTCGTTGTGGTTATGTTCGGACATATATAATCCCAACTTTACTTACACCTATGGCGAAGAATACGCAAATTACACTTACTGCACGAACTAACCACACCGTTTCGTCTATTTCAATGAGTGTAAAGAACCCGAATGGCGCAACGACAAATTTAGGAACAGTAACAAACACAACCTCTATTTCAAAGGTTTATACGCCGACGGTGGCAGCACATCCAAACGATTTATACACAGTAACAGTAACCGCCGTTTCTGCTGATGGGGTGACGACATCGAGCACATGGACGTTTAGGACGTATTGATACTTACAAGTAAGGTGCGGAGGCTTCCGCACCTTACTTGTCTATAAAGAGTTTTATATAACGGTTTACCCGTTTGCGCATGGCGCGAACGGTCCTTTGCTTTTAATCCTGCTCGAACATTTTCAGAGAGTTCAGGATCGATGCCACACCATCCTGCCCGCCAAACCATTGTTCCAATTCTGCTCCGTCTGCGGGCGGCATAGGTTCGGATGCAGCGGAGATAGCCGCATCCTGCTGTGCGGTGGAAGGCTTCGGCTCGGGCTGCTTTTTCAGGTAGCTCTGGTTCTTTGCCAGGATGGCAAGGATCATCTCCTCCAGCGCCGCCTGATCCGGAATCGGAACCGGAACAGACACCTCCGGCGTCTCCTTGCAGTTGATATAGTGCAGGACAGCGCTGACAAGAAACTGCGCTTTGCTGCGGCCTTGCCGGTTGAGCAGGTCGATCACCGCTTTATGCTGTGGGTCACAGATGTTGAAGCGAATCGTGAATTTCCCGGGGTCCTTCTTGTCGGTCATAGCACTCACCGCCCGCTGTGCTGAAGCCGGTAAAGATACTCATACCCCTTGGCATTGGCATTGATGTCCTCCACAAAAATCGCCTGCCCGATTTTTCCGGACGCTTCGATCTGCCGGCGCAGCAGAGTAGCGCCCCCGCCCAGGAAGATCACTTTGCCGGACTTGAGTTCCAGCATCCGCTCCCGCAGGCCGCTGAGCAGGTCGTTGATAAATTCCTGTGCCTCCCGTTCTGCCAGAGCGATGACCTCCGGCGCCGCGTCCTGATCCTCGCCGCGCAGGATCCGGTCGATCTCGCTTTCCTCCAGCAGAATGTCCAGCTCGGCATTTGCTTTTGCGCAGATGCGGTTATAGAGCAGGATCACACCGTTTTCCAGAGAATCACAGGCTGCCATGTCTGGCACACCGTTCCGCAAACGCACATAATCCGCCGTAAAGCCGCCGATATCGACCACCAGCGCTCTGGGGAATGAGGCGAGGTTTTTTACCGTGGCCGCAGCGGCGGAAAAGGACTGCGGGAAACAGGCTGTGTTTTCAATGAAAATGGCATAGGGCTTTCCCTTAAACTGAAAAGCAACCGCACCCCGCCCGTTGAAATAGTTGATAAACCGTTTTGCCTGCACGCCAAAATGCGCGGGAGGAAGGCCGACCGCCAGCTGCACGCGCATGAGGCTGCCGCTGTACTGTCCCATCGCTTCGATCTCATGCGCGATGGCAAAAAGCGTCAGAATGAAGAAGCGTTCATCCTCTGTCTTATCTCTGCGGTAGGGGATCCGCTGATCGGTCAATGTGTAATACTTCCCCCGATAGGCCAATGCGTCCGTTCCGAAGCCGGGCGCGTCGCTCTGGATAAGCCCGGAGGTAAACGGCGGCGTATGGACGGTTTTGATTTGTTTGTTCCCGTGATCGACAGCAATTAACATAGCTATGTACCTCCTATACTTCTCTTATACGGATGCAATACGCATAAGAGCAACAAAAATCAGATCGTTCCGAAAAAAATATGCCTGTACACAAAGAAAAAGCCGGAGGCCGCGATGCGGCTCCCGGCTTTCTGCGTCTGAACAACTGGGTTATTTTGCAAAGAAATATGTGTAGAGGTTATAGTCCCGCTCCCGTGTGATCAAGCGGAGCCAGATATGAAAATGCGCCGTTTCCGCGTACAGATTAAATTCCGTGGGCTCATTTGTCGGTTGGGCATACAGCCGGCACATCCGCTCCATCGCCCACAGGGTTTTGAATTCCGGCAGGGCGAGAAGCTGCGACTGGAAGGCATCGATCTCCTGCCCAAGCTCCGGAGCTGGGCGCATTTCTTCATCCGGGAACCAGGTTGTCCACCATCGCCACCCGTCATAGTCCGAGCGGGAATAGGCAACCAGTGAAATAGGATACCGGGCGCTGCTCAACGGCAGCGTCTTCCGCGCTCCGGAGAAGATCTCCGTGAACGCACAGGCCGGCGTCAGCTTGACTGCCTGCGGTTTCTTATGCTCTGCAAAACGGTGCTGCTTCACGGCGTACCATTCGCTTATGGGGAGTACCTTCCTCGCAGCATCCTGCAGGGCTTCGTCCATGCCGCACGCAGGGCAGACATAGACATTCAGCGCACGGCTCAAAGCGTTCTCGGCAAGAGATTCCCGCATAGGGCCGCCGCAGCGCATACAGGGCATGGCGCCGGGCGTGTGTTTGTTTTTTGCCCATTCGTTTTCCAAATCAGCTTTTGGATAGAGCTCAATATGAAACTTGTTCATTTTTTGTTCCTTTCCTGAAAATCAGGCGATCTTCTGTTCGCCCCAGCGGATACGCAGGTGTCCCTCGTCATCCGTTTCACGGGTCATCAACGTGGAGAGCAGGTCATAATCCACACCGAATTTGGCATAGATCTCGTCCATATCCGCGTCCTGCCCCTTCATAAACATGGTGAGCTTTTCCTTTGCCAGCACCATCTGCATGAGGTTGGATTCCAGACTTCCTATGTAGATGGGGAAATACAGATCCTTTTTCTCCGTGGAGGTGTAGCGGACGAATCGCATATAAAACTGGCTCATGCCGGCGTTGTTGTAGTGCATCTCCGGAATGATGATCTTGTTGACGAACTCGAAGTTCACGCTGGAGGGAAGGCTCTGCTGTGTACAGAGCAGGATGCCATTCTGACTGTCCCGCAATATATCCCGCAGAGCACGCCGCTTGGCAAAGGTGACGGTGGAGCCTGTCACCACAAAGAGGGGGCGGTCCGGAAGGTATTCACGGATGGCGGCGGCGTAACGGTCCAACACCGTTGTATGCCGCACGCCAATGGCTACAACTTCTTCCGGCCATCTGGCAAGGGCTTCCACAACGGCCATCTCCTTGAGCGGCGTCTCTCCCTCGTATTCCTTCATGCAGTCCGGGGCGGCGCTGATGCGCAGAAGCAGTGTGATCTGCTGAATGAGCCGCATCAGCGCGTCCTTCCGGCTGTTTCCGGTCGAGCTGTAATATTCGCGCTGGATGCGGTAAAACTCCTTCAGCACGATATTGTAGAGCTCCCGCTCCTCCGGGAGAAACGGAATCGGCATCTGATGGATACGGCGGATGTCCTTTCCCGTGACCTCTTCAAAGGTGCGGGTAATGACCGTCTTTCCCAACAGCCGATCCAACTCGTCGGCGTTGTAGATGTCCTGATTTCGCTGTCCCACGCCAAAGACGGTGATTTTCTCCGGCAGATGGGAGTTTGCGAACAGGCGGTAGCCCTTTTTATAAGCGGGAATCGGCATCCCATAATAGGGGTTTTCCTTGTGCTCCATATATTCAGACCGCTTATCGTAGCTGTAAAGCGTTCGACACCATGAGATCATATTGATGGAATTGTTGTAGAGCAGCTCCAGCTGCGGAGCAAATTCGGAGATATTGTTCCGCGTGCTGGTGCCGGTTGTCAGGAGCTTATACTTGCAGCGGCGAAAGCAGGACAGCACGGAAAGCGTCTGCTTGGAGCTGGGGTTGGAGATGTTGTCACTCTCATCAAAAATAAACTGGATTTTATAGCCAAGCTGCTTGATATAGCGCCCGATCTGCTTTTTGTACTGGCTGACCTTATTCAGCGTCAGGATCACAAAATCGCCCGGCCGGATGCGCTGCAGATCAGCCAGCCGTTCCACAAACACATAGGAAAAGCCTGTGCCCTTCAAAATCACATCCCAGTTATTGCGGATGGAGATGGCGCTGGAAATGACCCATATACTGTGGACCAATCCTGCCTCTGCACGTTGCTTCCCTGTGAAGATGGCGGCGGGTGTTTTGCCGCTGCCCTGTTCCCATTGCAGGAAGGCGTACCGCTTTTGGAGCGTCAGGTTGACATCGTGGCTCTGGAGCGGATTCAGGTGGATGTAAGCATGACTCTGGGCGTCCCAATATTGAAAGTGACCGATCCAGTCAGCATGCTGCGCGTTTTCGGTCATCTCGGAAAAGGGCTGCTCCTGATTGTCATACTCCCGGCGTTTCCGGCGCAGCAGCCGCTCATAGCCTGGAAACCGTTCCGGCTCATCGTTCAGCACCGCCTGATAGATCGGCACCGGCGCACGCATCTCGTCCGTCAGGAGTTTTGCCATCTTCCGGCTGTATGCCTTGTAGACAAAGCTGTATTTCTGCTTGACCAGACGAATTTCGTCCCGCTCCGGCTTGGCGTTTTGGCGGCATAGCGCCTGCTTCAGATATGCCAGCACCTTTGCTTCGGTAAGCTGCACGCGCTGCCACTCCTCATAGGGCATATCCGCTGGCTGCCGCTGGGTATAAAACCGATGGACATAGGCAAAGCAGGCGTCGTATTTTTCCCGCGTGGCCGGATGGCTTCGGATCTGATACAGGTACTTCTTCACCTGATAGAGAAAAGTGCTCTTGGTGGTTTTGAGCTGTGCCAGTTCCAGAAAGACTTTGTTCCGATTGCCTGCCAGATCCGCCTTTGCGACCATGACAAGCTTCTCGTAAAGCGCGGGCGCTGCCATGACCGGATGCCCGGAGGGAATATAGATATCCGCGCAGTCCGTTGAGTACCGTTTGGGTGCCCAGTCCGCCGCGGTGCTTTTCTTCTGCCAGAATTGCAGCTTGGTCGGAAAGCCGTCAACGCCGCTGTCTGAAAAGGCGTGCTCCGGCAGCGTCACCTGCCCTAAGAAGCTGAATCGGCTCTCCATCATGCGGATGGCGCCTTTATCGGAGAAGCTGTCAGCAAGAAAGGACGCCGGCACAATGACTGCCAGAATACCGAGGGGCTTGAGCAGCTTTGCCGCCTTCAGGCAGTAATACTGATGAGAAGTCATAACGGTGGCGTCCGGCATGACCCAGCGCAGGTGAAAGGGCGGATTGCCCAGGACAAAATCAAAATGCGTTTGGGGCTCATAGTCCCGAATGTCACCCTGTACGATGTGTGCCTGCGGGTAGAGCTTTCGGGCAACAGCGCAGGCATTGGGATCGACCTCACATCCGTAGGCAGTATTCTCGTTCGGCAGAAAATTGAAGAAATTTCCCATGCCGCAGGTGAGATCTGCTACCAAATCTGTGTCGGTGAGGCGCAGGGCCGAAACGATCATTTCGCACAGGGGCGGCGGTGTGAAAAACTGGCCGTTTTCCAGCTCCTTTTTCGCCGCGCTGAATGCGTTGTAGTTTTCATAGTCGCTGCGCCGCAGCCCATGCAGGCCGCCATCTCCGGTATAGCGATTGAAAATATCCTCGTCGGTCACACCGGCCTGCTCACAGGCTTCGCTTTGCAGCAGGCGGAGAATCTGCTCATTCAGCTCTCTGCGCTCCTGCTCCGTCCGTCTTTTCGGGTAATATTCGTATTTCATATTCAAAATCACATCCTTTTTGTAAATGGGGGGAGGACGCCGAAAAACGGCATCCTCCCCTTGAAATGTATGGAAAGCAGGTCAATACAGCGTATGAAACGCCGCAATGATCCGCAGCCGCACCTCCGGGGTGCGGTCTGCGCTGGTAACATAGCGCCAGCCTTTCTCTGTGGTGTAAGCGTCGATTTCCTCGACGCGGCCGCTGTCCAGACGGAGCCGCATGAAAATATGGGGCCCATTCGTCTGTTCAGCCAGTTTGATCGCCATTGCTGAAATGTTCCTCCTCTGTCAGTAATGTAAGCTGTTCCTCCTTGGGTGGAGCCGGAGAGCGCGGCTTATTCAGCCGCCGCTCCTTCTGCTCCCTGCGCCGCTGCCGGGACTCCCGCTTTTTGGCAGCCTGCTCCTTCTTGAGATCGACCGCATGGACGACCTCCAAGCCGTCCGCTACATCCCGCAGATCCTGCAGAAGATCCCTTTGCTCACTTTTGGCAATGCGGATATTCTCCACATCATAGTGAAATTCAAAGTAATCATACTCCCCGTACCGGCGGTGCATTTTGCTGAAAAATGTCTGCCGCCGATCCTCTGGTGTCAGGTGCGGGGAGTCGATCACAGAGCTGCTCCAAAGCGGGTTGAAGTGCGCCTTTTTCATTTCCAGCCAAATCTCCGCGTCCGTTCGGGCCACAGGATGGGGAAACACACGCTCGCCCTTTGTCACCTGTACTTTCTTTTCCTCCAGAAAGCCAATGCGGGTGATCCATGTGCGGCGCACATCATAAAAGATATTGGCACGGCTCAGGTCCCGCTCCTGCTTGCGAATGACGCAGACAGGATTCTGGCAGCGGCAGCGAATACACTGCTCCACATCGTATTTGACTTCAACACGGCCGCCTTCATAGCCATTGCAGCCTACCACACAGGCACAGTAGGCGCCTCCGGTAATCTCCATGTATTGCCGGTGCTGTCTCGCGCTTCTCTCTGTTTCCACCTTCTCGGCGCTTTGCTCGAAAGAATACCGTTTGCCGGTGGTGTGGCAGGGGCAGAGAGGGACAGAAAAGCCGCTGATGCTGTGTGGACAGTCCTTGCGTTCATAGGGACAGCGCAGCAGCGGGTTGTCATTTTCCGGGCAGTAATCGATGCCTTGGAACGAGGCGTCGCTGCAGGCAAGGCCCCGGCCGAGATCACTTTTGCCATCGACCAAAAGGCCGCATGGAGTTTCCCATGTAAACTTCAATAGAGCCTCAAAGAGATAGCCGAAATTCTGCCAGTCACTCCAGTACACGAAGGAGGGGTGATTCTCCCGCGTGTAGCCTGCGGCGTAGAGATCCCGGGTCAGTTGATTCTGTTCCATGCTCATATCCCAGGACAGGGAATCAGCCCAAAGTGGTTTTCCATCACATAGCGCAGATTTTCCACCGTGACCTGATACTCCTCCGAGATACAGCCCTCGCATACGATCTGCCGGTAGCCCAGCGCACGGCTGCATCGCTTATCCCATGAGTTGACATCACCGCCGCAGACTGGGCAGGCGATGTCCGGATACCACGCCAGTTTCCCGGCATCTGAATAAGTTGGTTTCATATCATCCTCCTAAAATAAAAAAGGACGCACAGACTTTTTACAAGTCTGTACGTCCTTCGCAATATGCTGCCATGCGGCAGCGATTCTTTTTTTACGGGTCAGGTGACCCAAATGTTTGAAAGGAATGGCTTCCTTCCAAACGAGGCTGAGTTCTCAAAGCAAGGAGCCCCGCGCTATGGCGTGATCCAAGCAGGATAGAACCTGCTCCGCCGTCAGATATTGCACACCGCGCTTCCGGTCATTCCGAGCCGCCAGCAACTTGGCGGAAAGGGTCAGTTCGGGAGGCAGAGAGCGTAGTTCCTGTGCGGGCAGGATCGCATTTTCTTCTTTCACCATGCTACCATATCCTCGATCCACCTTTTGAAGTGCGGACATTGCGCCATGATCGCACCGAGCCCCATCGCCTCAGAAAGCTGTGTCCCGTTCTTTACCTTCGCATAGCCGGGAATCAATGCCTCCAATCTCTTCGAAGGGGCAGTTTCCGGAGAATTATTGATATGCTCCGGCGTCTCAAAATCGTTTCGGATCCGCTGAATTTCACCAACAATCCCATCATTGGCAATCAAATGGAACGTATTCGGCTCAGAGAACAGGATGCCTTCAAATTCATGAAGCATGAAATGGAATCTGCAGTTGCGCTCACCGATATCTTCATTGATGATGGATTCAATTTTCCCAATTCTCTCAAAGATGTCTGGTGTGGCATCGGAGATACCGGGCGTGTCGCTGGGCATCGCGTAATAGTCAAACATGGTCGTTACATATTCATGCGGATGACTCTTACAGAGGATCATGAGCTCGTTTTTGACTTTTGCATAACGGCTTACACCGCCGCGATACTTTCTGTTGGCATCCCGTCTCGTCTCGCAAACGATGGGGCAGACATAAATGCCCATGCCGAGAAAATAAGGGTACAGCACCGCATTGATGAACGACTCCTCTGTGGGGCCTTCGCAATAAATGTAGATTGTTTTCATTTTGAGAGTCTACCTCCCAAAACATTTTTCTTCCAAAGGTCACCCAGCGTGTAGTCACCATCCAGCCACAGCTTGAGCTGCTCCGGATCTAACCGTCTGAACTCAGAACCGGTATCACTCCGGTCAACGACAATGACATCTTCCACATCGAACTCGTTCAGCAACTCTACAGATTGCGTGGATATAATGATCTGTTTTTCATTGGAAAGCTGCCGCACGATCTCAGAGAAAATCGTGATTGCATAGGGATGCAGGCCGAGCTCCGGCTCATCAACGATGATGGTAGCTGGCTGCAGTTCATGGGGCTGCAGCAAAAGTGTTGTCAGACAGATAAAGCGAAGAGTACCATCCGAAAGCTGAGAAGCATTGAAAATATCTTCGCAGCCGGCCTGGCGCCACCGCAGAACGATCTGCTCTTCATTACCCTCCTGGGGTTCCAAAACAAAGTCATCGAAATAAGGCGCAACCAGACGGATCGTTTCCACAATTTCATCGTAGTTCTGCTTGAAAAAGTTTTTTAACCGGTAAAGGAATGCGGCAAGGTTTGCCGCATCGTACAGCAGCATTTTATTATTGGAAATGTTATGCTCCTGCTTGACTCTGGCACCCTTACCCGTGTCATGGAAATGATACACCCGCCAATTCTGCTTGCGCAGGGTTGGGACAACGTAATCGTCAATTCCGTTATGGGCGCCGTTTTCCCACTGGGATTCACTATGCCCGCGTCCAATGTTGCTTTCATTGTCCCAACCACCATGATAACCGAAGTATTCCTTTTGAAAGATCAACCGGTTATCATCGGTAGGCACCAGAACGAAGCCATAAGAGTTCTGCCCAAAAAACACCTCAAAGTCAATCTCCTCGGTCACTTTCCGGCCATTATATAAAAGAGAACTCAAGCCGCTCTGTCCCACAGACACCTGAAGATTTTTAGACAGAATACTCTGGAGAAAGGAAAAGGCCGAAATAAAGTTGCTCTTTCCCGCTCCGTTAGAACCAATGAGCACATTGATTTTCCCGAAAGAAATATCACAGTTTTTGATGGATTTGAAGCCGCGAATCGTCATGCGGCTCAACTGGTCTCCCTGTAATGGCATACTAAACCTCCCAAAACAAGAAACAATTTGCTTAATTATATCAATTTCTCGTGTTCCTGTCTACCATGAAAGAGCCATATAAGGTATACGGTTTTTTCTGCCTCACAGGCCGTATTTATCCCGCAGCATACGCAGCCCTTCCATGGCATCGGACACCATTCCCGTTTGAATGTCGGTTTCCGCTTCTGCAAGCTTTGTATAGACATCCTCCATAGTAGGATTTCCTGCATGGGCTTCTATCAGCTTGCTGAAGTCACGATCCGAGATAACATGTGGCATAGATATCGGCTCCTTTCACGAAGCTACTGTACCATAATTATCACGCATCCGCAAACCCTTTATTGGCGGTCAGGAGTAAAGAATTACGCCGAAGGCTCCAGCCGGCGGCGCATATCGAACTCCTGTCCATCCGCATAGCC
>ENA-OURS01000525-OURS01000525.1-human-gut-metagenome-genome-assembly--contig:-NODE-525-length-45685-cov-4.175740_pt1 | contig 45685 bp, 40 predicted proteins | sample MGYA00242109_ERZ509010 | MGnify/ENA primary metagenome ERZ509010 (study PRJEB26280, sample SAMEA2338774) | human gut metagenome | biome: human gut; feature: human-associated habitat; material: faeces... | reverse complement strand
CGTCCTCCAAGCCCTCGCGCCCGGCGGTCTCCATCGCCGCCAGCAGGGTGCTTTCGGTATGCAACGGCTTCGGGCGTGTCATGCCCGAACTCATCGAACAGCCGCTCATTGCCAATATATCACCTTCTTTCCAGTCGGGCAAAACGGTGTCTATGTTGTCCTCGCCATAGACCGACCGCCAGCCCGCCTTGCGCACGATGCAGCCTTTTGTCTCGAACGCTATGCCCTCACACTCCGCCCGGACGGTGGTCGTGTCCTTGACGCACTCCGGGGAGAACGCTTCCACCATGCGCCCCACAATCATGTCGTAGATGGTCTGCTCGTCCTTGTAGAGCGCCAATGGACGGTTGGGTGTCACCAACAGGGCATGGTGGTCGGTCACTTTCGAGGCGTCCACGCTGCGGCGGTTCAGTCCGTCCAAGGCTCCAATCTTCTCCGCAAAGGAAGAATGGGTTGCCAGACGGTCGAACAGCATGGGCACTTCGTCAAACACGTCCTCCGGGATGTAGCGGCTTGATGTTCTCGGATAGGTGACGAGCTTCGCCTCGTAGAGCTTCTGCACGAGGGCGAGCGTCTGTTCCGCCGTGAAGCCGTGCCTCGTGTTCGCCTTCTTTTGTAGCGTGGTCAGGTCGTACAGGAGCGGAGGGTTCTCTATCTTTTCCCTCTTTTCGACTTTGGTAACGGTTGCTGCCATCTGTTCCTTTACCTTATTATATAGTATGGCGGCTTCCTCCTTGTCCTTCCATTTCTCCACCGAGGCGAACTTCACGACCTCATCCACGCTCACCGACGGCGTGGTGAAATGGAGCTGGTATACCGGTTCGGGCTGGAAACGCTTGTTCTCCCAAAAACGTTGGCAGACCATCGTCAGCGTGGGTGTCTGCACCCGTCCCACGGAATACGTGCCGCGCCCGGCGGCCACCGACAACGCCTGTGTGCCGTTGATGCCTACCAGCCAGTCGGCTTCGCTGCGGGCTTTGGCGGCTTGATAGAGGTTGTCGTATTCGCGGCCGTCCTTCAGTTTCTTTAATCCCTTGCGGATGGCGGCATCTGTCAGCGAGCTTATCCACAGCCTTTGGAACGGCAGGGTGCAGCCGATATAGGAATACAAATACCTGAAAATCAGTTCGCCTTCACGGGCGCAGTCGGTCGCCACGATGATGCCATCGCTTTCGTTCCACAGCTTGGTTATCACCTTGATTTGCTTCACCGCCGCCGCGTCCGCCTTGTAGCCCTTGTCCGTTTTTACCTGTCGGGGTATAAGCTCGAAGTTTTTAGGAATGACAGGCAGGCTGTCGCGCCGGAAGCCCTTGATGCCGTAGCCGTCTGGCAGGGCAAGCTGCACCAGATGCCCCAGCGCCCATGTCACGTGGTAGCCGTTCCCGGTGAAATACCCTTCTTCCCTTTTCATCGCGCCGACAATCCGTGCTATCTCACGGGCGACGCTCGGTTTTTCTGCCAATATGGTAATCATGTCTTTCTCTGTTTTTTTATTCGTTGATACTTTTGTCTTTAATGGGGATGAAACGGGGCACGGCATTGTTTGTGGGATATGCGCACAAGGCGGTGCATGTTCCCCGTTTCAGCCCGTCAATACTTATCGGATGGATTTAGTGGCGGCAATCAGGAAGATACTTTCATGCCTTTGGATTTCTTGGCCTGCTGCTTCTGCTGCGCATCATTCTTCGGCGTGGTCTGACCCTGCTGCAACGGCTCTTTCACGTGTTTGGTCGCTTCGTTGGTCTTCCCTTCGTTGTTCACGGCGAGCTGTGTCCGGCTCTCGTTGGACGGTGCGACGGTCTGCGCGAGGTCGGGGTTCTGCGAGTAGGTCAGCGGTCGGCCTTTCTCGAAGTTGAACTTCAGGTACTTCGTGCAGGGCTGGCCTTGGTCGTCCTTCGCATTGGCGAGCACCACCGTCTTGCCCGCCACGTAGTCGGCTATCTGCTGGTCGGTAAACACATCGTCTTTCCATTTCTTGATGGGGCGGATGCTCCCGTCCTCGTTTGTCCACGAGCGGTTACGGCGTTGCTGGTTATTCCCATCTTCTTCACCTTGTGACTGTTGGGGCGAATTGGAATTGTCCTGCGCCTTACCTTGGCCGTTTCCCTGACGCTGGGATTGCTGCTGCCTCGGTTGTCCCGGCACGAACTCCACATCGCGCTTGTCGGCGTTCACCTGCAACAAGGCTTGGAACTTGCGCCCGTTGGAGAGCATCACTTCCTTGGGCAAAGGCAATCCCGCACGTAGGATGTCCTGCTCTTCCCTTGACAGGTTGGTCTGTCCGATTTTGTTAGGGATGCGCACCTTGTCGGCAGGGATGTCCACGATTTCATTCGTCAGGCGGTCGATGCTGATGTAGTGGGGCTTGATTTCACCTGTCTTCTCGTTGGCGAAGTTGACGGGCTTGCCGAGGTTGCCCGTGCGTTTCAACGTCTTCTTGTCCTCTTCGGTGAAGGTGTAGCCCCTGTGGGGGATGTCAAGGCGTGGTTCATTGCGGATAAAATGGGGTGTCAGCTTCAGATAGCCGTCCTCCATCTTCTGGAAAGACAATCGGGCCTGCAATTCGTAACTCTCATAGCCGAAGGTCGGCTTTACCGTCACTAATCCCGTCTTGCCGTAGTTCATCAGGGCTTTTAGGTCCTTTTCCGAGAGTTTCTCCTTGTCAATGCCGCACTTGCGCAGTTCCTCCCAGTTTACTTGGTCGTCCGCTATCAGATTAGGCTTCTCCTGTGTTTCAGCTACCTGTGGCTGCTGAACATCCTTCTCTTGTTTCAGTTCTTCTTTCTTTTCCATTTCTTCTGTCTTTTTAATGGGTTCGTTGTTATTTTTTTCTTGTTTGACATTCTCTGTTTCTGCTTGTTGCTGGTACTTGGCGGTGTCCACCTTGTGCGAGGCAAGTATCTCCGCGTTTGCCACGGGGTCTTTCAGGAAGTCCTTGATGACGGGAAGCAGCGTGTCCACCGCATCCGCCGCCACCCGATAGAAGCCGAAGCGCGTCGGCTCCTTGCACTGGCGGTAGAAGTTCTTGAAGAAATTGTCCACCATGTCCCCGTGGCGGTCGAAGCGCAGGAAGTCCTGCGAGTGTTCCGGCTTCGCGGGCTTCGTATTGGGGTAGCCCTTGCCGTCCAGCCCGGCGACCACGCTGATCTCGCCCGTTTTCTCGTCGCGGACGACCAGCACGTCCTCTTGCTTTTTCTTTTTCTGTTCCATTTTTTTCGATGTTTTTTAATGGGTTATCAAAATCACAGCTTGCGCCATTCGTCTATTTCCTTCTCATATATTTCCAAGTGGCGGCGGACGATGTTTTCCGTCAATCCTGAAACGCTCATTTTCCGCTCACCGAACAACCGGACTATCCGGTCCAGCCTGTCACGGGTCTCCTTGCTGAGGAATACCGGCTTGCGGTCTTCAATGGCAGGCACGGGCAGGTAAATCCGCCTGTAATCCGCCAAGGCTTCCTTGCAGGTGGCCATACTCGGTTTCTGTTCTCTGGTTTCAGCCGTCATGGCCATGTTTTCTTTTTCCGTTGCCATCATTTTTACTTTTATTTTTTAGGTGAATACTTCTTGTGGCCCGGTCTTTTGCCGGATTTGTTCTTTGGGGCTTCCATGCCGGGTTGCTCTTTCATGCGGAGCACCTTGGTACCGCCTTGCAGCACTTCCTCCATATTTTGGCTGATGAACTCCAGCACGTCCGATTCCTTGTAATAGGTCTTGTGACCAATCCGTTGGTAACGGAGCCTGTACTTGCTTCGGAAGCGTTGCAGCGACCGTTTGCTTGTCCTCAGCATCTCGCACAGGTCCTGGTTGTCGTACAACCGTTCCCCGTCCAGGTACTTCACTCCGGCGGCATCCTTGTTCACCAGCACCGAGATGATCCGGTCCTGGCGGTCGAAACGTTCCATGATGCGTCCCATCCATTCCTCGAAGGTGTCCCGCCCGACCGTTTCCGCCGTCTTCGGGATATTCTCCTTCTTGAAGATTCTTGCGGCTTGCCCGCCACTGCTTCCCGCCGCTTCCACGGCCGGGTTCTGTTTCACTTTCTCTGTGTCCATATCGTTCCTTGTTGATGATTACGCTGCAAAAATCGGTATTGTGCAAGAGGCGTTTTCCATAGTCGTTACCGAGTCGGCAATGATTTTTTTGAAAAGTCCCGTCCGGCAGGTCTGAAAAAGCTTTTATGCCGCTGTTTCCATCCCTCAAGGTACATAAGGTGTCTTGCCTTACCATATATTATATATAAGGTGTGGGGCAGGGACTGGAACAGGAATGATGGGGAGATAGATGTACCCGAAGAACGCCAACGGCTGCCACGACAACGCCAAATGCTGCCACGCGCCTGACAAGCGGTGGACTCTGCCCGTAATTCCGTTTACTTTGCGGCATAATCACAATTAAACGGTAATCTTATGGAAAATGTAATCGTAATCGAGCAAAAGACTTTTGAGGAATTGATGGCGCGTTTCAACCGGCTGGCCGGAATGGTGGACAGGTTCTGCCGCAAGGCGGAGGAGAAACGCCTCAGTGAATGGCTGGACAGCACGGAGGTGTGCCAGATCCTGCAAATCAGCCCGCGCACCTTGCAGACGCTGCGCGACAACGGCACGCTGGCTTACTCACAGATTGTGCGCAAGATGTTCTACCGGGCGGAGGACGTGCGGCGCATCGTGCCGCTGGTGGAGGAACGCCGCACCCTGGCGGCCTTGAAAGGAAAAACTATTTGAGGAAGGTTAAATGAGTATCACTTAAATCAGACTGACAATGAACGAATTGATGACAAGGGAAAGCGGACAGATGGCCGCGCTGTTCAGAATGCTGGAGCACGCATTGGACCACATTGAATTATTGGCCGAAAACTACCGCCCCGTATTGGGCGGGGAACGCTACCTGACAGACCGGGAAGTGGCCAAATTGTTGAAGACCTGCCGCCGGACATTGCAGGAATACCGGGATGCGGGGCGCATGTCTTATATCCAGCTGGGAGGGAAAATCCTGTACCGGGAGTCGGATATCGAACGGCTGCTGATGGAGGGTTATCGGGAGGCATTCCGTATCGGAACCTGAGAAGGACATGGGAAAAATGTAGGTGGCGGTAGAAGTCGTGTACGCATTGAAAAGTGGACCACCCTTTCCGGTATTTGCAAAAAACACTTGCAAATGACCCGGCCACCTGTAGGAATGTACGAAAGCGGCGCATCACGGGAGATAATCCTCTCATGATGCGCCGCTTTATTGTGCGTGAGTTGATAATACGGTCAATTCCGCACCATTTGCCAATGCGGACTGACCGGAAAGATGAACAGGCGGGCGGTATTCCGTCCACCGTGGCAAGTGAATTTTCCGATGACCCGTTCTCGCAGACGTTTTGCCCCGCAGGTATGAAGGCGGAAGGCAAGGGCAATGACCAACGGGAGGCCGTACAGCACGTCCATCCCGTACCCGTCCGCTTGGCGGACACGACGTTCCGCTTCGCCGGGATTCAGGATGCCGCTCTTGTACACGGCCTTTATCGCCGCCCGGAGCGTGAGGGCAACCACGCCGAACAGTTCCATCAGTTCCGGTTCATTCATCCAGATGGCTGTTGCGGAAACATCCGGCACGTGAAGTGTGCCGTGTTCGTCCAAAGTGATAATGTAACGTTCCATGATTCCTGACTTTTTTGTTATTCATCCATTGGCATTTCGTTCCGGCTGTTGCGCCGTTCCATCAGACGGTCCATGTCCTTCGATATCTTGCAGTCGGTAATCTGCGCATAAATCTGGGTGCTGTTGATGTCGGCATGGCCCATCATCTTCGCCGCGCTTTCTATGGAAATGCCCTCGGAGACCAAAAGGGTACCGAAGGTGTGCCTTGCGGCGTGATGGGAAAGGTTCTTCTGGATGCCCAGCATGACACCCAGCCCGTGAATGTCGTACCAAAGGATGTCCCGCTTGGGCAGGGGGAACACGGGACGGGTGTCGTCCGTGGTATTGTACAGTTCCAGAATCTGCCGAGCGGCCGGGTGCAGGGGGACGAAGGTCTCCACCTCGGTCTTTTCCCTCGGCTTGCGGATATAGAGCCTGCCCTCAGAAGTTTTGCCGATGTGTCGGGGGTACAGGTTATACACGTCCGCGTACGCCAGACCGGTCAGCGAGGAGAAGATGAACATGCGGCGGGCCAGCTCCACCTTGGGATCCGGCATCGGCGTGGCCATAAGGCGTTTCAGCTCGCTGCGGCTGATGTGGCGCATCTTGGGCGGGTCCTTCTTCTCATAATGCACGTCCTCCAAGGGGTTGCACCGGAGCACGCCCTCATCCACCGCAATATAGATAAGGCGGTTCAGCCAGCACAGGCAGTGGTTCACATGCCCGGAGGCATAACCCAGTTCCTTTTTCAGGAACAGTTTGAACGAATGGCCGAACTCCTCCGTGATGTCGGAAAAGGCGATGTCCTCCAGGCCACGGGACTGGAGGAACTGTTGCAGGTTGAGCTGCGTGGTCTTCGACTGCCGGAACGTGGAAGTCGAATGGATTTGTTCGGCACGCAGCCTGAGCCGTTCCCGCTCCGCTTCGCCGCCTTTGAGAAGGGTCTGGGGAATGGTCGCCACACCTGTCACGGCGTTTTTCAGCAGTTCGGCGCTGACTGCGCCCTGTTCTTTCAGGAGGCGGTCATAAGCCCGTTCGAGATTCAGGCGGAATTCTGCGAGGCGGTTGTTCTCGCGGGGCTGGCGGATGGTTCCCGTCTGGCTGTTCCAATCCTCCGGACGGCAGAAGATGCCGGTCGTGATGAGGATGCTTTTGCCGTCGATGGACACACGGCAAAGGACGGCGGTCGTGCCGTCGGACTTGATTCTTTTCCTATTGATATAGGGCAATATCTTGAAAGTGCTACGCATGATGGTTCATTTTAGCTGATGTTCTACATTTATTTTTTTCCAATCTCGTTTTTACAACCCTTTCTCATAAAACCAGTTCAAGGTCTTTGGTCGCCTCAATGAAGCGGTCCATGTCCTCGAACAGCTTTTTCGGGGTGACTCGGGCATAGATCTGGGTCGTCTTTATATTGTTATGTCCCAGCATCTTGCTGATGGTCTCGATGGGCACGCCCTCTTCGAGCGTGACAAGCGAGGCAAACGAGTGCCTTCCCATATGATAGACGAGTTCGGTCGTCAGTCCGGCCAGCACGCGCAGGATTTTCATGTTCGCCCGAAGCGTACTGTACAGCTGGTTAGGGAACAGGGTCTCCCGCAAATCGTCCCGGTATTTCTCTATCAGGGCAATGGCCTCGGGTAGCAGTTTGACGCGCGCCGTCAGTTCGTTCTTTTTCCGTCGGTATTTCAACCACAGGCTGCCTTCATCGTCGGTGAAGAGGTTCTCGCGGGTAATGGATATGGTGTCCGCATAGGCGGTTCCGGCATAACAGGCAAACAGGAACAGGTCCCTCGTAAGGACGAGGGAGCGGCGCTTTTCCGGGATTTCCAAGTCACGCAGCTTCTCGAAGTCCTCGCGGCTCAACGCCTTCGGGGTGGTCTCCTTCTGCTTGGGTATCTTGAAATGCAGGAAATGGTACCGCTCGGAGAACCCTTCCTTGTACGCTATCCGGCAGATCCGTTTCAGCAGGGCCAGATGATGCCGTGAGGTCTGGTTGGAATACCCGCATTTTACTTCGATATAGGACTGGTATTCCCGAATGAACTGTTCGTTCAACGCACCGAAGGCGATGTCCTTCACCTTGTATTTTTTCCTGACAAACTCGCCGAGCGTTTTCCGCGCATAATGGTAGGTGCTCATGGAGGACGCGCACACATCGATGCCGATGCGCTCCCTCGTTTCCTCGATGTGCCGGTCGAACAGCCGGAGCAGGGTCATCTGGGTTTCCATGCTTCCCTGGAAAAGGTTCCTCACGTCCGCAGCGCCGAAATCGCGTTTCCGTTCCTGCAATTCATTGAATGCCGCATGGATGGCCAGCAGCAGTTTCTCGATTTTCGCATTGGTCTCCACCGCCTCGCGGCTCTTTCCTTCCAGACGGTTTTCACGCACGTTCCACAGCTTGGGCGTGCACGAGAGCTTGGTGCTGAACTGCGCCACCGTCCGGTTCAATGTGATGCGTCCCATGATGGGAGCTTTGCCCGACTTGTCGGGTTCGGTCTTCTTCAAAAACAGCAAGACCTTGAATTTCTCAATTTTCATACGCCTACATTTTTTTGAGTGCAAAGTTATTATGAATGTAAGCGTTCATCGCTACGCAAAATACTGAGTATCATAGAAAAACAACCCGTCGGAGAACTTTTTTCAATCATCCGGTTAACACGGCAGGTTTCCGAAACAACCTGTTAACGGTTAAGAAACGGAACCGATTCGGCATTCCGTCTGAATCCGTTTCAGAAAGGTGTGCCAGATAATGAAATGTAGCTCATTTCTAACAGATTATGTTTCTAACGCGCTGTTCTATTTGATGTTGCTATGCTAATGAGTTCCCATCAGGCTCGTCATACATTCGCAACGATGATGCTGACTTTGGGTGCTGACCTTTATACCGTCTGTAAACTTCTCGGACATACAGACGTGAAAACTACGCAAATTTATGCGAAGATTATCAACAAAAAGAAAGACGATGCCATCGGTCTGATTGATGCCGAGTTTGCAAATACATAACCGGAAATGAAAAGATTGCCCGAAGATTTCAGAATGAACGTCCTGTTGCCCGGAGCGGTATGGCTGCTTGCCTCTGTCCTTATCGGACGGTATGCAGTTATACGGATGGAGCCGGACACGATTACTTTTGTACTCTTCCTTGTAATTACCCTTGTAGTGTTTGCCATTCCGGTGACTGTCTATATGGAGTATAGAGGAAAAATCGAGGAATGTTTTTCACAGCACAGGTCAAAACGTGCAACCTGTGTCGGTGATAGCCGAAAAACGGATGAAGAGCCGGACAATGCAACAAAGCCGGCTGGCTTGCCTCAGGATTTTCCGGATGCACTCAAAGGAGAAAAGGTGATTGCCCTGTTGGATGCCCTACACAGGGAAGGATTCCTGGACAAGGAATACCGTCCCTGCAAAGGCTGCAATGCCACGCAAATGGCTTTTATAGCAGACTGCATTGCTGTCATCTGCAATATATCCTACCAGTGGAAAACATTCGGCAACTATTGGCAACTGCCAAACATGCGACAGTTGTTGGGAGCCAAAGACCGCCGTGGATCCAAGATGGAAAAGGAGGACGTCATAATAGATGTACTCAAAAGGACTGCTGAAGCCGATGAAGGTATCTGCAATACGGACGCTTACCGACGTTGGTTGAAAAACGCACGGAACCGGTCCTGATCCATACTATGGTTTCAGACAGCCAATCGGCACGACGTATATTCCGTCTTCCGGCTGGCGGTAGGCATATTCACCTGTAGCGGTAAGAATTATCTTGAAAGCCGGAGCCCTCATGCGTGAAGTATCAATCTGGGATGCAAGCGCATTAAGCGTTGTTGCCCCCTCACTAATCAAAGACTGACCACCCAGCTTTATCTCAATCAGTCCATATTGACCGTTGCGCAGATGCACTACCGCATCACATTCCAGACCGCTTTTGTCCCGGTAGTGGTACACCTTTCCATTCAGGGCTTCGGCAAATACACGCAAATCCCTTACACACATAGCCTCGAAGAAAAATCCCATTGTATTCAGATCATTCATCAGGTCTGCCGGACCGATACCTAACGCAGCCGTCGCAATCGACGGGTCAACGAAATACCGTGTATCGGCAGTTCGAATGGCAGTCTTGGAGCGAAGGTTGGGATTCCATGCCGGCATATCTTCCACTACAAAAATCTTTCTCAACGCTTCAAGATAGGATATGATAGTGTTCTCGTCCAGTGTTGCGGAGTCGTTGTTCTTCAAGTCCTCACGCAACGTAGCAATGGACACTTGTGTACCCTGGTGACGGGCATATGCCCGCATCAGACGCTGTACTCTTTCAGAAGCCCGCTTCACACCGTCCACCTTTGTAATGTCCTCCTTTGTAACTGCATCATAATAATCAAACGCTTGTTCCAAGGCTGCCTCTTCAGGAAGACCGACAGCCATCGGCCATCCTCCCCGGCAGATCAGAAAGGCGATGTCCTGCAGCTTCAAATGATTTCGTTCCAGTATTTTTTCAGGAGCATTAAACAGTTCCCCAAGGCTTACACTTCCGTTTGATTCGCCAGACTCGAACAGGGTCATCGGACGCATCGTGAGCCATGCAAACCGACCGGTGCCCGAGTGCTCTCTTTCCGTTTCCGCTTCCTTGTCGGGAACAGCAGAGCCGGTCAGAATGAATTGTCCCATCTTGCGGCGGTGGTCAACGGTGTATCTAACCGCATCCCACAACTTTGGCACTGTCTGCCACTCGTCTATCAACATCGGTGTATCACCGGACAAGGCTGCGTCCGTATCTATTTCCAAGAGACTTTTGAAATGTTCCTTTGCGTCAGGTCTTGCCAGCAGCACCTTGCTTGCAGCAAGTTCCTCGGCCGTTGTTGTCTTTCCGCACCACTTGGGTCCTTCTATGAGTACCGCACCCTTAGCCTGCAACTTTTTAGTCAGCAGACCATCCATTATCCTATGTTTATAACCTTCCATACTACTGATTGTTTATATGGCAAAGGTAGTGATTATTTTGCAAATTCAGTAATTTGGCACGAATAAAATAGTAAATTTGGCGCAGATTTATTAGCAAAAATGGCTTCATAAGGAATTTTGTTTCCTTTGGTCGATTTCGACTGCCTTCTACTGTTTTACAGAATCGTCCCGTTCTGTTTGCGACCTTATTTTCCCTCTGTTTTACATGGGGATTGAACCGTTTTTCATGTCGTTTCCGCTCATTTACTTTGCGGTGTCTTTCCAATACGAAAGACGTATTGTATTATGAGTATTCACTCCAAAAAAAGAAAGCAACATGGAAGAAAAACAGCAGCTGATTTCCACTGCGGAAGCGGCAAAATTCCTCGGTATGAAAGTGAGTTACCTACACAAGCTGATGATGCGTCGTGCCATCCCTTATTACAAGCCTAACGGCAAACTGTGCTTCTTCGACAAGGCTGATCTGGAAGCATGGATGAGAAATGTCCGTGTAGCTTCTCAGACAGAGATAGACCAGCAGGCACAAGCATATATTGTCGGACGCTCGAAGGGAGGCAAATGATGTTCGGGAGGTGTTACAACATTGGCAGACAAGCCAGCCGTGCATTGGCAGCCAACCTTTTCGGAAAGCCGCTATCTTATCGCATGCAAAATGATGGCATGAAGTGTTCGGGGAGCAAGTATAGGTTTTGTGTCCCACAAAACCGCCGGAGGTTTCGGAGAGCTGCCGGACACCGCAGCAGGAAGGAGGTGGCAAAATGACCCGAACAACTTCCAACGGGAACGGCAAGGAACGGAACAAAGGCGGGCGTCCCAAATTGCCGGACAGCGAGAAGCGTAGCTACCCCATAAAGGTCAATTTCGACAAGGCAAACTATGCGAAATTAGTACGCCGTAGCAAAAGGACTGGACGACCGCTTTCGGAGATTGTCTATGAGCTGGCGGTAAACGGATATGTTAAGGAACCGGTTCCTCAGGGTGTGGCACATGCGCTTCGTGCTCTGGCAGGGATGGCTAACAATTTGAACCAACTGACACATCTGGGACACATATACGGTCCCCTGCATGTTGCCGATGAAAACCGCCGGTTGATGACAGAGATTAGCAACCTGATTATAAAACTCAATGAACAGTTATAGCCCATGATGGCAAAGATTCACAGCGGACAAGGTTTCGCAGGATTGGTTGATTATGCCAACGACATAAAAAACAAGGACACCAACATCATCGCATCCGAAGGTGTTGATCTTACATCGAACAAATCCATCGTGGCAAGTTTCAATTTGCAAGCCAAGAGCCGCCCCTCATTGAAGAATTTTGTCGGACACATTTCCTTGAGCTTTGCACCGGAGGATTCGCCCAGACTTTCAGACAAACTCATGTCTGAAATAGCCCGTGAATATCTACACCGCATGGGGATTGTAAACACGCAGTTCATCATGTGCCGGCACCATGACAAGCCGCACGGTCATGTACACATTGTATATAACCGTGTGGACAATGACGGTAATGCGTTGACCAAAGACCAGGGTTTTCGCAAGTCTGCCCGCATCACCCAGGCTCTTACACGGGAATATGGTCTTACATTCGGTAAGGGCAAGAAGAAAGTGAACCGTGATCGGCTGAAAGGTAAGGATGTCATCAAGTATCGTATATACGATGCAGTCAGTGCCGCATTGAAAGAATGCCGTAGCATGGAGGCATTAAGAAAAGCACTTTCGGCACAGGGCATCAGTATGGAAATCGTCCGCAACGCCGAGGGAAATGCCAAGGGCATAACGTTCTCAAATAGCAATGTTTCATTTGCCGGTTATCAGATAGACCGCTCCATGACCTACACCAGACTGTGCCAGACCATGGGTGTTGTACAGGCAAATGATAACGGCAAGATAAGCCAATCCGCATCGGACAATCAGATGACTCATCAGAGTTTCTCTTTTGGCGGGCAACATGCCGACACAATGGAAAAGACAGGTGTGCAACAGGGAACAGCAACCGTTGAATCCGTCGGTGATACAGGCAGCTCAGATGCCATGGGAGGAGACACATCATCCGGCACCGGAATTGGCGCAGCGATAACCGAACTGGTCATGCAGCCTCACGTTGTTCCGTCAAGTGGCGGTGGTGATAGCAGCAATGACCGTGGCTGGAATGACGATGATAAAGAGAAGAAAAAGAACCCTTATAAACGGAGAAGATAACTATGACAGGCAAGAAACCTATCCCTTTGAAAGATGAGCCGGTTGCATCGCTTGATGAACTGCAAAACCAGCTTACGGAGATGTTGACGGCATTAAATGCGCTGGACAAAAAATTGGAAACTCGTTCCGGTACACAGTCCGCAATCCCGGAAACAATCGCATTGGCAGCAAGGAACGCAGTCAAGGAACTCTTGGAGGAAAGACAGCGTAAGTTTGAACAGGAGGACGAGGAAGCCAGAAAGCAAGGCAGACTTACACCCCAAGAGTATTATATGAAGATGGCTGAAGATTATGCAGACGTGCTGGACAAATTCAAAATCGTATGTGAGACTTTCAAATTCATTGAAAAAGTTAGTAAGGAGCAGTATATTCATACTTGCAAAGTTGAAAATAAGCTAAAGGCTATTACCACCCAATTAGGCATCCAGCCATTGCATACGGAAAAATTTGTGTTTCCGAAACCTCCCAAGCAATTTAAATCCTTGCCTGTGTACATCTTCCGGGATGTGCCGTTGTATTGCCTTCGGTTGGTGTGCAGATCACGCTATGTCCGACAGTGTATCTGGATATGCCTGTTCTGTATTTGGCTGCTCACCATTGCAACTGCCTGTTTTATGGCACATGACAATGCTGTAATGCGGAAGACGATACAAAGCTGGGAAAAGCAAGTTATGGAATGTGAGCGGTGAAAGAAAAGACCTTTCAATTGTAAACGCAATTCTTTATAACAAAAAGAGCCGTATCACAAATATGATACAGCCCTTTTCATTAAGTTATTGCCCAAGTTTAGAATCGGAATGTTAAGAAAAACCTAAGTGACTTTGTTTTTAGCTTATTTTTTCCTTTAACAAGTACATCGTCCATATTTAAATCACCTTCAATATCTTCATAACCAGTCTCTTCATCCACTGCAAAAGAATTATATTTAGCTTTTCCCCAGCGTGATTCTATTCCCAATGATATGACTTTATACGAAATAGCACCACCGACAGCGAAATTAGAAACATAACTGGTGTTTGCTTCATCATTCATTATAATCATAGAGGCTGAAGGAATGAAATGAAAGTAACCGCTCACTTTAAGGTGATCCACTGGGTTAAGCGTGATAGACGGACCTACATGAAGTCCGATTTCCAATTGATGTATTCCTAAATCTTCTGTTTCGTCTTCATATTCAGGAGAACCAGATGGTTCCTCCCAGCCTTCAGGTTGGGAATATTTTGCATAGGAAATATCAAACCATGTAGCATCTAATCCAAATTTCAACATCTTAAAGAGAGGTTTCTTATGCAAGTAATAGGTACGACCGGAACCTATTGAAAAGCCGTAATCACTCTTCCATTCTAAGCCCGGAACATCCTGATGGGTAAGCGTTTGGTTCATATAACCAATATAAAAATATTTCTTTCGCTTATTCCAAATTGATTCGTAACGCTTATCTTTCTCCACTCCCTGCATTTTAGTAGAAAGTTCATTAACTACTTGTGTCAAGGAATCTACCTTATTGACGTATGTGCTATCGGAAGTATGGTTCTGAGCTATAATTCCTAATGGAAAGAAACAGACCAGGATTAGATATGTTAATCGGTTCATATTAATTTATTTTTTTTGCCAAGTGCGTGTTTCTGAGTATGTATAGCCATCTTCATTTTCTTCCTGATAGGTCACCAACTTTGTAGGTGTCCATGTGCGTACCAACAGTGTAGATGTTGACATTTCATTTTTCAGCATCAACTTTTGATCTGAATAAGTCCATTTTCCATCGTCTTCGATAAGTTCATCCTCTTCTTCGGTATCTCCTTTGACAAGAGCATAATAGGAATAAGTACCATTCTCTAAAAGAGTCAGTTTGATAACACTACCTGTTCCTGCAACATTTCCTTCTTCGGGTTCTCCATTTTCGACGATTTTTATATGTGTCATTTCCCACACACCGGGATAAGGACCTCCAGCAGGTCCATCACCTTCTTCATCATCGTCACTACAGGATGTAAAGCCAACAGCAAGAGTTGACATCACGAGCATTAAGCAAAATGCACTTCTTTGAAGAGCATTAAACAGAAAAAATGAATATTTTTTCATAGATTATTCTGGTGTCTTCCCAGTTCCCAAAAGACCTTTAGATATAAACACCGAAGCGTGGAACTGCAATGCCACGTCTTAGATGAAGGTCCTGAGAAAACCTTATGAGCAGATGTAGTAATAGCAGCCCACGCTATAGCGTGAGAACCACTATGCTATCCTTGCTCATTTGAAAATTTCTCAGGTTTTCATCTACAAGATAAGCATAACGCCTCTTCTTAATTTTTAATATGTCTTGGACAGAATGGTTTCCATCCGCCTGCAAAGATACTAAAAATAATTGACAGTCATAAAGAAAGAATAAAATAATGTGGTATTTAGACTGTATTCAAAAGAATTTTGAATTTGGTTACTCTCCATTAATACTGTGTAAATTTTACCGACGTATTGACTTTTTTGTTTATAACCCTTTAAAAGGATGTTGTTTTGGCTAAAAAAAGCCCTGCCAACATTGACAGAGCTTTCAGTCTTTTACATTACAAGTGTTTAATATCCGGGATTCTGAGTCATTTGCGGATTCAAATTCATTTCACTGCTGGGGATAGGCCATAATAGCTGATAAAGGTTGTCATGGCTTAGTCCCATAAAGGATTCACCCAATCCGTTTCTTCTGATGAAATTCATATAGCTTGGTGAGTTTATCTGATAGTGCAGTGAAGCAATGGCTTTCAGTACATCCGATTGATCAACTGTGAGATTCTTATGCTCACATACTTGATTGATGTATTCCTTAGCCTTGGAACTGTTTCCTGTATGATATAGACATTCAGCAGCTGTCAGTATCACATCCTTGTAGTCAAGGCAAGGATGGCATGCCTCTCCGTTTCGTGTCTGTATGAGATATCCCCAAATACACTCTGCATTGTTTTTATATTCGGTAGCTTTTGTATATTCCAAATGGTAGTCACCTTTTCGGATGACTTCTTCCAAAAGTGGCAATGCCTTATCGAATTCCTTTTGATTACAATAAACAAAGGCAAGCAATGTTCTAGCTACATCCTTGGAAACAAAAAGCATCTCGTTGGCATCATGGAAAGCATCATAGTGATGTTCATCGAAGTCTTCCATCGCATCGAATAGCATGTTTTCTATCTTTGAAAGGACTTCCGCTTCATCTGTACGTGGCAGGGAAATGTGAGCATCATTCGGTCGTTGCATTATAAATGGCACACCGCCCCAACGAGAAGACAGCTGATAGTATGCCAATGCAAGGTGGGTATTGATAAACGACTGATAGCAATTCAATCGGTTTGCATCAATATCTTTAATCAAAAGCCACTGATTGATTGCTGAATAGTAATAATTCCAGGTGTTGCCTATTTTACCATCATAAGGCTGGAAAGGTACTGGGTTTGCAAAGTCTTCTTGATGAATATAGCTGGTTTGTAAACGTTGCTGCATTGCTATGGCATCTCTCATGACCCCCATTATGCCTAACACAGCTTGTTTTCCCTGTTCGCCCAATTTGACAGGGTCATGCTTAACCCAATAGCTCTTGTCTCCAGCTTGTTTGATAGTCACCGTAGCGGCAGCTTTACCTCTTGCGTTATATAACGTAAAGGTGGTAGACAAATCCTTCTTGAATTGTGCTGGATCTATCTTTACGGTAATGACATTGTCTGTAATAGTTTTGCTATACTTTATTGAAGGGGTCGGTATGTTTGCACCGGGTTCGTATAGTCCAAAGTATTCTTCTGTAATTTGATCACCGGGAGTCATATCAAGGTTGGAATCCCCATCCGATTCATGGGAAGGTGGATTTAGGTAATAAGCCTTGTCCGAGTTAACAGTAATGGTGTATTCGCCTCCTTCCGCTGGTGTATTAAGTTCACTTGTGCTAAGCGTAACTGATTCAGAGTCTTCTATTTCGTTTCCTGCAACGCCATCATTATCCCAGTCAAAATAATATGCCAAGTCCTTGACTTTAACCTCTAATCCTAATTCCTTATAGCGGTTCTTAATGTTCTCGGAAATTCTGTCCAATCTTGCATTCAGGTAATTCTTACCGGATTGTATCTTTTTCTTCGTCTCTTGACTAAAAGCACCATCTTTTCCAAACTCGTCACTTAATATGGATAGATATTCAACGATTTCAGCATCTGGCCTGTCTGTCAGTACCAATGATGAAATGGCTATCAAGGCTCCGGAGGCATCATCACCGGAAGTAAGAGAGAATTGGCTTGCATCTTTAGAGGCATATTGCTGCAATCCGAATTGAGTGAGTAGTTCCTTTTGGGCTTGTGCATTAGCCTCTTTGAATGTCAAGCCTTTGGTGGTTACTAAATGATGTATACGCTTGCTTTTTAAGTGGGTCAGCACATTTACATTGATGGTACTGTTGTCTTTCAAATCCACAATAGCGTCCAGCTTGATAGTGCCTTCAGATAATTCACCGTCCACTTCATTAAAAAAATAGCCGTCTGCCGTCAGTTGGGCATACGGGCTACTAATCTTGAGTGCGCCATAGTTGAAATCTCCCATATTGTTGTCAATGGTAGCAGGATAAGAACTGCCGGTAGGAATCATGTACTCATCTAAAGTCCGCATTTCTACGTGAGAACCACGAATCATCGGACCTTTTTCAACTTTACCCATTACGTTGAAGACAGTAGGTGTAAATTCGCCTCCCGTTTCATCATCATCACTGCATGAACAAAACGCAAAAGCAAATGTAGTAGACAAATAAAGGAACCTTTTAAACTTCATAGATATATGTTTTTGATTAAATATCCCGATTCTTATGGTCTGTTCCTAACCATATTCTATAAAATCACGAAGCGTGGAACTGCAATGCCACGTCTTAATTTGAAGGTCGTAGGAAACCCGTATATACAGATGTAACAATAGCAGCCCACGCTATAGCGTGAGAACCACTATGCTATCTTTGTATATACTATTTTGAAAATTTCCTACGTTTTCAAACTACAAGATTAGCATAACGCCTCTTTAATCTCAAATGTCCTCGGAATGAGTAGCCTCAATCCTTTTGCAAAGATACGAAAATTAATTGACAGCCATTAAAAAAGGTATAAATATTAGCCTATAAGCCTACATTTTGAGATTTAACACCTTCTATAGATATACCTTTACTCTAAGGACGTGAAAATATCATATAGTATCTAATATAGTAGAATATCTATTGAGGAGTGTTTTGCTGTGAGAAATAAAGATAAAATAATTCTTGTGCCTGTTTTCGAGTAAAGAGCTTATATTGTATTGGTAAATATACTAAATAACAATTGTTGTATTTGCCAATTATAAAATTTATCCTATCTTTGCCGTATGTTAAACTTAAAGGTGGCGGCAACACTTGAAAATACGGCATATTGATAATGAATAAAGAACTTAAAAGATTCATGGACACAGAGTTCAAGTCTAAAGCAAAAATTGTGGATTCTAAAATGATAGAAGTAACTGCACCGGATGGTGAGGTTTTTCAAGTTCTATGTCAAGTGGGGGCATATATAAGCGAAGAAACACGCAAATATGAATTACACCTCATTGAAGCCATTTTTGATAAAAACTTTTCGGAGGACAAAGAACTCATGACTAATAATATCTGGAGCGAATCTTTTGCACGGGGAATAGCTTTTCTTGGTATCAGCACAGGTGATAGACAAGGAGAACGTATCAGAATAGGTGCCCGTATTCGAGAAATTCGTGAAGAAAGAAAGATAGAGGCTCGCGATTTGGCTAAATTAGCCGGAATAGATGCAGCCAATCTTAGTAGAATAGAAAATGGCAAATATTCTGTAGGTATTGATATTCTATCAAAAATAGCTGCTGTTTTAGGAAAGAAAATTGATTTGGTCGACCTGTAAAGCCTTAGTCCTATGAGAGATGAAAATAGAATGGAACAGCATTATGCTGTATCTTCTGATGGTCACTTGGTCCATGTTTCGGATGCCCATTTGAGAAATGAAGACTTCTATTGTCCACACTGTAAGTGCAGAATGCTGAAAAAATGTGGAAACATTAGAAGTTGGCATTTCGCTCATGATTATAGATATCAAAATGAGGCTGTTCTCAATTGCTCTTATGAATCTTACCTTCACGCCTATGCTAAGTTAAGATTAAAACAATGGTTTGAAGAATCACCTCAAATAATACTTCACTACCAACAGAAGTATGTGTGTAAATTTCAAAGCAGCTGCAAATGGATAGGCCATCATGATAATGATTGTTATACATTTGAAGAAAAATCGTGTGATTTAAAGAAATGTCTTACACAATGCCAAATGGAAGAATGTGTAAAATCCCCGACAGATTTATTTAGGGCTGATTTATTATGGAGCAATCCAGTAAATCCAAAGAATAACATTCTTGTGGAAATTAAAGTTACTCATGAATGTACGCAAAAGAAAAGAGAATCAAAATTGCGCATAATTGAGTTTGAAGTACATTCAGAAGAAGACGTTGATAATATTGTCAACAACGATATTAGAGAAAGCGACTCAATCAAATTCTATGGGTTTAGTCCAAAGTGTATTTCTACAGAAGAACTCGTATCTCCTAAATTTGGGCTTGTTAAATTCATTCTCTACGAAAACAATTCCGTGTTTGCACGCTCGTTATGTAACTGCCAAAATTATACCCGAAGACGGTTGCAAGCACAATTGGAAGTTACGGTAAAATACGATTCAACTATAGGACTTGTATATGACAATACCGGCACTGCTAATATTTCATTAGGGAGGTTTTATAATTGGGGATTAGCAATAGCACACGATCGCCATTGCCATGTGCGTAATTGCTATATGTGTTCAGAACATAGATATGATTTTGAACTTGGATGCCTTAGTTGTAATTTGAAAAATCAAACTATAAACAATCCTAAAGATGCTCTTAGTTGTGAAGCATTTCATTTGGACCCTGAATATTGTAATAAGAATCTTGAAGAAGTCAAACAATACAAACAACAATCTAATCCAATTGATATTTGGGTAAACGGTTCGAGGAAGTAATCAAATGAATTTATAAAGTAGTCGAAGTATGCTTTTTACTTTAGGCTGTAAAATGAGGGGATGTCTTTAAAGGTGCCCCCTCATTGTTTTTTTCTGTTCATGTTAATCTGACCTTTTTTATTTTTCCTATTTTAGTTGTTACTGATATGTTGTTTTCAAATGATATACATCGTGTAACACATTAGTAATAAGATATATATATAATCGCACTAGAAGTGAGCCTAATACCCCAAGCGACCAAGCGGTCGTTTGAGAGTGCCAGATGTTTCAGCAAGCTGATTGGATGAAAAATAGCGTTATTTAAGCACTTTTTCTTTTCACCAGCCTCTTCCTCATCTTTCTCGACAAAAAGCGAAATTTGCACACTTAATTGCACCCTGGGCCTGCTCATTATACGACCTCCATTGAGTTAGGGTAACTCAATATTCCAAGCGATAAAGCGCTCGTGAGAAGTTGTCAATCCAAGGCAAGTAGAATATGGCTTTATTGCGATTATAGAATACCTTAACTCTCCACGCAATCATGTTTTGGTTGGGCTATCCTCAGTTTGATAGCTGGCAGGGATAAGCGCATTTCAATAATGCTTTTACGAACTCTTTTATGAACTCTTTTCCTGGTGTTAGGTTGATATTCCAGAGTAATGTCAGCCACCATAAATGCGATACTCGATAATGAACACAGAACTATTGTCCGAACTCTTGCCTATCAGTCGAAACGAATCTGCCAGATTCTTTAGGTCGATTTTGCCAACCTAAGATAGTTCTTTTACAAACTCAAAAATTGCCAATCACTTTGGAACAGAGAGTGAGAGAATTGCATTTGAATATCCTCCCACTCTTTATTAGTCATTTACCAAGTGACTTGAATACTTTTGCAATACACCGCTTTTTCTGTTCCATATTTGGATGAACATAGAGATCCAAAGTCGTTGAGATATTGGAATGTCCAAGCAATACACTAACTGTCTTGTAATCACATCCGGCTTCTATGCAACGAGTGGCAAAGCTATGGCGAAGTCCATGATACTTTAGTTTTGGGATACCTAATTTTTCCATTAGTTTGGTATAATAATTCCGGTAGGTACGCGGTTCTGTCGGGTATTCAGCATTGGTTAGAATATAAAAATCATCATTGACTACCTTTTTCAGAGGCTTCATCATTGCGAACAATTCCTTTGTCATAGGAATCTCTCTACATGAGTTCTGTGTTTTGGGAGTGTTGATAACCAACTCTGTATGTTTTTGTGTCCCATCAATGATATATATTCGCTCTATTGTGCGGTTTACGGTAATAGTCCCGTCCATTGTGTTGATGTCGCTCCATTTCAAGGCACAGACCTCCCCTATGCGAAGCCCAGTACATAGACTAATGTAAATACCAAGTCCAGCAAAAGAGAAATGGTTTTGAATATGGTTGAGCACCTTTTTGTGATTGGCTACTGATAGAACCTCCAACTCTTTGTTTGTCGAAATGGTTGGATATTTGATGTCCCATTCATAATAGTCCATCCATTCGTTTTTTACCCCGAACTTCATCACCATTTTTAGAACGATCAAAATGTCCTTTACAGATTTTACACTTAATCCACTTTCGATTTTTCGCAGGACATAGTCCTGCACAATCTCTTCATGGAGCGAATCACACTCTCCAAAAGTGGGAAGGATGTGGTTCTCCAAGATTAACACATAAGCCGCCATTGTGGACTGCTTCACATAGGGTCGCTTGTACTCTTTCCAAGCTACCGCAATTTCTCTAATTGTTTTGTTGCTCATATTATTTCATTTAATGATAAATGTCTATAATTAGAGAAATATAATGAGCGATGTTCCCCATTTGAGATTCCCGGAGTTTAGTGGGGAGTGGAAGAAGTGTAAATTTGGAGATATTGCAACCGGATTCGACTATGGTATGAATGCTGCTGCAAAGCCTTTTGATGGTGAGAATAAATATATTCGCATTACAGACATAGATGAAGCTTCTTCTCAATATCTATATGATGATGTTGTTTCTCCAGATGGAGAATTGGGGGATAGTTATCTCGTAAAAGAGAATGATATTCTTCTTGCTCGTACAGGAGCAAGCACAGGGAAAAGCTATCTTTACCGCAATAGTGATGGTAAGCTATATTTTGCAGGATTTCTTATATGTGCAAATATTTATAAGCACAATTCATATTTTGTGTTTTCTCAACTACATACACATCGATATAAGAAATGGATTTCTGTAATGTCTGCTCGTTCTGGACAGCCCGGTATAAATTCACAGGAATATGCTTCTTTCCCTCTTTATACTACATCTTTACAGGAAGAAGATAAAATTGCCTCGTTTTTAAAGTTACTTGACGAGCGCATTGCTACCCAAAACAAAATCATTGACAAGTTGCAGTCCTTAATCAAGGGAATTAGTAGTAGAATTTTTACATCCATACAAGGAATTGAATATAGAATGGGTGATATAGTTACAATTACTAATGGAAATAATAATGTGCAAGATGCTGTTACACAATCAAAGGATGGTTTGTATCCTTTCTTTGATCGGTCTGAGGATATAAAATATTTGCCTACATTCTTGTTTGACAAAGAAGCTATTATATATCCAGGTGAAGGAACAGAATTTATGCCACGATATTTCAAAGGGAAATTCGCTTTACATCAAAGATGTTATGCCATTTTTGACTTCAACGAAATTATAAATGCTCGTTTCCTATATTTTTATCTAAAGACGAGAAATTCTTATTTCGTCAAAAATGCTGTGGGCTCAACAGTGCCTTCATTAAGACTTGACACGTTTCAAAAACTAAAAGTTATTATTCCATCGAAGAAAATACAACATAGTGTATCTTTATGTCTTTCTTCTATGGAGCAGAAGTGTAATGTTGAAAAAAAGATTTTACACAAACTATTAAAGCAAAAGCAGTATCTGCTTCGCCAAATGTTCATATAAACATCTGGCGAAGTAAATATTGCTTCTGCGAACTTAGGTTTGTTAGAATATGCTGTTCTGCCGATAATTTGTTATCTATTGCGGACAACAATCGAGCATATTGGAGTTGTTCTGTATATGATGGGCAAAATACCTTGGCTTTACCATAGTCCTTGAAGTATATGTGAGGTATAGCCATACCTGTTTTGTAAGGCTCAAAGTTTAAAACTTTCAGCAAATAGTAAAAGTATTGGAGCGAATAGCCTTCTTTTGCTTGTAAAATATTCAATGTTCCTGTTGCAGAGCATTTGCCCGTAACGTAGGAAACTGTTCCTACACCAGAACCATCTTTGATAATATAAACGGCTTCACCCTCCGTACTATAATTGTCGAGGTAACCAACAATGCCATTTGCACCATACACAGGATATGTACCTTGCTCACAAACTTCACTTTCTTGCAGGGTTGAAGATTTACATTCCAAGCATTCTGCTAAGCGAACATTGGGCTTGTTGTTGCGAACTATCTTCTGTGCAATTCCCTTGATTAAGGATTTTGAAGTTCGTAGGTCTGCGATTAGCAAGAAATTATTATGCAACGACAAGTGGACTACTTATAAAATTCAAGACATAGCCGAAATAGGAAGAGGACGTGTCATCAGTTCTGTAGAAATTGATAGACAAAAGAATCCTCTTTATCCTGTTTATTCTTCTCAAACTTCCAATAATGGAATAATGGGCTATTTGGATAATTATATGTTTGATGGCGAGTACATTACTTGGACAACTGATGGTGCAAATGCAGGAACTGTCTTTTACAGAAAAGGAAAGTTCAATTGTACCAATGTCTGTGGTACTTTAAAGATACAGCCTAAATTTGATTGTTATTTTGTCTCACTTGTTCTTCAGCAAGCTACTCAAAAATATGTTTCTTCAAATTTGGCGAACCCTAAATTGATGAATAACACAATGGCTTCGATTAAAATAAGAATGCCAAATATAGAAACACAAAAACAACTATCCAAGGTGTTCCAAACATTGGATAGTTGTCTACTGGTACACCAACGAACTTGTAAAATGTATCTGAGTGAAAAACAATACTTACTTTGTCAGATGTTCATATGAACATTTGGTGCAATAGATGTTGCTTTTGTGTAATGAACAATTTCAATATACTTTTTTCTGTATCGATCTTAGAGTTTAGAGCGGATGGTATTTTTGCAATCTCCTGTTGCTCCTCTTTTGTTGGTATCGGGCAAAGTATATTGTTTATATCTTTCAAATAGGCTGTTTTCATTGTACCTTCTGTAACAATACGACTAACTGCTTTTTTGAAATAAGAAGAAGACATGAAATAATACAAGAATTCCACATCAATGTTTTGCTTTGGTACAATTCCCAATATTCCTTGTTTTGTACAAACAGGATATGTTGTTATTGAAATTTCTCCAATGGTCGCACCATTTGAAAATAGGATAGAATGTGTAGGTACAAGCCAAGCTGATGATTTTTGCAAACCAAGTTCTGTAATAAAGTCTTTATTCTCAGTCAAATACTTCTGCTTTAAATCGTCAATTTTGATAAATGGTATCTTGCCATTATCGTAGAAACTGGCATTTGAAGTTGTTGGAGTTCCACCCTCACCAGCCATTTCATACAAAGAACCAAACTTTGCAAAATCAGTATCAAGGGAGTTTATCGCATAATCTATAATCGCAGACTTTAGTTTCTTCAAGTCCTCAATGATTTTGTTTTGGGTGGCGATACGTTCATCGAGCAATGTCAGAAGATTTGAAATTTTATTTTGTTCATCCTTATTCTTGGGTATAAACACTCTTATCTTTTGGAGTTCATCGGATGTGATACCTTTGATAGATGTTCCCTGTACTTCTCTTGATTTTCGCTTCATTGTGCGAAGTAAATTATACGAAAGAAATACTGGATGACATTTTATGTCTATAATATTACAGAAATCTTGGCTAGTGCATAAAGATGTATGTGATAATGCTACTTTTCCAACACCTACTCTTGATACGATAAGAATGACTGGCGCAGGACAATATTTTGTAGCAGATTTTTCGATAGCATCTTCTGTAATATAACGGGATATAGATATATTATTAATATTATCCTCTTTAATATCAGATGATGAAATCCATGGAATTGAACCTGTCCAAAAGGATAAGTTTGAAGAAGATGGAGTACCTCCACCTATGAATTTACCTAATTCAACTAATTTAAAAGAATCCCACTCTTCACTAAACTCCGGGAATCTCAAATGGGGAACATTAAGGTTCTTCGAACCTTTTATCTTCTCACACTCGGCAGAGCAAGCAACCTCGTTCTGCTCTCGCTCAATTGAAGATTTGAGGACCTTTTTATCTTTATTATCTATTGCCATAGTTATCATTCTTTTGTAGGATTCAAATCAAATGGAAGCAATGGAGTTTCATCATTACCCTTATTAAAACGATCAAAATCAGATATGTATGATTTATCTTGAATCAGTTTATATTTTTCGTATTCTCTATAAGCCTTATCTCTTGCTTCTTCTTGTGTCACTTTCCCGGCTGTATCGCACAGCTCGTAATCCATCGTTGCAAGATATTGTTGAAGGAACTTTTTCCAATCATCCATAGTTGAAACAATATGACGTGAAGCACGTGATTCTGCCATATCAAGAAAGGCTGTTGTAATAAGATTCAGCTGGGACAATTCAGAATCTGACAAGTAATTTTTCGCGACGATGGTATCAGACTTTTGCACTCTTCCGTCAGGGGCTTTCTTCCATGTGGTAAGTCCCATATAAGGTTGCTCAGAATCGGCCCGCTGATAGATAATTTCCGCAGCTGTATGATGGGTAACAGCAAGGTGCATCATATTCTGTACCATCTTGAAGAACAACTTTGTATCTTCAGATTTCGGGTCGTAATCTGCACTACATTCTGCATAAATGTCAGTTATCTTTTGGTAATATCTGCGCTCTGAAGTACGTATCTCACGAATACGCTCAAGCAAATCGTCAAAATAGTCCTTTCCGAAATGTTTGCCTTGTTTCAGCCTCTCGTCATCAAGGGCATATCCTTTAATGATAAACTCTTTCAGCACTGAAGTTGCCCAAATGCGGAATTGAGTAGCTTGATAGCTGTTTACTCGATACCCCACCGCTACAATAGCATCGAGGTTGTAGAATAGCGGCATACGCTCCACTTCCCGGTCTCCTTCTGTTTGAACTATCCCAATTTTTCGGATAGTTGCCTCTTTGGAAAGTTCTCCTGTTTCGTAAATTTGTCCGAGATGATAATTTATGGTTCTTACATCAACCCCAAACAAATCCGCCATTCTTTTTTGTGACATCCAGAATGTTTCGCTGTTGAAAATGACTTCTACCCGTGCTTCTCCTTGGGCTGTTTTATACAATAATATATTAGAACTTAGCGAATTATGCATAAATTCTGCCATTGAGACAGATTGCGAGAAAAAGTCTCTTGCCTGTTGAACAAGCAACTTTTTGCCATCAGCATTTTCCGCAATAATTATACATGCCATACGAGAAAGACGGAATATATTCACCTTGCGGAATGAACCGTTTCCGATCCTGACCATATCAACCGCTTGGTTGAAATGCTCGTCCACATTCATTCCTTTCTCTCCGGCTACCTTGATGGCTTTGTCTATGACCCGTTGGAATTTCCAATAAGCAGAATAGCCCATTGCACCACAAAGGTCACGGGAACTCCAGTATTTATTCCCGTATTCATCCTTGCGGCATATATTCTCAAATGAAGGTGTCATCTGAGATATGTTGTCATTTTCACCCATTGCTATTACTTTCTGAACTATTCTACAATGCCTAATTCTTTCAGGTACACTTCAATCTCTTTATCGAGTTCAGCACGTTTGGCTTCCAATTCCTTTATTTCTGCCATTACAGCTTTAATATCAATAGGTTCTTCCTCTTCAAAGGTATCAACATAACGAGGAATATTCAAATTGTAATCATTCTCGGCTATTTCTTGAAGAGAGGCAAGATGACTATACTTTTCTATTTCCTTACGGTCATGATAGGTCTCAACAATCTTTTGAATATGCTGTTCCCTAAGCTTGTTTTGAGTCTTGACCTTTTCAAACTCTTTGCTGGCATCAATGAAAAGGATATTATCATCCTCCTTGCGACATTTCTTGAATACAAGAATACAGGTCGGGATGCTCGTACCATAGAAAATATTGGCAGGCAAACCGATAATGGCATCCACATAGTTTTTCTTTTCTATGAGAAAACGACGGATCACTCCCTCTGCATTTCCTCGGAATAGTACACCATGCGGAGCAACACAAGCCATCGTACCACCTTCGTTCAAGTGGTAAATCATGTGCAGGATAAAAGCATAGTCGGCTGTCTTGCGTGGTGCAAGTCTTCCTGCCTTACTGAAACGGTCATCGGTATTGAATTTGTCGGCAGCACTCCATTCGGCAGAGAACGGAGGATTTGCTACAACAGCATCAAATTGGGTGTCGCCAAAGGCATCCCATTCAAGTGTATCACCGTTTTCTATCTTGAAATTACTGAACTTAATGCCGTGAAGCAACATATTCATTCGAGCAAGATTGTAGGTTGTCGGATTCTTTTCCTGTCCGTAAATATCTACTGCATTGCCAATACTTGCAGCACGAAGCAACAACGAGCCGCTACCGCAAGTAGGGTCATAGACATTGCGCAAACGCTGATGTCCTATAGAGACGATTTCTGCCAAGATACGGCTGACTTCCTGCGGAGTATAGAATTCTCCGGCTTTCTTTCCGGCTCCTGCAGCAAACTGTGAAATCATATATTCGTAAGCATCACCCAATATATCAATCTCTTGCGATGCCTCTAATCCAAAATCTATATCGTCTAATGCAAGAAGCACATTACTAACGAGCGTATTTTTATCATCAGCTGTCTTGCCCAATTTGGGCGAAGCCAAGTCAATATCTGAGAACAAACCGCCAAAATCATCTTCGCTGTCCTGTCCCAAAGTACTGTCCTCGATACGCTTCAATGAGCGTTCAAGCATAGGTAAAATGTTTTCTTTTCGCTTGATAGCTTCAATTACTGACGAAAACAAAAATTTGGGCTCAATGAAATAACCGATATTCTCCAGGCATTGGTTTTGTGCTTCCTCCTGTAGTTCCACAGCATCAGCATCCTCCATTTCCCACAATTCCTTAAAAGTTATATCATCATCTGCCAAAGCATTGTTGGCGTATTTTTCTATTTTCTCCGACAGGTATTTATAAAAAATGAAACCTAATGTAAAATACATAAAGTCGCTTGCCGACATATTACCACGCAAACGGTTTGCAACCTCCCAAAGCTGGTCACGGAGTTTCTGCTGTAATTCTTCGCTCATTATTTCTAACCTTTATTTACTGTAAAATAAATTCTTTAATTTGCTTAGTCAATAATGCTTTACGCTTTTTGATAAAATCAAGGAAATAGTCTAAACTATAGTCGTTCATTTCAGGTATATGATGACGTTCCTTAAAATTAGCATCTCGATCTTTTAGCCAGGAATCAAAAGGTTTAGCATTTTTAGATTTGTTTTCTGAGTCATCCAACAATTCTAAATTCAAAATTGAATTATAGCAGGCCTGGTACTTTTCTATAGTTGCATCATCATATCCTTTTGCACGAAGATTTTTTATTTTAAACTCATTTTGTGGATAAATATGATCTTCATTGTATTTCTTATCTTTCCAATCTCTCCCTGGATACAACAATGATAAAATCAAATAGCTATATTTAGTACCATAACTATAGTTCAGCATATTTTCTATCTCCATATCGTTGAATGTCATTTCTATTTTCAATTCTCTACAAAGTTCAACATAGGGGAAATAGTCTGTTGCTAATTTAACAACAGGTCTCATACTATTCAATTTATTATCAGTTGCACTACCTAGCACTCCTTTAAGCAGCATCATGATAATCCATTTTTGAATATTATTTTGATCCTCTACATCTTTCAAATTAGAGGAGGTAAGATAGCCTTTGTTTTTCCCTCTCAAATATTGAGCAACAGGAAGTAACACCAACCTTGCTACTAAATTTTTATCTGTAAAGCCATAACGACTAACCAATTTGATACTATTGGCAATGGCATCTTTTGTTTCATCCCAATGATCCTCTATACATTCTAGATTTTTCTTCGTGAATGAACTAAGTTTATACTGTATAGGAAGATTTTCAGTTAGATACATCGCCCCTTTCATCACAAAGTCTTTACCAAAATTATAACCAGTTCCTATCTTGTTAATTTCATCTGTAAATTCATTGATTTCTTCTCTTGCGTTCAAATTCCTCCATTTAGCAGTCGCTGTTGACAAAAGAATATCGCTATACTCTAGTTTTTGGCCACCAGTATTAGTACGAATAAATATCTCTAAAACCTTATCATAGTCATCTGATTTTTCCTCATAATAATTTATGTTTTGAGATACATTTACTACACTAAAAAGTTTACTTATCATCTTTCGAGCTTTTTTCTTAGCTTCTTCATCAAAAGCATTAAGCTGATTTTCTATAGAATCTTTAGCATCTTCTGCATCATCATAATTTAATATATCCCCAACACGATACCATAATTGAGGATAATCCGTTCTTTGCAGAGGTGTTTCATCCTCTTTAAATAAAAATTGATATGTCATCTCCTCTGGATTGTCATCTCCCTTATCCCAAAGAAGATTTAAATATAGTCTTGTTGTTCGCCACTTTCGATAGAAAAAACGATATGAACCACGTAAGGCTATATTTATAGATGTTATTCTCTGCTGTCCATCAAGAACCAAATATATATCTTGATTTACACCATCCAAGTTAGCCTCTTTATTATGCGGTTTTTCTTGATCAAAGTCTTTTATAAATTCATATGAAGTCCAATCTTTCTTCTTTTCTTCTCTAATCTTCCAAAAAAGGAAAGAACTGATAGGATAACCACACATAATAGAATCAAACAGTTTTTCTACTTGCGCTGGATTCCAAACGTATTCTCTCTGAATAGCAGGTAAAAAAGTATTCCTCCCTATTCTTTCGGAGATTAAATCCTTTATCGTAGTATTAAAATAAGCCATATGTTTATTCTTTATTCTTATTTATTGTTTGACGTAACAAGTTAAAAACATAATCTATTTCAGTTTCATTTTTCAAAGGAAAACGAACCTCATAAGCTCCATTTCCCCAGTGTCCAACTTCTGATACATCACGGGTAATACCTTCCGGGTCTTTGAGTGTTCCTTTCTTGGCGTTTAGAAATAGTCTTATGCCCTTGTTTTGCATAACTATATCACAAAATACCTTCCCTCCTATCTTGAAACCAATGGTTTTCTTTTTGGGATATATCGTAATATCTTCTCCAAAAGACAGCAAGAATTCTTTAATTTCAGCATATATATTCAGGAAGTCATCTTCAACGTTCTCCAAATGATCCTGTTCGCTATATACCTTTATCTCCTTACTTACAGTTGTTATTGTCTCGTTGTTTGAGACTGTTTTAATACTTTCTTTGCTTGAACGATTCACAATCTGTTCAAACGAAAGAGTATCATTTGTAAAGCGTTTAATTTCCCATAGTTCTATAGGTAAATCCTTGAAATTAATTGCTTCTTTTTGATATGTTGTAAAATTAGGCGATACAAACAACACTTTTGACTGAGACCAGTCCACATCATTTCGTTTGAGTATGCCAGACTTTGATTCGTTATACTCCAAGATGAATTCCGCCTTGTTATTTAGCATTAAAGACAAGTAAGCATAACCTTGGTCGATTACACTGAAATTCTTATCCCTTTTATATTCTATAATTACAAAAGACTTCTTCTCCGAATCAAATGCCAATGAATCTATACGGAAGGATCCAAGGGAAAATTCCGTTCTGATAAAATCAAGCCCAAGCAATGACTGGAGATTCTTTTCAACTATGTTTTGAATCTCTTTCTCCAACTTAAACGGCTTCTCCTTTATAAGCGTTAGTTGCTCATTATATATTTTATATATTGACATGTCTACTCCCAATTAAAAGTCCTTATTATATTGCGCAGCCTTTCCATGATTCTCGTCAAAGCCTTCCGGGTTTTGATAAGTCCGAGGTGCTTCTCTTTCAAGGCTTTCTGTATTATTTCCGGCTGCTCCTTTTGTAAATAGTCATACTCTTTGATGTAAAGATTAAGCACATCTGCTGAAATTTGTTCATCATCAGCCAAATCATTCACCGCCTTATTGCGTTCCGAAACAATATATTGGTTCAAACGTTCCTCCAACTCATTTGTTCCATCAGCCTTATGTCGTCCGTTCATAAAGTTCTCCTTGTCTTCATCCACATTCTTCCGGATAAAGCCGTCAATGAGTTTAGCCTTGCCTCGCATTCCGGCATCCTTAATCATAGTATCAAGAATATGCTGGCGTTTTGCGGAATAATCATCGCTATACGGGTCAAGTTCCGCAATGAGTTCAAGAATGTAAGCCACATTAATAATGTCGCTATGCAATAATTCAAGACAGAAATCAATATCTTCCAATCCTTGACTATTTCCATAAGGCACAGGATCTTCTGCGACAACAGACGGTGTTACAGGCGGATCGATAAACCCGACTGTAATATCAAGATATTTACTTTTATAATCGTTGAACTGTTGTTCAGTCATTCCAAGGTCATCCGCATCCTCATTGTAGTCCTCGTATATCTGTATTTCTGCATGTTTACGGATAATATCACGGAATGCAAGCACAAAATTCTTCTTGTCATTTTCGCTTTGCAGAAGGTCTATGCTGCTTGGTGTAGGATATTTTTGCAAGAAATCTACCGCCAGTCTTTGATATTCCTTTTTTACATCCTCAAACGGAGGACGGATTATATCTTCCGGATTATCTGAGTTGCTGAACAATTTGATAGACTTATCGACATTGCTTTTCAAATCACGGAAACACACAATCTTGCCGAATCGTTTCTTCTCGTTCAACACCCGGTTGGTACGGCTGAATGCTTGCAGCAGACCATGATATTCCATATTCTTATCTACATAAAGCGTGTTCAGCTTTTTGCTATCAAAGCCTGTAAGGAACATACCCACGACAAGACAAAGGTCAAGCGGTTTCATATCCGCTTTCTTCTTTTTCATACGCAGGTTGATGTCATCGTAGTATGCACGGAAATTTTCGGTAGTAAATGCTGTACCAAACATTTCATTATAATCGTCCATGATAGCTTGCAGCTCATCCGCTTCGCCTACACTCTCACTAACATATTGCCCTGTACCCATACCTGTCTGGTCATCATCCTGACTACTGTTTGCACCATAGGTAAATACTGCACCAATACGAATACTTGGCTTTAACGATTTGAATATCTTGTAATAGCGGATAAGCATCGGTACGGACTGCACGGCAAACAGCGCATCAAAATCTCCGTCGAATGTAGACTTGTTGAAATTATTGATAATGAATTTGGCAATTTCTTCCATACGACTTTGATTGTCGTTATCAACAATTTCGTTGCCATGATAATACTCCACAAGGAAACCAAGCACATTTTCATCGGCAATAGCATCCTTAATAAGATATTTATGAAGACAATTTCCGAATATTTCTTTAGTCGTATGACCGTCTACAGCATTCTCGGTAAAAATAGGTGTTCCCGTAAATCCGAATATTTGGGCATTGTCAAAGAACTTCATAATTTTCTTATGACTATCTCCAAAGTGGCTGCGATGGCACTCATCAAATATCATAACGATACGGGAATGACGAATATCCTCAATCTTGCTGCTGTACCATGTTTTGCTTACTGCGGCATTAAGTTTCTGAATGGTAGTGATGATAATCTTAGAATTGCTTTGCAGGCGTTTTACAAGTTCATCAGTATTATCAGTACTATCCACCGCACCCGGTTCAAATGCTTCATATTCCGATTGGGTCTGTGTATCGAGGTCATGGCGATCAACTACGAACATCACCTTGTCCACATCATCCAATTCCGATACAAGCTGTGCTGCCTTGAACGATGTCAATGTCTTTCCTGCACCTGTTGTATGCCAGATATAACCGTTGTCATTGGAGTTTTGCACCCTGTCCAAAATCTTTTCTACGGCATAGAACTGATACGGGCGAAGCACCATCAGGCATTTGTCACCCTCATGAAGCACAATGTATTTGCCGATGATTTTTCCAAGCGTGCATTTTTCCAAAAAGAATGCAGCAAACATATCCAATTCATTGAATGGATGATTTTGAACATCAGTCCAATTGAATGTAAACTTGTAGCCGCTATTTGGATTATTGGCAAAATAACGGGTATTGACACCATTTGAGATGACAAACAACTGAATATAGTCAAACAGTCCGTGGAATGAAGTTTTGTGATAACGCTGTATTTGGTTGTATGCCTGTTTCAGTTCAACGCCACGACGTTTCAATTCAATCTGTACCAAAGGCAAGCCATTGATAAGGATTGTCACATCATAACGGCATTTCTTGCGTCCTTCCACAGTTATCTGATTTGAAACCTGAAACTCGTTTTGACACCACTGCTGTCTATTGAGAAATTCCACCCAAATCCTCTGTCCGTTTGTGGTATCAAGCGGATAGAGGTCACGAAGCTTCTTCGCCTTTTCAAAGCGGGTGCCACCTTCAAGGTAGATTAGAATTTTCTCAAACTCCTCTGCTGTAAACTCAGTACACCCATGTTCCTCCAATCTTTTGCGGTTGTGAATTTCCAACTGCCGCTTGAAATTAGCACAAAGATTATCCTCTTCTGCAATATGAACATATTCATAGTCCATTTGCTTAAGAGTGGCTATCAGTCCGGCTTCCAACGCCGCTTCGCTTTGTATTGACATATCCTTGCCTTATTATGAGTGGTTACTTTACTTTTATATTACTGTTCAGTATCTTTACATCCAATGCTTTTTCAATCTTGCACAGAGTTTCCAATGACAGATTCTCACGTCCTTTCAGTACTTTAGAGATGTATTGCTGAGAACAATTCATCTTCATAGCCAACGCCTTTTGAGTCATACCGAGCTGCTCCATTCGATTCGACATAATTGTTGCAATAGTCTGTGAATGCAACATCCACGCATCTACATCATCTGCGATAATATTTTCAGACTGTTCTAAAGACGTATCAATTTGTACTTCCATCACTGTATAATATCAGAATACCTTTGTCTTATCGCAGACAAAGGTACTATAAATAATCGAGAATCCACAACTTTCAGGTTGTTAGTTGGCTAAAACACAGATTTTTCACCCATACATAAAATCAATATACATTCACCACTTGATACAATTATTACAAAATAGTTAATATCTGTCGGATAAGTGAACAATGACAAAACATCTATATAGCTACATTCCCTCGTTTCTCTGCTTCTTTTATTGCTACAATATGATCGAATAAGGTGCTAAACTTCTCATAAAACTTTTCATCAATTTTCCCTTTTTTACAATCTTCCTCCAATTTACCTTTGAGACCATCTTTACTCTTTATTGTATCAAGAGAGGTAAATGACAAAATATATTTGCGAAATAATTGACATGTAAAATAGTCTTCAATATTAAAGTTCTCGATATTTTTTCTACGCGCATATGGAGGATAAAATGAGAACCACGTACGCTGATTCTTGCGAGCCTTACCAAAATTCTTAATATCCCATTTTATTTTTTTACCTAACGTACATGGTATAACTTGGTTCATACTTTTTACGCCTGCATCATCTCCATCAAATAAGGCAACAACTGTTTGTCCATCTTTTGGAGTAAATTTTTGTGCAAATGCTTTCACATTGGATGCTCCTCCACAAGGAATAAATTCAAATGACAAGCTTGTATATCTCCCATTTTTTTTGAAATACTTGAGTGCCGCAGATATAAATGTTTCATCGGTTGGACCTTCTACTATTAATATATCATCATGAGATGCAAGGAAAAGATTCTGTTTTTGAGAAGTCCAAATACCACTAGTTAATCTTTCAACTAGGTTAACAATGTCTTTATCAATAACCTTCGCCTTACCATTTTCATCCTTATCAAGCATAACGATTGCGCCTTTAGTTTTCTCTTCAAAAGAAGCGGTCAAGGTTGGCGAGTGTGATGTTATTATATTGCTACGATGGCTCATATGATCAAACATTTCTCTAAGTTCACTCTTCCTTGATATATGTATATGACTGTCAGGTTCATCCATTAATACCAATGTTTGTTCATCTGATATAGCCTCTAAGATGAATAGTATAACCATCATCTTCTTTTCTCCCTCACTTAAAAATGCAGACTCAATTCCGCCGTTAAATGAGATATTCAAAGTATCTATAACTTGGCTAGCGCCCATATACTTATTAAATAGCAGACGAGCGTCATCATCATTAGGATTGAATTTGGAAATATCATTAGATGATATACTCGGGCTATCTCCAAATAAAGCACGAAGTTGACGGATGAATAATGTTATTTGATTCTCCCTTCTCCATTTACTTAGCTTTGCTGTATTGAAATTCAAATCAATGGAATCCAAATTACCTGAAGCTATTCCCAATTTTTCTTGAAGGAACTTATCAAATGCAATATTAACATCTCGTGTTGCAAGCATACATAATAATATGTATTTCCACATAGTTCTATCAATGTATATCATAGATAAAACATTGGGAGCTTCAGCTGTACGCACACTTTCTAAATACTCTTCATTCGCTTTTTTATAGTAGTTATCCCACATTCGAGTATCTTCACCGCTGTAGTTACATACTATTCGATTGGGATAAATCATATCCACATCAGTTACTACAACATCATCTTTTTGGTACTCGGTAGTAGATGTAGCTTTATCATGCTTTACCCGATATGTAATATCGTTGATTTCGTAACGTAACACAAAGCTGAACATGAAATCAGTTGAATGGCTTAATAATGTTGAAAAAACACTACTTAATGCTTCTAATATATTCGTTTTACCAGTGCCATTGTTGCCTATAATCACATATGTATCATTGGTCGAATCAAAACGTAAATTTAAGCCTTCAAGGTTTCTAAACCCAGAAATAATTTTCAGTGCTAGTAGCTTCATATTATGAGAAAATCTTGTTATTGAAGTATTCTATATTTTTTTGCATCTGTTCTTCCAAGGATTTTTGAGTTTCTCTAATCTCTAAAATCTTTGCTAAGAGGTTACGTTGCTCATCAATTGACGGTAAAGCTATTAACGTGTTTTCAAATACTTTCTGAGACAATCTTCTTCTTCCTGTAGTTCCACTACTTGAAATAGAGAACTGATTCAAAATAGCATCATTAGTTAATACTAACTCTAAATATTCAGGAAGTATTTGTGTCGTATCAATATCATATACCAAAAAATCCGGAGTAACAATAGCCCCTTCGAGAGATGAGTCCACAATACCAAAAGCCGCACTTTTGCCATCTATCTTTGAAATAATAAATTGGCCACCTTTTACTCTAGTTTGACGTTTGGTACCAATTAGAGCACCTATAACGGAATCACGTTCCTGAATGCCTTTATTGAATAGTTTTACTGTTAATCGAGTGTATTCAATATTAGGTTCAACGCAAATAACATCTTTACTTAATGACACGACATTTCCAATCCTTACTTTCTTATATAAAGGATTATAGTTAACACTAGTTGTGTCAAAAATAGACTTAACACTCCAGCTAGATAAATCTGAACGATTTACTATTTTTGTATATATCATATTTGACTGAACTTCTCCACTTAGCCAAGAAGCAACTTCTTTAGCCGCTATCGGCAATTCTTCGTTGTTTGAAGGTAATCCTGTAGAAGAAATTCCGGCATCATTTACTTTGGTAACAGATAACAAATAGTCCTTTTCTGGTATCTCGCCATCCATGAACTTCTCAATAAAGACAAGACTTGGTTTTATATTTGCACCAGATGACAAAAACACATCGGCTGGGATTGATGTAATGTTGAGTATTTTAACACGTGATTCTATAAACTTACGAACACGGTCTAATGCAGGATTATCCAACACTCCTTCAGGTAACACAACACCTGCGCGTTTCCCCGGCTTTAGCAAATTTATACAACGTTCAATGAATAAGATTTCTGTGCTATTGTTGTTAATTTGATATAGTTCTAATATACGCTTTCCGATTTTCTTGTCTTTTCCTATTTCTTGTGCATACTCTTTAATAGGAGTGTATACTTTACTAATGTATTCACTACCAAACAACTCCTCATATAAAGCTCTTTCCCTATCAGTAGGGATGTCAGAACTGGTAATACGCATGTCTTTTTCTACATGAGCTCCGAAGGGTGGATTTATAAGAATCACGTCAAAGTTATTGTCATAAACACCTCCAACATTAATGAGACCATCGTGTAGATAGACTCCCACATGCCCATCACCATGCATGATCATATTCATTTTTGAAGTACGAGCCATACGTGCATTGGCATCCACTCCAAAGAAATAGTCATGACAAAGTTTGTGATAACGACTGCCTTCTTTTGTCTTATCGCACTCACTTAGCAAAGTGTTAATTTTATATTGTTTTTCAGTATCGGAAAGATTCAGATTGTCCATCAACAGAGTAATCTGTTTATGGATGTCTTGATCTATATGATTCTGTACATGTTCAAATGCTTTTATAAGGAATCCGCCACTTCCACAGCATGGGTCACACACTTTATCACCCTCCTTTACATTCAGTACTTCAACCATATAATTTACTATGGTTCTAGGAGTGAAAAACTGTCCTAATTCTCCTCGGAATGTTTTACCTAAGAATAGTTCAAATGCAATACCCTTAATGTCGTCAGAAGTATCATATAATTCAACACTGCTTAATTCCTCTAAAATGAGCAAGAAGCTTTCTCTGCGAATTCTTATTTTATCTTCTGAATCAAAAAGACCGTCTGTCGAGTAAGTTCTCTTAACTTCATTAAATAGATGCTGAATATAGTCTACCTCGCCATTATATGATAGTTCATCTTTTATGAATTTATCCTTGCTATAAACGAGTTCATCTTTTGCATCACGTTCATAAAGCATTTTTATGAATAAGATTTTGCTTATCTCATCAAATGCAGCTTCTGGTGAGAACTTATCAACATTGCGTATAATGTTATGACAACGAGTTAAGGTCTTCAAAAATTTATCTTTTGAATAACCTCGTACTTTATTTACAAATAAAGTTAGATTCTGGTCTGAAACAATATCTTGTGCTGTCGGGAAATCGCTAATACGCTCTATTTTTAGTGGTCTAGCATTTCGGTCAATATAAAAGACTTTTGTTTCTTTAAGATTATGAGCAACATAAAACGCCATATCATTTAGAACCGCTTGTTTATATTGCTCGAAATAATCTTCTGCTTTAATTTTTATATGCTCAGCTTTACATGCAACAAGAACATAAATATCAGGAGCAAGTCCAGATTTTTTATCATCTGGGCTACGCCATATTGCAATATCCGCAACCGATGTTGGAGATACCTTTACACCAAATTCCATCTGCTCTGGCAGATACCCATAAGAATCTACCAAACGTTGAAAAAAAGTTTCTGCCAACTCTTTCTTGCTATGATTAATATCTGTTATCATTAAATACAATAATCGTTATATTTTCAGAGCGTTAACTTTACAGTACAACGCACCCAATTAACTGCAAAATTACGAAAACTTTGCGGCATATGCAACTTGAAAAGTTTATTTCTTTATCCACTCTCCATATGACTATTTATCGATGCAACATTTGTCAACAAGAATAAGGCAAATAAGATGGCACATTATGAATCAATATACCTACACAACACTATTAACCTATAAAGCACTGAAAGATAAGAATATATTTTGCAGCAAAAGAATTTAATGTAAAGTGATGTAAGAATGGGATTTATTTACTAATTTTGCACCGCTTTTGAGACAATATAAACATTAACAATGCAAAGAAACAGAATGAACATATTATCAATCACAACCGCAATTCAGAGCAATAAACGCACTGAATCCGTGTCGAGTGTTCATGTTTCATGCATTGAACCTCGTAGAGTAAATACTTTCCTGCGAACATAGCAAGTACTTTATTGTACTTTGAGAGAATAGAAATTGAATAGTTGGAGAGTCCTTACCAAACTTTCCAACTATTGTGTTTTATGCCCATTTGTGACAGTCGCCTTTGTGATGCTCTTCTGCCATTTCCGTCTGATGGGCTGTTGGTAACCGGATTATTAACGTGCAGTGATGCACACAAATTGCAAAGAAATGAACTATAAATTTGATGGCAGTAAGGTGTTCTTTACATCCGATACCCATTTTTATCATGGGAATATCATTCGTTTCTGCAACAGACCGTTTAAGGATGTGGAAGTGATGAATGAGACTATAATCTCCAATTGGAATAATACAGTCGGGCAGGATGATATCGTGTTTCATCTGGGAGATTTCTGTCTTGGCGGTTCAGCCGAATGGACTAAAATCCTTGACAGGTTGAACGGAAAGATATATCTGATTATGGGTAATCACGATTTGAAGAATATACGCCAAGGCTACATTGACAGATTTGAACATGTGGCAATGCAGATGCACATAGAAATTGGCAAACAGAGGATATATTTGAATCATTATCCCTTTCTATGCTTTGATGGAGAATATAAAGATGTGTGGCAACTATTCGGACACGTTCACACAAGAAAGAACAACACCGGAATAGATGCTGCCCGGCTTCAGTATCTCTATCCAACGCAATATGATGTGGGAGTAGATAACAACAACTTTACCCCTGTTTCATTTCAACAAGTGAAGAGAATAATTGAAAATCAAGTGGGACAATTTAATAAGAATAAATGATAAGGAAGATTAACAATGAGTGAATATACTACCATTTATTTAAGATGCAAGGAGATACCTTTGTTGAAGTACAAAGAGCATCCTTCGTATGAGGAATATCAAAAGTTATCCAAGGAAGATTTAATGAAAGTTAATCGAGAGATTGATGAATATAACAAACAAGTCACCAAGTCTTTGGGATGTAAATTGTTTTATCTTAGCACTACTCCAAGCCGAGAGTTGACGATACTTCCATGGAGTCCTTCTCCGAGTATACTAACCAAAGGCCTGCTTGATGAGATTCTTTATTTCTACCAAGAAGAGATTAATAATTACAAAAATGCTATTGCTAAAAATAAAGAAGATATAGCCAAGTTGGAAGTCCGTATATCCAAAGCAAATGTCAATTTGTACGGTAGAATCAGCAAGGAGATAGACGAATGCTATGAAAGAATAAATTTTGAAGAAGAAGAACTCGAACACTACCAATACTTGTACAACAAATTTGCTTTCTGTAGCAGTATCATAAACAACGAATCAAATTCAGAGTATTATGAACTGATTTACACAAAAAGTTAATAACATAAATAGATTATGAAGATACAATATATGAGTGACCTGCATTTGGAGTTCAGCGACAACAGCAGGTGGTTGAAGCATAATGAATTGCCTGCGACGGGCGATGTTCTGGTTCTTGCCGGAGATATATTCTATTTGAAAAACAAGGTCGCGCCTTTGGCTAACTTTTGGGAATGGGCATCTGCGAATTATCGTCAGGTGCTCATTGTGCCCGGAAACCATGAGTATTACAATTATTGTGATGTAATGGACAAGGGATTGCAATGGAAATGGCTGTTCAAGAACAATGTAGGATATTATCAGAATCAAGTAGTGCGGATTGATGATACCGACTTTATCATGAGCACTTTGTGGTCTCGAATATCTCCATCTGACGAGTATTTTGTGTGGAAGGGCATGAACGACTTTCGGCAGATAATGTATAATGGCAAATTGCTCCAAACAGAGGAATTCAATCAGATGCACAACTTCTGTTTGGATTTCATCAAGCAAAGTCTGGTGGAAACCACCGCCAAACACATTGTGGTAATAACGCATCATCTTCCCACATTGGAGGTTGTTGCATCTCACCATAAAGGCTCTGTGTTGAATAGTGCATTTGCAACTGAACTGAGTAGGCTTATTGCCGACAGTCGCATTGATGCATGGATTTATGGGCATTCACATACCAACATTGATGCTGAGATAAACGGCACAAAGGTAGTTTGCAATCAGATGGGATATGTTTTTGAGAACGAACATATCGCCAATGGTTTTAATCCGGGCAAGTGCCTTGTCTTGTAAAAGGCATGAACTCGTCAGCAATACGCTAAAGCCTCAATATATCATATAGTAACTAAAAATGCTCCTTTTTGTATATTATATGATATGTTGGGGCTTTAAAAATTCAGTTATTCGAAAATTTCCAATAACTGAATTTTTGCTTGCCAAAAGAAAAAGATATGACTCCACGCTTAACTTGACTTTAATGACCGTTATAATATACACGGGCAATAAAGTTAAGTCAAATAGAGGGAGAGAAGAAAATTAGCTTACTTACTGGTATTATTTTCTTTTCGCCAGCAATCAATATCAGTCACTCCGTGTTCAATCTTGGAGAAGCAACTAGCAATATAGACACAGGCATAACATCAGATGAAATGCTATGCAAAATCTTCCGAAAACCTCATAGCACGGCTGGCAAATTTGCACCAAAAACCACCTTTTTTATCAAAGTCTTTTCATTTGTTTTCCTTGTACCGGAAAAACGCATTATCTTTGCAAAAGTTCAGCGAAGAATAAAGAGCAAAATCAGACTTTCCTACCGTTTAAGTTTCAAACTATTGGTAGTCAATTAGTCTAATATGTTGCATCGGAAAGGGGATTTTTACTACCGTTTATCCATATCCGGAGAATAAGCCTTGGAAAACGCATACAACCCCACGAACGTGAACAATCCGTTCAACATCAGCAATTCGTATCCGAAACGATAACCATAGGCCGAAACGGTCCAGGCGTCTAACAAGTAGCACCCCATGGGTGACGCGACACAAATCCACGGGACAGCCGCAAGCCAGAGTTTGCGCCGGGTAAACATGCCGAAAGCAAACAAGCCCAACAACGGCCCGTAAGTGTAAGAAGCCACCACATAAATGGCATCGATGACACTGGAATCGTTTACGGCCTCAAAACACAAGATAAAACCGACAAAGAGCAAAGCTATTACTCCGTGTACCTTCTTTCTTACTGCTTCCGGACGGGTAAACCTCCGCTCCACGTCCAGAATGTCCACACAAAAACTGGTGGTCAAGGCCGTCAGTGCGGAATCCGCACTGCTGAACGCCGCAGCGATAATACCGATAGTAAACAGTACCAACACTCCATTCCCTAAATGGCCTTCCGCACAAAACAAGGGCAAAATGTCATCTCCCTTCACGGGCAAGTCTATACCCTCGCGCGATGCCAAAGCCAACAGCAGGACGCCCACTCCCAGAAACAGCATATTCAAGGGTATGAACGAAAAGCCGTACGAGCACATGTCTTTCTGCGCATCATGCAGGTTCTTGCACGTAAGATTCTTCTGCATCATATCCTGATCCAACCCCGTCATGACAATCACAATAAAAATGCCGCTCAGGAACTGCTTCACGAAATGTTGCCGTGAAGTCCAATCGTCCCATTCTATCCAACGACCGTAAGGACTTTCCACCACATGCCGCACTGCCTCAACCACCGTAAAATCGTTCAAACGGCACAGTTGGTACAAAATCAACACCAGTGCCGTTACCAGACATAAAGTTTGCAAAGCGTCGGTCCACACCAACGATTTTATGCCTCCCCTGAAGGTGTATAGCCAAATCAGGAAAACCGTTCCGGACGCCGTGACCTCGAACGGAATCCCCAAGCTTCCGAACACGTAATTCTGCAAAATCAGGCACACTAAATACAACCGTGCGGCTGCCCCCAACATTTTAGATAACAAGAAAAAAGAAGCTCCGGTCCGATAGGCCGCCTTGCCGAACCGGACATCCAGATAAGCATAAATGGAGGTCAGGTTCAGCTTATAATACAAAGGCAACAATACAAAAGCCACTACGAGATACCCAAAAAAGAAACCTACACACATCTGCATGTAGGTCATATCCGCGTCCCTTACCATACCCGGCACCGACACGAAACTCACTCCAGACAAGGAAGCCCCTATCATGCCGAACGCCACCGCCCACCATGGCGACCGTCTGCCTCCCCGGAAAAACGTATCGTTGTCCCCCGTCCCACCGGCCTTACGGGAGACGGCAAACAGCAGAAGGAAATAAAGAACCGTTGTCAGTATGATATAAAATGCACTCATACAGCCCTTCTGTTTACGGTGCCACGTCCATCTGTCGGCCCCAGGAGCAAACACTATTCATCCGTGTTCTCCTCTTCCAAGGTAAAGCGGCTGCTTCCGTCGAAACAATGCGTGCACACCTGACATTTAGGCAAGCCGATGGCTTCTATAAGGTCTTCCAAGGTATTGAACTTCAAGGAAGAAAGATTCAGGCGTTCGGCTATCGTGTCCACCATTCGCTGGTATTCGGGCGAACCTGTCTGCGCGTATTTCTCCAAGTTTTTGTTCTCATCTCCCTCGAACTCCTTAATCAGCCGACGCGTAATCAACTCCATATCGCTTTTCGATGACGTGAAATTGATAAACGGGCAACCGTAAATCAACGGAGGGCAAGCAATACGCATGTGCACCTCTTTGGCCCCATAGTCGAATAAGATTTTCGTATTGTCGCGCAGTTGCGTTCCCCTCACGATGGAATCATCGCAGAAAAGTACACGCTTATCTTTCAGCATGTCGCGGTTGGCTATCAGCTTCATCTTGGCCACCAAGGAACGCATCTCCTGATTGCTCGGAGTGAAGCTCCGGGGCCATGTAGGAGTGTACTTGGAAATGGCACGTTGGTAGGGCACTCCCTTTCCTGCCGCATACCCCAAAGCCATGCCGATACCGGAATCCGGTATGCCACAGGCACAATCCACTTCGGCCTGGTCCCTCTCCCCCATCTTCTTGCCGCAAGCAAAGCGGAACTCTTCCACGTTCTTACCCTCATAGCAGGAAGTAGGGAAACCGTAATACACCCAAAGGAAGGAACAGACTTGCATGCGCTTATGCGGACGGCGCAAACACTCCATCCCCTCGGCCTGCAACCGGACAATCTCACCGGGACCGAGGTAATACACGGTCTCGTAATCCAGATTGGGAAATGCCGTAGATTCCCCGGTTACGGCATACGCTCCTTCTTTCTTACCTACTACGACTGGTGTACGTCCCCAACTGTCTCTTGCAGCTATAATGCCATCTTCCGTCAGCAACAACAAGGAACAAGACCCTTTGATTTCCTTATACATGTGTTCGATACCTTCCACAAAAGTCTGTCCTTGGTTAATAAGCAAAGCTATCAGTTCGGTAGGGTTTATCTTACCTGAGCTGAACTCTGAGAAATGCATGCCCTGCTCCAGAAGCTTTGCGGCCAGGTCTTCCGCATTATTGATTTTCGCTACCGTCACGATCGCAAAACGCCCCAAATGCGAATTCATCAACAAAGGCTGTGCATCCGTATCACTGATGATACCGACACCGGCATTCCCTTTAAACTGCCCCAACTCGTCCTCAAACTTCGTCCGGAAATAAGTACTCTCCAAATTATGTATCGAGCGGATGAAACCATGCTCTTTACTATAAGTGGCCAACCCGCCACGCCGTGTACCTAAATGAGAATTATAATCTGTGCCGTAAAACAAATCGGCCACGCACTGCGTCTTTGAGATGACGCCGAAAAAACCTCCCATAAATATCGTGTATGTGAATTTGGGCACAAAATTAAGAAAAAACAACGATACACTATATCCATTTTTATTATTATCTTTGCCTGCGTCACTCTGAAAATCGCGATTAAGCAAGAGCAGAGCCGAGCTTGCTCGGGCCATACCGAGCCGGGGCGATTCATTTAAAACCGATAAACGTGAGTTTCATACGATATATATTGTGGGGATGCATGTTGTCCTTTCCACTGGTGATGCAAGCGCGCTTGGAAGCCGCCGACTCTATCATCAGCCGGATGCACCATGCCGCTTCACAATATATGGACTTCATCCACGAATACCGCGCAGAGCTATACATCAAAGCCCAACTGGATATCATCAAGAAAAACCGGGGATTCCGTTTCATTCCGGGATTGTTCAGAACCCCAAAAGACGCCAACCGCTTTATCGTAGAGACATACAGCGACCTACACTACACCGCTCCCAACATATACGACCAGAAAATCAAGGCTTATACCGGAACGTTGGGCGAAGCCCGTGAAATACCGGGTATTACGGATTATTTCAATGTCAACATCTATGCCCCTTACCTGATGGGGCAACGCCTGCTCTCCCCTTTGGCTCCCAACAGCAACAAATACTACCGCTATACTATCGACTCCGTGTCGTGCGACCGGCAACAACGTATCGAATACCACATCCGATTTATCCCTCGCAACAAAAGCTTCCAGTTATTGGACGGAAAAATGACGATTACGGAAGGGGCATGGAGCGTGCGCGAGATTTCATTCAAAGGGCAAGCCGATTTGTTGCTTTTCGATTGCCGCATCATCATGGGAGACATCGGCACCGACACGGAATACCTGCCGGTGAAAAACGACATCAACGCATCGTTTGCCTTTGCTTTCAATATCATGGAAGGATATTACGAATCTAGCCTGACTTATAAGGAAATACATCACCGTCGTAATACACCGGAAGACAGCATTTCCAAACCGAACTACAACCTTACCGCATCTTTTTCCCTGCAATGCGACCGGCAGGCCTATACAAAGGACTTTGCCCGTTTCGACTCCCTGCGGCCTACTCCTTTGGACAACTCCGAACTGTATATATATAAAAGGTATAAGGCACGGACGGATTCCATGAATTATATACAAAAGGAAACGACCAAGCCTTTCAAGAAAAACATCTGGGGCTCGGGGGGCGACTTTTTTC